>Ga0224495_10000849_pt1 | contig 23055 bp, 17 predicted proteins | sample SF_Jul11_sed_USG_FD_168128 | JGI IMG/M metagenome (GOLD analysis project Ga0224495, IMG submission 168128) | Sediment microbial communities from San Francisco Bay, California, United States - SF_Jul11_sed_USGS_4_1 | ecosystem: Environmental > Aquatic > Marine > Sediment | place: USA: California...
TTCAGTTTTTTTCGGCGAGCTGAAAATAACGCCAGCTCGGACTCCTGAGCTACTTTGTCATTTTCGGATGCCTGCTTGAAATCGGGCCCGGTCATTCCCTCGGCTTCCGCCCTGAGTCTAGCTGCGCGCGACTCCAGTGCTGCGATCTTGACCATACGTTCCCCCAATAATGAATCTGCACGGGTATCACCAATCACAACCAGCAAATCATTCTTCCTGACCAATGAGCCCTCACGCACCAGCATGGAAGAGATAATTCCACCCTCAAGATGCTGCACGATCTGCGCCTTTCCGGCTGGAACAACACGGCCCTCTGCACGTATAACACTATCTACAGAGGCCAGTGCCATCCACCCGACCACCAGAATCAACAAGCTCAATGCAGCGATTATCAAGGCACGGGGGCGAGGCAAATCAACTCCATTTATTGAACGCCGATCTCCCATTGACCTTTACCTAGGGCGAAATTCGTTGCAATTCGATCACCACCCGCCCATCCGGGTCGTCAGAATCACGCTGGTCTTGCCCAAGCACCTTGCTGTCAATGTCATTTTTTGCAACACCCTTGCTAATCAGGTAATTTCTGACCGCTACTGCACGGAAGAACGCCACCCTCTTACCTTCGCTGTATGTCTCCGGCCCGGGCACCGCATTCAAGTTCGATTTGATCTGCTGACCCGAAGCAATCAAAGGCTCGATAGTCTTGTCCAAAGCAGCCTTGGCTTCCTCGTCTAGTTCAACCACGCCCATCGGGAAGCGGATCGTGATTGCTGCACCACCGGCTGCAGTTTCGGTTGAAATCTTTTCACGTTTGAGCACGGGCGTCATTTTTTTCTCACGAACAACCACGTTCTCATCGACTTGTCCCATTTTCGCCAACGCCTCGCGCAACGCCTGCTGGGTCTGCTCCAGCTCTTTCTGAGTGTCCGCCAGTTCCGCCTTGGTTGATGGACATAGCGCCTCCAGTTTTGACTCTGCCACCTTGGTGGAAAGATAGAACAGCGCCAGCACGAAAATCACCATAACGAACACCAGCGTCAGCACCAGATTACTCAGTGCATCGACAAAACCTGGCCAAAAATTCGGATTTCTTCCACCTTCCATAATTATCCCGTCACACACACACCCTAGTGCAAGGCAACGATACCCTCCTGTAATTTCCCCATATTTAGCAGCATCTGCAGCCCGGCAGTAGCTTCCGCTATCAACAAGCGCGTAAGTGAGGTCTTAGCATCGTGCTGGCGCTGATAAGCATCCAATACATCCAACAAAGATCGGTTGGCTGCGGACAATTGTGCATTGAACGCCGCAAGGACGATATCGTTTGACTCAATCTCCTGTTTAACTCCGCTGATACGCCCATTAGCTGCACGCAACGCATTGAAGTTGATCCTCAACGATTCTTCAAGGCGACGACGAATCTCATCGGCGCGGTACTGGTATTCCATTCGCTTCGCTTCCAGAGCCTTCGCCTGCATCAGGTCAGCACCACCATTGAGAAGATTCCAACTCATTACCACCATCGCCCGCTTGTCATCCTGATTCACGTACAACTTGCCATTCGTCGGCGGATCACTTCCTGCCACCCCCCCTGCGTTGTAAGTATGCTGGGCCGACAGTTCCAACTCCAGCTTGGGCGAATACCTTCCTTGCATGGAAAGCTTTTCCTGCGCAACGGATTCAACATCCCTCAATGCTGACTGCAATTCAAAATTCCCCTCTATTGCCGCCGCCATCGCGGTCGCAAAATCACTCGGTAGTACCGGTAGAAGTGTCCCGGGAATCGTCACCGAAGAAGGCACAACACCAGTCAATCGTTTAAATTCCACCAAACCCGAATCGTAAGCACCACGAGCCTCGATCACAGAAGCGGTCATGTTCAACACGCGCCCTTTAACCCGTTGCAGATCTGCCTTGGTCGCCCCTCCACCCTGCACCCTGGCGGTCATGTAATTAAGCAATTTTTTCAGGTCAGCCTCATATTGTTCCGTCAACACAACATTCAGGCGCAACTGGACCAGTTTCAGGAAACTGACCAATGTGTCGTACGCAACCCGCTCCTGCGTGTTACTGAGATTATGCTCGGCTGCTTCCAGCATCAGGTTTTGGCGCTGGCGCTCAAAGTAGGACGGGAAATCCAGCAAGGATTGACGGATAAATATCTGGTAGTCCGAACGCTTATGCGTATCTTCAGGCAGACGGTTATACGTCGGCGCCTTGGTCACCGAAGATGGAGTGGACGTTTCCGTGCCAGTATTGAAACGCAAATCGATACGCGGCAACAAAGGTCCCAGAGAGGCTGCAGTATAATAATCTGTCGAATCGCGACGCGCCAAGGAAGCCGCCACGTCGTTGCTGTAATCCAGCGAAAGTGCCACCGCATCAAATAATGATAATTGTTCAACCCGCGTAACACCGGAATCAAATTGTGCAAGATATTCCGCGGCAGGCAATTCGACTGTCGGCGATTTGTTCATCTCGGCAAGCAATCTTGCACGCGCCTTACCCAACTCGGAATATTCAGGAATCAGTGGGGGCGGTTTCGAAACTGACGATGATGCTGAGCTTTTTTTACCGACTGGCTGTGTCTTATTCGCCATGTCTTCGGCTGGCGCAGCGATAGCCTCTCCACTCTGGCTTACTGCAGCATCATCAGTCTCAGCAGACTCTGGAGGATTACTCGCGCACGCGCCCAGCAACAAACCCAGCAACAGAAACCCGTAATGGATTCGAATGTGCACCGACTACTCCGCGCTCACCGGGAAATAACGGCTCGAATGCATCAAGCAAATTGTACGCATCACTGCCCCCCCTTACCAGAAGGTGTATCTATATTGCGACCCGTATCCTGTTTCTTCAATGCCGTCTGCATTTCAAAACGGCGCAACTCCTGAGTCACAGAAACACGCAAGCGTTTTACTTCCTCCACCATGACTTGGCTGGTCGTCAGGCTGTTATCAAGCGAGCCGGCCACTTTATCCAAGGCTTGCTGCAATTTCGCCACCTCAGACAACACGCCTTGCGTATCCATAAGTTGCTTTGAAATTTCAGACTGAATCTGGCGGTTCTTCTCGGCATCCTGCAACATCTCTGTCATTCCGCTCTTGATACCGCCAAAAGTCTGCGCAACCGACTGAGCTAACATACGCATCGTTTCCTGCTGATTATTCGCTCCAACGGATTGTTTATTGATACCGCTACTTATATCCGATACCAGCGGAAGAATCTGCTTGGATATCGGCTGAAGTTCCAGCATGAATTTTCGTAACTGCGTAATCTCGTCCAGCATGTTCTTGTGAATATCAGCCTCTTTATCAACCATCGAAGAAAGCGTCATGCGAACCGCATCCTGAGTCTGCGCAGAACTCATCATAGTCTTTTGGACATAATCCCGCTGCTGCATCAGGGTTTCCGCAAAGCCATTCAGGTTCTGGCTCACACCCGATAAAGCAGGCAGCAATGATGACAGATTGGTACTGTTATCAGCTGACGTAGTGGCTAGAATCTTGATCTGCCCCATGAATTGCTCGGTGGCTTGCCTGGGCACAGAAGTTGAACGTAGCAATTCGTTTGTCTGCGCCGTCCCTTCAACCTGCTTATGCATAACCGAATTGAGGTCGCCAATATGCTGATCCAGAGTTTCAAGTTTCTGCAGAAGCTTCGATTGCGTCTCCAGACTCTGTTGCAACAACTCGCTTGAATCCTCACCCGAATCTACAGACCGCCTGTAAGCAGGTGTCTTTTGCGTAATCGTCAAAGAAGATCGTCTGTCTTTGATAATCTGGTTAATGGCATGGCGCAGACCGGTAAGAAACTCTTCGGTACAACGTCTCACGGAAACCATGGTCAAACCAAGGCAAAGCGAACCAAGCAAACCAAACATCGAAGCACTGAAAGCCGTCCCCATACCTTTAAGCGGTTTGGTCAAGTCGCTGATCAGCGCCATAAAAGATTTATCAATGTCCTGCATATCTGCAGAGGCAAATCCGCCGATCATGTTGCCAATTTCCACCAGCGTCTCCAGGATACCGATGAAAGTTCCCATCAAGCCCAGAGCAACGAGAAATCCAACCATAAACTGCGCCAACTCCTGACGCGAATCCAAGGTAACATGCAGGGAGCGCAAGCCCGCCTCGACCACATCAACAGGATTCCCAGTGACACCGTCATGAGAATGTACCAGATGGTCGCACACAATCCCGATATCAGATGTGCCCATATCGGGATCCTGCAACACGACGCGCATATTTTCGCCCTGCTGAACGCGCTTAATGAATACATCCGCCTTGCCCGATTGGCGACGTATGCTCCATATCAATTGGTGCATGATTACGACGCCTACCACCATAGAACCAAGAATGATCGCATTCATCGTGAAGTTCGTATCGATCGCGAACTTCACAAGATCGTGGAAAAACAGGCTTCCTGCTGTCAAGACGACCAGCGGAATAAATGCGAGTATTTGATAGCGTATTAGGTTTTTCATATTATCGTTCCGCCAATTGATATGTAGTCATTTCCATAAATTCCAAGTCAGCAAGAAATCTGCGACGGCCCTCTCCTTAACGCAATAAACACACCAAGCTATTCTTGGCGATACTATCAAAAAAATACCTGCTCAAATCAGACAGCAGGTATTAGTTACTTATCACCATTTAGCTCATAACTCCGTAAGGAAAACAGCCACCAAACATAACTCAGCACGCCTTGATGCGGCTTAGTCTGCTGGTAGAAAATCTCTCTTTTAGATTATACCTGAACTCGCCTCTCAAAAAACCTGCAATCCCAGTAAAGTACTAATTTGTATCTAAGTGTAAAATCACTAAAGTGCGGCTTGTGACATTGACATTAATTAAAGGGCTTGCCTGCCTCAGGATTGCTGCATGGCTGAATCCATACTTCCTTTAAAGAAAATTGCATAAATGCACTCTATGCGAACCACATGCAATACATTATTCATAATGACAAAAAAAACACAAAAGTCAGAGCAGACATACCAAGCCACCAACAACGCCACACAAATTGATCCCTTGGAAGCGCAGGGCTTGCAGCACATCACTAGCGGCTTCAACACGCTATCTAAGTGCCGCCACGGCTGGATGCTGTATCACACAGCCGACCAATATATCGGGCGTGGACTAAAAAAATACGGCGAATTTTCCGAAGGCGAGGTCGCGTTGTTTCAGCAACTGCTGCGCCCCGGTGATCTGATAGTTGAAGCTGGAGCAAACTTCGGGGCGCATACGGTGGCGATGGCACAGATGGTAGGTGAACAGGGTGTTGTCATCGCCTTCGAGCCTCAGCGACTGGTATTCCAGGCAATGACTGCAAACGTAGCGATCAACTCACTGACCAATGTTATAACAATGCAGGCCGGGGTGGGAGCATACGCCGGAACAATCAAAATACCCGTCCTCAATCCGGCAAAAGGACACAACTTTGGCGGATTCAGTATCAACAGCCACAGTACTGGCGAAGAAGTGCCGGTCAAAACCATAGACAGCCTCAATCTGAACCAGTGTCGCCTGATCAAAGCCGACGTCGAAGGGATGGAATGCGAAGTGCTCGAAGGTGCGCGTAACACCATCGCACGGCTAAAACCCATCCTGTATGTGGAAAATGACCGCAAGGAACATTCACAGCGCCTGATCGCGCTGATCCAGTCATTCGGTTACCGGCTATGGTGGCATTTGCCGCGCATGTACAATCCAGACAACTATCGTGGCGACAGCGAAAACCTGTTCGGAAACATCGTTTCGGTGAACATGCTGTGCCTGCCGAAGGAAGTACAAACTTTAATCGACTTGCCGGAGATCAGAACGCCGGAAGATGACTGGCGCAAGATAGGGCCGGTGTAAAGTCGAAACTGCCTGTTACGAGCAATCGTCAGCTTGATTTTCTGCCATTCCAATCCCGCAACTCTTGCTCCATCCTGTCGAACAGCTCCTCCCAGTCACCCACCTTGCGCTGCTTGAACAACCGCATGCTCGAGTACCAGAGTGTGCTCTCCCCGCTGCCCCATAACCAATAGGGGCGACTACCAAGCAACACCCACACCGGGCAGCCAAGCGCGCCTGCGAGATGTGCGGTCGCACTATCGGTCATGATAACGAGGTCGAGCATTTCGAGGGCCGCTGCGGTACATTCGAAATCCAGCAACAAAGGAGAAAGATCGGTGACCATCGACTGCAGGCCGAGCTTTTTCAATTCTTCATGCGGCGGGCCTTTTTGCAGGCTGAACAGGCGCACTTCGGGTACGGCGGCAAAGCGTAAAAACTGCTCAAGCTGCACAGCCCGATAAGCGTTGCCCTTGAACGTGACGCTGCCCGACCAGACGATACCGACGTTGAGCTGTCCTTTTTTCTTCTGCAGCAAGTTCGCGAACATCGTATGCCCTGCGGGATCGGCCTTCAGGTACGGCTGCTGCGGGATCGCCTTGGCATCGGGTACGAACAGGCCGGGCAGGCTCATCATCGTTAATTGAAAGTCGTATGGCTCAGGCAGTGTCGTGCCCTTCGCGAACATACCGTCCACCCAGTTGTTCTTGCCGATCAGGCGCATCAGTTCCGGCTGGCATTCCAGCAATACACGCCCGCCCATTGCCTTAACCTGTGGAAGGAAACGTGAAGCAAGCAGCGTGTCACCGAAACCCTGCTCCGCAATCAACAGCAGCGTTTTCCCCGAAAACGGCTTGCCGTCCCAGCGCGGCCCCTTGCGAGGATAAGGACCGGCCTCTTTCATTTTCCAGCGCGATTCGTAATCGCGCCAGCCTTCCGAAAACCTGCCCAGTGCCAGCAGGGATTGCGAACGATCCCATTGAGCACTGTAATTATCCGGCGATTTTTCCAGCAGGCGGTCATAGACCTGTGCTGCTTCGGCATGGCGACCCGCGCCGCGCAAAGCAACGCCAAGGTTCTGCAGGGTGAGTAATGAATCGGCTTTTATTGTCAGTGCCAATTCATGGCAGGCCACTGCATCATCACTACTATCCAGGTCATTCAGTACATTTCCAAGATTGGTATGCAGCCCCGCATCCGCACCCCCTCCACAATCCAGGCCGCGTCGGTAGCATCCCTCAGCTGCATGAAAATGCTTGAGCTCGCGCAAGAAGATACCAATGTTGTTCCACAACGATGGATCAAGTGGATTCAGACGCAGTGCATTGCGCTGCAACGTCAGCGCATCCTGTGTGTTGCCGCTGTTGTGTGCGGCGATGGCTTTATCACGCAACTGGCGCGCCTGCACATCGGCCTGTTCAGGTACATTCGCGGCGACCTCCCGCTGCTTCAGCAGCGTATCCAGCGCATCACCCACCGAGGCGAATACGCTATTCCAATCTTCAGGTTCAGGTTGGCGGAATAATCGCATCGTCGGATACCACGGTGAATCGTCCCGATCCAGCATCCAGCGCCAGTCCGGCGCATAGGGCAGCAGCAGCCATGTCGGCTTCCCCAGCGCACCCGCCAGATGTGCAACCGCGGTATCCACCGTAATCACCAGATCAAGGTCTGCAATGATCGATGCAGTCACACCCATGTCCTTGAGCTGCGCACCCAGCGGCGTGACCAGCACATCGCCGCCGCAAGCCGTCAACGCCGCTGTCGGCTTACCCACCTGCAATGCGTACATCTCGACTCCGCAACGACCCGCAAGTGGCAGAAATTTTTCAATTTCGCAGTCGCGGTTGCGGCTGTTGTTGTGCTTTGGGTTCCCTGCCCAGGTAATGCCGATGCGTAATTTACATCCCGGCAAGGGCTTGGAAAGGGAATGTTTTCTCGGCGCATGCAAATACGGCACGCTCGCCGGGATAGTGTCGAGTTTCGTGCCGAACAGATCCGGCAGATCCAGCAAAGAAACGTGACAATCGAATTCGGGTATGACGTTCGGCTGCACCAGCGTCACCCCGTTCATCCCGCGTAACAACGGGTGTAGCACCTGATCGCAGACCAAAAGCACGCGCGCACCCTTGGCAACCAGCATCGGAAGGTAACGCGCAAAATGCAACACGTCACCCAACCCTTGTTCCGCATAGACCAAAATCGTCTTGCCAACCGCGTCCCCCCCCCACCAGTAAGGTTTCGCAAACTTGCGCGGCTGGCATTCGGGTAATTTTTGCCTCCAGCGGTATTCGGCAAAACCTTCCAGCAATTCGCCGCGCAGCATATGTATCAGCGCGATGCCGAGATGTGGCCATGGGTCTTCCGGCATCAGCATAGCGGACTTTTCCAGCAATGGCTGCGCCTCCTCGAAACGCCGCAAACTCAGCAGGCATTGCCCTGCCAGCAAAACCAACTTTGCTTCCTGCGGAGATTTTTCCAGCCCTTGCCGAGTGATTGCGAGCGCCTCTTCATAGCGCGCCATGCGGTGAAGTGTCCGGCCGATTTGACGGCATACAGCCGGATTGTTGGGCGACATAACCTCCGCGCGTCGCAATATAGCAAGCGCCGCTTCCAGGGATTCCTCCTCCAGCAGAATTTCGCCCAACACAACTTGCGTTGCAATATCGTCGGGAATCAGTGTCGCTGCACGGTCAAGCAGTTTGGCAGCATGGAAAAACTTTCCCTGCTTTTTCATCAACTCACCCAACACGCGCAAGGCACGAACATCTTCAGGGTCTGATTCAAGCGCCTTCATGCAAGCACTGGCAATACGCTTTGCATCGCCTGTCGCCAGACTGCGTGCGATCTCGTCAGCTTGATGATCCGGAATCTGGGGGTTTTTTGGCAACGAAATTTCCTTAAACTTCTAACCTACCAGTACTTTTTCTCGCGGACCGTCTGCCACAATACGGCCGCCATCCACCACAATCAGCCTGTCCAGCATGGCTAGCATAATGTGGCTATGCGTCGCGACAACGAGCGTCCGTCCTTCGGAAAATTCACGCAAACGTATAGCGATAGCTTTCTCACCGGCAGCGTCAAGACCATTGGTTGGCTCATCCAGCAACAATATGCTGGGCGACGACACCAGAGAGCGTGCAAGTGCCACCGATTGCCGCTGCCCGCCGGAAAGATTCACGCCTCGCGCCTCGATCTGCATACCCAAATTCAGTTCGCCTCGACGGATGAATTCATGCAACCCGGCGACCTCCAGCGCTCGTAACAACGCATCCCGATCGGCAAATTCCGCGCCGGCGAGGATATTTTCTTCCAGCGTGCCATCGAACAACATGGGCTCCTGTGGTTTGTAAGCCAGCCACCGCGCACGCGAATAGGCATCGTGCTGTCGGACCGCCACTCCGTCCACCAGTACTTCCCCAGTGGATGGACGAACCACGCCCGCCAGACAACGCAATAAAGTGGTCTTGCCAGAACCAGGGCGACCGAGCAGGCCAACTTTCTCACCGGGCTCGATATTGAATGTCAGTCCGTCCAATGCAAGCGGGCCGTCGGATTTGAAGCGATAACCAAGACGCCGCACCGTAATTCGTCCTTCCAGCGGTCGCGGCGCAACCGTTTTTGGTGCAGCCGGTACTTCTCCATCATCCCCCAGCAATTGATCCAGTTCTTTACCGGAACGGCGCATCTCGGAGTAACGCGTAAACAATACAGTGACTGAAGCCAGTGACATCAAACTACGGCTGGCCAACATGGTGCAGGCAATCAACCCACCGGTAGTCAAAGCACGCGCCTCGATCTGATAAACACCGGCCACCAGCGTACCCACTGTGGTCATCATCATCCAGAAATTGCTGCTTACCCCGCCCAGCGCCGTCCAGAAACGTCCCTTTGCACCCGACAATGCGGCAGCCTCGCTTTCATCCTGCCATCGGCGAGTTACCGGCACACGCAACAAGCTGGTTTTCAGCAATTCACCTTCAGAAAGTATTTCCGCCAACAATGACACTTTGCCGCCTGCGGCTTTGCGCGATTGGCTGTTGAAATCACGAGCCGGAATAGAACACACAACATGGGTGACAACCATCAGTATTCCGGTCACAAAAGGCACCAGGGCAACCCAGCCGCCGATGATCCACAATGCCACCATAAACAGCAGATAGAATGGCAAGTCTGCCACCGATAACATATAGCTGGAGGTAATGAAATCCCTTGCTGCGGCAAGTTCCTTGTATTTATTCAACACCGCCCCGACCGGGGGGAGCACTGCAGCATCGTGGTGCAGCAACCTGCGCAACAAAGCACGATCCAGCGAGATATCCGAGTTACCCGCGATATGCTCAACATACCATGCGCGAATCGCACGCAAGGTAAAATCCAGCAATGCCGCAAGTAGCATACCCAGTGCCAGCGCCCAGAGTGTTTCCGTTATACGGTTGCCGACAATACGGTCGTACACCAGCATCGTAAATACAGGCGTCAGCAACGCAATAAAATTGATGGCTATTCCCGCCAGCAGTATCTCAGCGTACTGGGTTGCATAAGCACGCAACGGAAAAAGATAGGAAGGCTCCGCCCTGCCCTGCTTGCTGCTCGAGGAAAGATGATGCAGCACCAATGCCTCGCCGGCGTAATTTGCAGCAATATCGGCAGGTGGTATATCACTCGGCTGCCCGTCAGGCCGCAAAAAAACTGCATTTCGTCCACCGCTCGAAAATGCCAGCGGTGCGTAGCCATCCGAAGTCTTGGCCAATACTGCAGCGGCAGGCAACTCCAGCACTTGCTCCAGAAGTGCATTCACCTGTGTCGCATGCAAACCAGCGGGAGCAAGAAAAAGATTTAGCTCGGTAATCGGCGGCAAAGTATCGGCACCGCTTTCATTCTGCCAGACAGCGTCACTTTCAAGCGCGCGTAATGCAGCATTCAATGCCGAGCTAAAACCTGATATCAGTACAACTTCATCACTCACAGACATTCATCCAAAAATATATTAAGGGCGCAGGCTTGCCGCTTTACAAACTATTCAACGCTGACAATCCAGCCTTACCCTCAAGAAGGTAAGGTCAATGATTGTAAAGCATTTTTGGATTGATTCAGCGCTTCTCGACAGTTGAGTACGATTACACCGAATAATTTGCACAAAAAACGAATACTCCAACAATGAAAAAGGACTAAGTGTTTCCACCTAGTCCTTTGAAATTCAGGTAAGCCAAAATAAATTAATTGCACAAAGCAACGAAAGCATTGACAACCAAAGAGGCTGCACTGCTCAAATCATGGTTTCAGGAATAGTAGAGACGCCAGATCTGACAACAGGAGCACCCGCAAAAATGTGCTCGGCATAGCCTCTGTCACTACCAACCATATGGGTAGTCAGCCAGTCCTTCAAAGACTTGACCATTTCCACATTAGCAAGTTTTTTCAGTGCTAGACGTTCGATGCTATCTATTATTTCAAAGAAATGCTGATGTTCTTTTTGATGACCTTCCGCTCCAGGATAACCATACATTCTCATCATTGCCTCTTCAAATGAGAAATGCATGCGGGCAAGCTGAGTCAGTTCGACTATGGCATAGTGTGTTTTAGACCAGCCCTGATCTAATTTGATGGATGTCTCAATGACAGAAAAACTGTGCAGCATATGTTTATGCTGGTTGTCTATCTCGAGTATTCCTATCGAATATTCATCTTTCCATTCCATAACGCGAAAAGCCCTGTTAATTTATGATTCTATATAATCTGTATGCGACACCTCTGAAATCAATAAGTTTCCTTCTTTCTTAAGATATTTGCCCAATCAATAAGCATTCTAATCACTAGTCATATTCCACACACTTTAAAATCTTAATCATACAAATCCTGAAACAGCACTGATATCTACCAGATTTTTCCTGTTTTAACTTGCGGCGCAAATAAAGACCTGTTCCAAAACTTGCGCAGGCTTTTCGAAGATTAAGGAGTGGCCGCAGCGATGACTCAGCGGTAACAGGAAGGTGAGAAAAGTTATCAGAAAATCCTCATAGGAATGAAAATGGGCTAGGCCATTTCTGACCTAACCCATTGAATTGATGGTGCGCCCGGAGCGATTCGAACGCCCGACCCCTTGGTTCGTAGCCAAGTACTCTATCCAGCTGAGCTACGGGCGCGCACTGTACAACATGTTGCTAATTACCTGGCGGAGAGGGAGGGATTCGAACCCTCGATACAAGTTTAAGCTCGTATGCGCCCTTAGCAGGGGCGTGCCTTCGACCTCTCGGCCACCTCTCCGAAGGCCGCGCATAGTAATGGAAGAGACCGCAAAGGTCAAACGATTATGCGTCTTCCTGATCCAACCCGAAGGCCTTGTGAAGCACGCGCACGGCCAATTCGAGGTATTTTTCGTCAATTACCACAGAAATTTTTATTTCCGAAGTGGAGATCATCTGGATGTTGATACCCTCTTCCGCCAGGGTGCGGAACATTTTGCTGGCGATCCCCACATGCGAACGCATCCCCACACCGACAACAGAAACCTTGGCTGCCTTGTTATCGCCGATAACGTCGCGAGCGCCGATGTGCGGCAGAATCGTGTTCTTCAAAATATCCATCGCCTTGGCAAACTCGTTGCGATGAACCGTAAATGAAAAGTCAGTAGACCCATCAGTTCCGACGTTCTGGATAATGATGTCCACGTCGATATTGGCGTCGCTGATCGGTCCCAGTATCTGATAAGCGATACCGGGCTTGTCCGGCACGCCGATCACAGTGATTTTTGCTTCGTCGCGATTGAACGCGATTCCGGAAATGATTGCTTGTTCCATTTTGTCGTTGTCCTCAAAAGTAATCAGCGTGCCTTCACCCTCTTCCTCGAAGCTGGATAGCACGCGCAGTTTGACCTTGTATTTCCCGGCAAATTCCACCGAACGAATCTGCAGCACCTTGGAACCCAGACTGGCCATCTCCAGCATTTCTTCAAAGGTGATGGTTTTCAGGCGGCGCGCCTCGGGCACCATGCGCGGGTCGGTAGTATATACACCATCCACATCGGTATAGATCTGGCATTCATCGGCACTCAAGGCTGCTGCGACAGCAACACCGGTGGTGTCCGAACCGCCCCGCCCCAGCGTGGTGATATTTCCATCCTCATCCACGCCTTGAAATCCTGCCACCACAACCACGTGGTCATCCTCAAGATCGTCTTGGATATTCTGTTCGTCTATGCTGAGAATGCGCGCCTTGGTAAATGAGCTATCAGTGAGTATCTTTACCTGCCCACCTGTATAGCTTTTGGCTTTCAATCCCTGCTGTTTGAGCGCCATTGCCAGCAGACCGATTGTCACCTGTTCACCGGTGGCAATAATCACGTCCAGCTCTCGCGGATCGGGGTGAACCTGGATCTCTTTTGCCAAGCCGATCAACCGGTTTGTTTCTCCGCTCATCGCGGAAACAACCACCACGACCTGATGCCCTTGTGATTTAAATTTTGCAACGCGCCGCGCAACATTCATGATGCGTTCAGGGCTGCCTACCGAAGTGCCGCCGTATTTCTGTACTATCAGTGCCACGATCTTCTATACCCAACTTTAAAAGTGGGCGCAATTCTAGCTTAAGCGGCCAAAAAAAACGAGGCGGCGCAATGTTTATTCACTTTTGCATTACCTTACCCTGCTGTTTTTTTCAGGGTGGTAAACTCGATACAACCTGAACGTGTTACCGATTCTTCAAAGATGACTGAAATTACTCCACGAGATATTCCGGCTTCTGCCATGCAACAACTGTTGAAAAACGGCTGTTCGCCGGTTTTGGCCAGATTGTTTGCTGCTCGCGGTATCACCGACAGCAGGCAGTTGAATACCTCGCTCGCCGATTTATCGCCTTTTGACAGCTTGAAAAATGCACGCGACATGGCGTGTTTGTTGGCTGATGCCATCGCCGAACACAAAACAATCCTGATCGTTGCCGATTATGATGCGGACGGAGCTACAGCCTGTGCAGTGGCCGTGCGCGGCTTGCGCCTCTTTGGGGCGAATATTGATTTCATTGTGCCCAACCGTTTCGAATACGGTTATGGGCTAACCCCGGAGATCGTTCGTCTGGCTGCTCAATTGCCACTTCGATATGGTTCCGAAGAATCATTCTATGCGGGAGAAGCGGCAAAGCAGTTGCTCCCGCAATCGGCTGGCTACGCCAGTAACGTGTCGCAACTGCCCCCGGATATCCTGCTGACAGTCGATAACGGCATTGCCAGCGTCGAAGGGGTGGCCGAGGCCAATCGTATGGGTATGCGGGTACTTGTCACCGATCATCACTTGCCGGGCGATGAATTGCCTGCTGCAGCATGCATCGTCAACCCCAACCAGCCGGGCTGCGAGTTTCCGAGTAAAAATCTGGCTGGCGTGGGGGTAATGTTTTATGTGCTGGTCGCATTGCGTGCCGAATTGCGTGCCAGAGGAATGATCTCGGAAGAACTAGGCCGAAAAATCGTCGAACTGCTTGATTTGGTTGCACTGGGAACGGTTGCCGATGTCGTCAAGCTGGACCAGAACAATCGCATCCTCGTGCAGCAAGGACTGCAAAGAATACGCTCAGGACGCGCCTGCGCGGGCGTCAATGCACTACTACGAATTGCCAGAAAACTTCCGGCTAAAGCAACCAGCCAGGACCTGGGCTTTACCGTCGGACCGCGCCTGAATGCTGCCGGCAGGCTGGATGACATGAGCCTGGGCATCGCATGCTTGCTGACTGACGATGAAAGCACCGCCATGCAAATTGCGGCCGAACTGGATGCACTTAACCGGGAGCGGCGCAACATCGAAACCGATATGCAAGACAATGCGCTAGCCTCACTGAGTGATATCGACCCGAAGGATAAATTCAGTCTGACCCTGTTTGACGACACTTGGCATCAGGGTGTGATCGGCATACTGGCCTCGCGTCTGAAGGACAAATTTCATCGCCCGACCATCGCATTCGCGCGAGCCAACAAGGGTGAAATCAAGGGTTCCGGCCGATCGATTTCGGGATTGCACCTGCGTGATGCGCTGGATTTGGTCAGCAAACGTCATCCCGCATTAATCAGGAAATTTGGCGGGCATGCTGCCGCTGCAGGCCTGAGCATCGCCGAATCGGACTTGGCGGATTTCGTGAAGGCATTTGAAAAAGTCGCAAGCGAGTTGCTTACTCCCGGCGATCTTGCTCACCGAATTGAAACCGACGGTGCTCTGGAATCGGAACAGATGAATATGGAAGTGGCGCTCACTCTGGACAATATGGTTTGGGGGCAGGGCTTCCCGGCCCCGCAGTTCAGTAACGACTTTGTCGTGCTGAATCAGCGCGTGGTCGGTGAAAAACATTTGAAATTACGTCTCGGGTCAAAAAACATGAATGTGGATGCGATCCTGTTCGGATACAACGAACCCCTTCCAGACAGGGTGCACGCCATATACACCCTGAGCGTCAATGAATACAATGGCAATCAGAGCCTGCAACTTATTGTGCGTCACTGGCAGGAGACCAAGGAGTAAAGAAATGGAAATCGGGTTTCTGCAGGGCAACAACATCGAGGCGTTGCCGCAGTTTCTCACCAGCCTCGCCATTGGCCTGCTGATCGGGCTGGAGCGTGAGCGCAACCCTTCTGCAAAAGCCGGGCTACGCACCTTTGCGCTGGTCGCCATCTTCGGCACATTGTCCGCACTGCTCTCAACGAAACTCGATTCAACATGGTTATTGATCGCGGGCCTGCTTGCTGTAGCGGGCATGATCATCGCTGCTTACCTTAGTGCACCGGCGGACGATTCCGATCCCGGCACCACCACTGTAATCGCTTTGCTGCTGTGCTATGGCCTAGGCGCCATGGTGTGGTATGACCTGGCCCGCCTTGCCGTGATGCTCGCCATTGCCGTGACCATCCTGCTCTATTTCAAACCCGAGCTGCGCGGGATATCTCAACGGCTTACTCGTCGCGACCTGGTCGCCATACTGCAATTTGCCGTGCTGACATTTGTCATCCTGCCGATTTTGCCGGATAAAAGTTTCGGCCCCTATGATGCCGTCAACCCTTACCAGGCATGGTTGATGGTGGTACTGATATCGGGCATCAGCCTTACCGGGTATGCCGCCCTGCAGCAAGTGGGAACACGCTATGGCGCACCGTTATTGGGCTTTCTGGGCGGGCTTGTGTCCAGTACCGCCACCACCCTGAGCTATGCCAAACGGGGCAACAGCACACCGGCCATGCTGGACGTTGCCGCCTCGATTATCGTCATTGCAAGCTTGGTTGTTTTGCTGAGGTTGATCGTCGTCAGTGCTGTGGTTTCTTACGCTGCCATGCCTGCCCTGTTGCCGATCATGCTGGGCGGGATAATATCCGGCTTGATGGTCGCGCTATATAACTGGCGCAAAATGACCAATGTGACAGACCTGCATTTTCCGGAAACCTCCAACCCGGCTGAACTCCATACAGCCCTCAGCTTTGGCCTGTTATATGTCGCTGTGCTTCTGGCTTCTGCGTGGATGTCCGATTTCGCCGGCAACCAGGGGCTTTATGTCGTGGCGCTCGTTTCAGGCTTGACCGATGTCGATGCCATCACCTTATCCAGCCTCAGACTCTTTAACCTCGGCCAGTTGAGCGAACAGCAGGCTGTCACTGCGATTGCCATCGCCTTCCTGTCCAATCTGATATTCAAATTCGGCATGGTTGTTTTCATCGGGGGCTGGAATCTCGCCAGACAAGTCGCCATCGGCTTCGGCGCCATCGCTCTGGGAGTGCTTGCTGGGCTGTTTGCGTTATAATCGCGCCCTTTTCAGCACGTAGTTACGATATACACAATGGAAGCCGAACAACTCAATACACTCTCCAACCAGTTGCAGGATTTGGCATCACGCAGCGCAGAATTGCGGAGGTTCCTTTGACTACGACACCAAGCAGGAACGCCTGACCGAAGTTTCGGAACTCGCCGAAGACCCCGCCATCTGGCAGGACGCCAAACGTGCCCAGGAACTTGGGCGCGAGCGCAAGATGCTGGAAGGTGTCGTGCTCGGACTCGGCAAGATCCAGCAAGATCTGAGTGACGCAGGCGAGCTGTTCGAAATGGCGCAAGCTGAAAATGACGACGAAAGCCTGAACGCCACCGCAGCAGATATCCAGGACATTGAGAAACGCGTCGCGGCGATGGAATTCCGCCGCATGTTCTCCCACCCGATGGATCCGAACAACTGCTTCGTCGATATCCAGGCCGGCTCTGGCGGCACCGAAGCGCAGGACTGGGCTTCAATGCTGCTGCGCATGTACCTGCGCTATTGCGAGCGCAAGGGCTTCACAGTCGAAGTGCTGGAACAATCCGACGGCGAAGTCGCCGGTATCAAGGGTGCATCCCTCAAAGTCAGCGGCGAATATGCCTACGGTCATCTGCGTACGGAGACCGGTGTGCACCGCCTCGTGCGCAAGTCTCCATTCGACTCCGGGAACCGACGTCACACTTCATTTTCAAGCGTATTCGTTTACCCGGAAGTGGATGAATCCATCGAGGTGGAGATCAATCCGGCAGACCTTCGTGTCGATACTTACCGTGCCTCCGGTGCAGGCGGACAGCACATCAATAAAACCGATTCGGCAGTACGGATCACCCACCTGCCCACCAACATCGTTGTGCAGTGCCAGAGCGACCGTTCGCAGCACCGTAACCGCGCCGAAGCGATGGCGATGTTGAAATCACGCTTGTACGAGGAAGAATTGCGCAAGCGCAATGCGGAAAAACAGGCCATGGAAGACGGCAAGACCGACATCGGCTGGGGACACCAGATACGCTCCTATGTGCTCGATCAATCCCGGATCAAAGACCTGCGCACTAATTACGAAGTCGGCAACACGCAAGGGGTTCTGGATGGAGATCTGGACGATTTCATCTCAGCCAGTTTGAAGCAGGGAGTGTAACGTCACCTGATTAAGGCCGCACACAGCCATTTGTCGATCAGGAATTGTGTGGGGTCCTCGCTAACCGGGAATACTCAATAAGGCTTCTGTCCAACCCAGTTGCCCGGCTTTTGATACTGGCACACCCAGATCTGCTCCTGGCTGTCCTTGCACACGGCCATCGCGCAACCGACTGTCGTGGTGGAACGCCAGACCACCTGCGTGTAGTGGCCGCACATCTTCCCGGGTGCGCAACTGTTGTCAGCATAGTTGTAATCCGCCTTCTCGCTACCCCAGCTATCTACCACCTGCTCCGGCGTCACCTGCTGCAATTCATTGCGTCCGTCAGACCACTGCACCGCGCTGGCCCAATACAGGTTCTCGCCGTATTTTCCATCCGGTTTGCTGTGACGCATCTTGCATGCGTTGTTCTTTTTCAGATTGTCCGCCCAGGCCTGCGCACTCTTAGCCAGCGAGGGTGAGTAGCTCAGCTTCTCCATCACGCCGTCTGCCACTCGCCACTTGTTGTGCGCGGAGACAAAGTCAGCCGGTTTGAAGTCTGCGGCATGGATTGACTGGATCACGAGTATGGCAACCCACCCAATAGTCAGCACGATTTGTTTCATCAGCATATCCTCGGTAATTGTTCACCCGCGAGCCAATCAACGATGCGCCTTCCGCCCAGTCTGGTCGTCATTTGCACAAAGCCGTGCATATCTTTCAGTACTTCGCCGATGATTGCGGATCGTGCACCAAGTGGATGGGTACGCATCATAGCCAATAATTTTTCCGCATCCTGCGCTGCGCAGATCGCAACCAGCTTGCCCTCATTGGCGATATACAGCGGGTCGAGGCCAAGAAATTCACACGCAGCAGCCACTGGCGGATTTACCGGGATTGCGGCTTCATTCAGCAGCATGCCCACGCCGGATTGTTGTGCGATCTCGTTCAATGTCGTGGCCAGTCCGCCGCGCGTCGGGTCGCGCAACACTCGCAGTTGCACCCCACTGTCCAGCATCGTAGCAACCAAGCCATGCAGTGCTGCAGTATCCGACACGATGGGCGCATCGAAGCTCAGGTTTTCGCGCTGCGACAACACTGCCATCCCGTGATCCCCTATGGTGCCCGACAACAAGATTTTGTCGCCCGGTTGCGCAAGATCGCCGGATAAGGTGACGCCATCACGTACCATCCCGACACCTGTCGTGGTGATGAACACCCCGTCGCCCTTGCCCTGCTCCACCACCTTGGTATCACCGGTGACAATGGGCACACCCGCATCAAGCGCCGCCTTGGCCATCGAATCCACGATGCGCTTCAAGTCACCCAGCGGATAACCTTCCTCGAGGATGAAAGCAGCGGAAAGATACAGCGGTTGCGCGCCCATCATCGCGACATCGTTGATCGTACCGTGTACTGACAAACAGCCAATATCCCCTCCGGAGAAGAACAACGGGGACACCACATGACTGTCACAGGACATCACCAACCTGCCTTCGATAGCGGGAAGCAAAGCGCCATCGTTTCCCTGCGCCAGAAAACTGTTATCGAACGCGGCAGCAAAGAGCTCATTGATGAGTTGAGCCATCGAGCGTCCGCCCGAGCCGTGCGACATTTCGACACGGCCATGTTTAAGATCGAGCGGGCGGGTGTAATGGTTTTTTTTCATGCTGTCTCGCGAAACCGGCCATAGCTGTAATGCGCCGCACACGCGCCTTCAGATGAAACCATACACGACCCGACCGGACTTTCCGGCGTACACACCGTGCCGAAAATCTTGCACTCCTGCGGCCGTTTTTCGCCACGCAGAATGGCGGCACACTCGCAGGCTTTGTTGTCGGGTACGGCCACATACTCCACATTGAATCTCTGCTCCGCATCGTATGTGGCATATTCCGGGCGCAACTTTAGCGCGCTGTTCGGCACGCTACCCAAGCCGCGCCACTCGAATGCATCGCGCAATTCAAACACCTCGGCAACCAATGCCTGCGCTTTGCGGTTTCCCTCGCGTGTCACAGCGCGGGTAAATTCGTTTTCAACCTCGGCGCGGCCATCATTGATCTGGCGTACCAGCATCAGGATGGCCTGCATCACATCCAGCGGTTCGAATCCGGCGATCACCACCGGCTTGCGGTAATCACTGGCGAACACTTCGTAGGGGTGGCTGCCAATCACGGTAGATACGTGCGCGGGGCCGACAAAACCATCCAGTGCCACACCTTCCTTGCCCGACAGGATCGCGTGCATCGCCGCCGGTGTCAGCACGTGGTTGCACAGGATGCTGAAATTCTTCAATCCGTCGGCAGCAGCCTGCCTAATCGCCACTGCGGTCGGCGGCGTGGTGGTCTCGAAACCGATGGCAAAGAACACCACCTCTCGCTCCGGATTGTCGCGCGCGATCTTCAACGCATCCTGCGTCGAATAAACCATGCGCACATCGGCACCGCCCGCTTTGGCACGCATCAGCGATTGTTGTCCGGAAGCCGGTACGCGCATCGTGTCGGCATAGGTGCACAGGATCACGCCCTGTTCACGCGCCAGCCGTATCGCCTGATCGATGCGCCCGATCGGCAGCACGCACACCGGACAGCCGGGGCCGTGGATCATGCTTACATGGGCAGGCAACAGGTCGGCGATGCCGTAGCGCGAGATCGCGTGGGTATGACCGCCGCAAAATTCCATCAGGCGGTAGGTGCGATCAGGCATGGATTCGAGTGCAATCTTTGCAGCGATATTCTTTGCCAGACCGCCATCGCGAAATTCGTCCACGTATTTCATGATGCGCTGCCCAGTTCGGCAAACAAGGCCAGCGTTTCCTGCGCCTCTGCTTCATCAAGCTTCTGCAAGGCGTAGCCAACATGCACGATGACGTAATCACCCGCCGCCACGTCATCGACCAGTGCAAGCGAAATCTCCTTGCGCACACCGTCGAGATTGACGATGGCTTTATCATCGTCTGTGATCTTTTCTACCAAAGCCGGAATGGCGAGACACATCGTTATTTCCCTTGCCTAGTAAATTGCAGCGCGATCCAAGCCTGCCCCAAAGAAATCGCGCTGTCGTTTGGTTGCATTTGCTGCGACGTTAACACCTGCAGACCGAAGGAGGCGATTCTTTCAGTTAAAGTATGCAACAGAATATCGTTGTGGAAACACCCCCCGCCCATCGCGACGCAGGATATCCTGTTTTTATCTGCCGCCTGTCCCACCCATTCAGCAAGACCATCAACCAGCGTGGCATGGAACAACGCTGCACCATATCCCGCATCGCTGCAATCTGCCAACTCAGCAAGCAATGAAGAAAAATCCAGCACACCATCATCACCGATGCGATAGCCATCGTTCAGGGGTGAAACTGCTCCATGCTGTTCCGCCAACCGCTGCAATGCGATAGCGGCTTCCGCCTCAAACGCCTGCACCTTGCTGACAGCCAGCAGGCCTGCTGCGGCATCGAACAGCCTGCCCATACTGGACGTTGTCGGGCAATTCAAGTCGCGTTGCAACATCTCAAAGATCGTAGTTACCCCGGCTTGATCTGGAAAGCGCGATGCAATCTCAACGCCGCGACCCAGCTTAAACAAAGCGGCGGCTGCCATACGCCAGGGCTCCTGCGCTGCACGGTCGCCGCCCGGCATCGCGAGCGGTGCCAAATGGCCGATGCGCTGAAATTCCACACCGGACAGATGCAGCAGCTCGCCGCCCCACGGTGTGCCGTCCGTGCCCAGCCCCACCCCGTCGAGCGCCAATCCGAGCACGGGTTGGGTGATGCCATGTTCTGCACATAACGCAGCAATATGCGCGTGGTGATGTTGTACAGGGATGACAGGCAGGCCGTGTTGTGCGCCGAATGACTGCGCGAACTGCGTGCTGAAAAAATCGGGATGGAGGTCGTGCGCGACGATCTCGGGCTGGACATCGTGTTCCTCGCACATCCGCGCCACCGTTTGCTCCAACATCCGGCATGCCTCGGGCGTACCCAGGTCGCCGATCAGTTGCGAGACATACGCCTTGTTATCACGGGTAACGCAAACGGTATTCTTCAGCCATGCGCCGCAGGCCAGTACAGACGGCCCTGCGATACTGAGTTCGATGACGATATCGCGTGACGGCAAATCAGGCTTCCGCTGTCTCGGTACGCCGCACGGAATCGCCGCAACCTTCGGAGACCCAGCCCAGCCACTCGTCCATGCCTTCACCGCTCTTGGCAGATAACCGGATCACCTTGATGCCGGGATTGATCCGGCGGGCGTATTCGACGGCAAGGTCTGCATCAAAATCCAGGTACGGCAGCAGGTCGCACTTGTTCAGCAGCATCAGTTTTGCGGCACGGAACATGTCGGGGTATTTCAGCGGTTTGTCCTCGCCTTCGGTGACGGAAAGCACCACCACCTTCGCCGCCTCGCCCAGGTCGAACGCGGCGGGACACACCAGATTGCCGACGTTCTCGATGAACAGCACGCCGCCTTGCGGCAGCGTCATCTGCTGCATCGCACGTTCGACCATGGAAGCATCGAGATGGCAGCCCTTGCCGGTATTGACCTGGATCGCCTCGACGCCGGTGGTGCGGATGCGCTCAGCATCGTTGTCGGTCTGTTGGTCGCCCTCGATCACCGCCATCGGCAGTTTTCCCTTGAGCGCCTGCAACGTGCGCACCAGTAACGTTGTCTTACCCGATCCGGGACTGGATACCAGGTTCAGCGCAAGAATGCCGGACTCGGCAAAACGGTCGCGATTGCTTGTTGCCTGCGCATCGTTCTTGGCAAGGATGTCCTGCTCGACCCGAACGATCCGCGCCTGCGTGCTTTCATGTGCGTCATCGGAAGCCACTGTTTCATTCTCCGCCGGTTTTTCAAGCGGGCGAAATGCCAGCGCCTCGCCCTGCCTGCGCGTCTCGCGCCGCACAGGTTTACCGTTGATCAACGCGGCATGACCGCCGCAGCCGCAAGTTGTACACATGACCGCTCTCCGTCAGGAATTCAGGCTTAATTGTATACACAAAAGCCGGAGCCTGGTTTTCACAATCGACACGCACCGGAACTGGCGTAACATATCGACCTTTCGATACACCTGACCCGCATGTCCGCCATCGTCCTCACCACCCTCAACGCGCGCTACATCCATGCCTCGCTGGGCTTGCGCTATCTCGCCGCCAACATGGGCGAGCTGGAACAGGACACGGAGATCATGGAGTTCATCCTGCAGAGTCGTCCCGAGGAAACTGTCGAGGCTTTGCTTGCGGCCCAGCCGCGCATCATCGGTTTCGGCGTATACATCTGGAACGTGACCGAGATCACCCGCGTGGTCGCCTTGCTCAAATGCGTCGCACCGG
>Ga0224495_10000850_pt1 | contig 23036 bp, 21 predicted proteins | sample SF_Jul11_sed_USG_FD_168128 | JGI IMG/M metagenome (GOLD analysis project Ga0224495, IMG submission 168128) | Sediment microbial communities from San Francisco Bay, California, United States - SF_Jul11_sed_USGS_4_1 | ecosystem: Environmental > Aquatic > Marine > Sediment | place: USA: California...
AAAACTTTTCTTGTTTAATTTTATTTTATTCCACTGTTTGTCTAAAAGTGATAAACTTTTGTTATCAAAGAGAGCTGCTCCACCAGCAATATCCCAGTCTGCTTTTGACCTGTTAGAGAGCATCAAATGAGATTTTCCCTGGGCGATAAGTGACAATTTGTATGCAACCGATCCGATAATGGATATATTTTTTGAGGATATATGAGAAAGAAATTTGTGAAAACTTTTATCTTCAAATTCACTTTCTGAAATACATACCTTGATATCAGAAATATTCTGGATTGTTTTATAGTTTGGATTGATTTTCGCTTTATTTAAATAAAGATTTTTTTCGCCAGAGCCATATAAAAAACTGTTTTCTACTGGAGAGTGAATCAATCCAAATACAGGATTGTTTTTATGTAATAAACCAATGGATATGGTAAAGTAGGGTAATCCCCGAATAAATTCTGTAGTTCCATCCAGAGGATCGATAACCCAGACGAATTCAGAATTTAAACGTGCTTTTTCCATATCCAGACGTTCTTTTTCATTTTCAACTTCTTCAGATAATATGGCGTGAAGAGGAAAATTTTTTTTTATGGTATGAATAAGTATTTTGTTTGAATCGTAGTCAGCCAGGGTAACCGGGCTTCCGCCACTTTTATATTGAATTAAAAAGTTTTTTTTTTATAATATTGTAAAATTTTTTTACCGGCTTGTTGCGTCGCTTTCAGTATTTTATTTATCTGGTTTTCATTTATTTCAGGGATCATCAACTTATACCTGTTTCTATCTGCTTTTTTACCTGTATAGCCAAATCTGAGTTCCCCATAATAAAAAAATGAACTCCTTTTACCCCATCAGACTGAATTTTTTTTATAAAGCGGACTGCCCATTCAATGCCAGCTTCAGCCATTTTTTCTTCTGAGTTTTGTAGTGATTCCATTCTGTTAAAAAGTTCTTTTTCTACTGATATCTTGAACTTTTCTTTCATTCTGACAATTTGCTTGAAAGATAAAGGTACCCTTATTCCTGGAAGAATGGGGAAAGTGTCCTGCCAAAGTTTTCGGGCTTGATTATTAAAATGCAGAAATAGTTCACTGTCAAATACCAGCTGTGTTATGGCAAACTGGGCTCCGTTATCTTTTTTTATTTTTAAAAAATCAATTCCTGATGGATCTTCCGGATAGGCGGCTACACCAATACAGAATCTGGTTTTCATGCCCTCCCGGTAGTCGAAGCCTTTGTCAAATCCTTCTCTTTTAAGATAGTGACCGCTATTCATGTTTTTTATCAGGTTCACAAGCTCATAGGCAAATTGATATCCTCCCTCAGCAGGCGTGAATTGTTGATTTAATCCATCGGGAGGGTCACCCCGTAATGCAAGAATGTTATGGATTCCAAAGTAGTGGTGATCAACCAGAGTATTCTCCATTTCTGCGCTGCTCATGCCCCGGCAGGTGAGATGGGCTATTGCAGTCAGATCAAACTCTTTTTGTGCATGGAATGCAATGGGCAGGGTCCCCCCTCTGAGTGATCCTCCGGCACCGTGTGTTACCGAGATGAAGTCGAATTGATTATTTTGCAGAGAGTCTATGATATTGAAAATTTCAATAAAGTCTGTTCCATTTCTCGGTGGAATAATTTCAGCTGAGTAACTGAAATTATTACCATTAAGAAGTTCAATGACACTTTTAATGTTATTCTGGTGGGGATCAAATGCTGGTTTATTCATTAAGCCTGAATTTTGTGTTTTTCATGTATTATTTGAGCCAGATTGAGGCCAGTCAGTTGTTTTATACCTGATACCAGATACCACAAAGATAACATCAGTATGGTGATACTGGGAACTGTGATAACAATAAAGCTCATGGCGGTCATTTTTCCAAGCTCTTCATTGAACAAAACAGTTCCCGGTTCACTTTTAAGCATGTAAATTGCCAGTGTAAAATTCAGTATAGAGCTGGTTACAAATGAAAGAGCAATTAAAAATGTTCCATTTATCAGTAATTTATTAAACTTGAAGTCTCCATCTTTTAAAGCAGCTACTTTTTCTTCGATAAGTGCAATATTAATAATTGCCGGATTCAATAATATTTTTTTTATAAGTGGGTATTTTGACTTCAGCGATGCAACAGTTGCAATGCCAAAAATCGCTGGGACAGAGGCTTCTTTAACCGCAAACCAGAATGCATTTAATTGCATAATGGAAAAGCTTCCGGTCAGGGATGTATTTATCAATCCGATTATGGAAAAGAAGTTCCATTTTTTTGAGGTAACAAGGTCGTACAGACCATAAAATAAAGGAAATGATATCGCAGTGATCACCCCGGGAAGCGGGCCCAGAAATTCTTCGCTGCTGAATCGGGTCAATATAACAGAAGGGATAACAATATTAAACCCTATGTTGAACAAGATGTTTTCTTTTTTTTCTGGTGCATTGCCTGGTTCTTTATTTTTCATGGTTGATCCGTTTGTTATATTATTTTAACATGAACTATGATAATTGTCCATATATTTTCTATATATTACAGGACAATTTTATTTCAATGCGTGTGTTGTATAATAAATAATGTGATATTTAATAAAGATGGGGTAAACTTCTTTTTTATTCTAGAATATTTTTTGAAAAAATTTCACTGCTTTGTGTCCGGAGATTTAGAGAATGCCTTCAGTAAAATATTAATTTTGGGCTGTTAAGTTACCATCACTCTATCTGCCTGAATCAGGTTATCGCCCTAACACTACCTTGATTTTCTGGAGAGCATGGATAACCAGAACAATTAATCCGGAGGATACATAAATTACAAGCGTTGACAAGACGATCCAGTACCATCCAAATTTCAGCATAAGACCAATTAGAATGAGAAAAAATAGAATTATTCTGAATGTTGTAAAATGCTCTCTCAAAGCACTTTGGGGCTTGGAGTACCTGATATTGCTGACCATCAGGAATGAGAGTGTAAAAAATAATACAGCAGCCACATTTGAGTCTATATGAATGATATGATATGTTACACCAGAGAGTGCGACAAGGGCTCCTGCTATAGGTGAGGGTAATCCGGTAAAGCTATTGGGTGAGCTGCTGACATTGAAGCGGGCAAGTCGAAATGCCGCACTGACAGGGTAGGCCGTTGCAACAATGATTCCTACAGGTATTGAAAAATAGGTTATATTAATAAATAAATCATAAAGGTAAGTATTGTACATTAAAATTCCAGGAGCAAGGCCAAATGTGGTTAGATCAGCGAGTGTATCGAGATTTTTTCCGAGAGGGCTTTCTACCTTCAGCCATCTTGCAACGGCACCATCTGCCCCATCAAGAATTACAGCAGTCAGAATTAGAACTCCAGCAATAAAAAAGGTGGTGTTCGTGTCAAAGCGGGTAAATATACCGTTGTTAAAAAGGGTCAATATTGCCATAAAGCCAAGGGAAAGATTACCCAGAGACAATACATTCGGGATCCAAGGTTTGATCATTTCCGGATAAAGAATTTTATAATAAAGTAACGACAATCACTTTTTAAAAAAATATTTTTTTCTTTTTTGTTGATATCCTGACTCTTATCCTGATTCTGTCGAAAAGATGAAATATAATGCACATTTTCAATGTATTGCTGGTTGTCCTGAAAAGCATAGTCTGAATGATATTATTTATCGATGTCCCTCATGTGGTAATTTACTCGAAGTTATTCATGATCTTGAAGCCTTGAAAGATCGATCAGCTCAAAGCTGGATTAAACTGTTTGATGAGAGATATCGCTCATCCCAGTTCCCCTATGGATCGGGAGTCTGGGGAAAAAAGGAGTGGATACTTCCGGAGATTGATAACCAGCATATAGTTTCGATGTATGAGGGTTCTACTAATCTATTCAGGGCTGATCGGCTGGAAAAACTTTTTGATCAGAAAGAGCTCTGGGTGAAGTTGTGTGGAAACAGCCATACAGGTTCTTTTAAAGATCTGGGCATGACTGTTCTGGTAAGTCAGGTAAAATCAATGATAAATGCCGGCCAACCGATTAAGGCAATTGCCTGTGCTTCTACCGGTGATACCTCTGCAGCTCTGGCCGCATATGCTGCCAATGCAGGAATTCCCGCTATTATTTTATTACCTAAAGACAAAGTTTCGGTAGCCCAGCTGATTCAGCCTGTCGCGAATGGTGCGATGGTTATGGCTTTGAATACAGATTTTGACGGTTGCATGAAAATCGTTCAGGAATTAACCAATGAGAAAGAGATTTATCTGGCAAATTCCATGAATAGTTTGCGTATAGAGGGCCAAAAAACAGTCGGCATGGAAGTAATTGAGCAACTCGACTGGAGTGTTCCTGACTGGTTTATAATTCCAGGAGGAAATCTGGGTAATGTGTCAGCATTGGGAAACGGCTTGTTGATGCTTTTTGAACTTGGATTGATACAAAAATTGCCGCGAATTGCCCTTGCGCAGGCACAAAAAGCAAATCCATTATATTTATCATATCAAAAGGGCTTTGAAGAGTTTAAAGCGATAACCGCAGAGCGAACACTTGCTTCTGCGATACAAATTGGAAATCCGGTATCGGTGAATAAGGCAATACGAACATTGAGACGATTTAATGGAGTAGTTGAGCAATCATCAGAAGAAGAGCTTTCTAATGCGGCAGCAAAGGCTGATTTTTCAGGTTTGCTTACGGACCCTCATACCGGTGTTGCGCTTGCAGCCCTTGTAAAATTAAAAGAGAAAAAGATTATTCATCCTGATGAGACAGTTGTAGTTATTTCAACTGCGAATGGGTTGAAGTTTATAGATTTTAAGGTTCGTTATCATGAAGATCAACTGGAGGATGTAATGGTAAAATACAAGAACCAACCCATTGTGCTCGATCCTGATATGGATCAGGTCCGAAGAGCTGTGCATAAGAAAATAGAATCTATGAACCGTTGAGGAACAAAATAAATGGATAAACCGAAGGAAAAGAAAATCTCAACAATTGCTGTACAATCAAATGTAAAACAAAAAAATGAATATTCAGCAATAACAGTACCTATTGTACAAAGTGCTACTTATACCTTTAATGAGACATCAGAGCTTTATGATTTTTTTGAAGGGCGAACAAACAGGATTGCTGAATATGGACGTTATGGTAACCCAACACAGGAAGCGGCGCAAAACTGGTTAAAATCTCTTGAGGGGGCCGAAGCAGCACTTTTATTTTCCAGTGGAATGGCTGCTATTACAACGACTCTGCTTTCAATATGCAAGCAGGGCGATCATATTGTTATAACCTCTGACAGTTATAGAAAAACACGGCAGTTTGTTCGCCAGGTTTTACCAAGGTATGGAGTAACTTATACCATGGTTAAACCTGACATGACCCTAATTGAGGAGGCTATAACTCCGGAAACAAAGTTGATTGTTTCTGAAGCGCCGACTAATCCTTATTTGCGGGTACTCGATCTGGAAGAGCTGGTAAAAATTGCAAAAAAACATAAAGTAAAAACTTTTATTGATTCAACTCTGGCCACACCCGTAAATTTACGACCTCTTGATTTCGGGGTAGATCTGGTAACCCACTCGGTTACCAAATATTTTGCAGGACATAATGATTTAATGGCGGGGGTGGTAATGGGACATGAGCCCATTATAAAAGCTATTCAGGATTTTCAATCTATAGTCGGCAATATTATTGATCCATTCAGTTGCTATTTAATGATTCGGGGAATAAAAACTTTTGCGTTAAGGGTAAACTACCAGAATCAGTCCGCTTTGAGGGTGGCACGTTTTTTAGAGAGTCATCCGAGTGTTGTAAAAGTATGGTATCCAGGGCTTGAGTCTCACCCGGATCACGCCGTTGCGTCAAGATTGATGAAGGGGTTTGGCGGAGTAATATCGTTTCAGGTAAAAGGCGGACTCGCCGAAGGAACCAAATGCGTAGATAGTGTAAAAATACCTGTAATCGCTCCCTCACTTGGGGGTGTGGATACCTTAATCGATCAGCCTGCTCTGATGAGTTATTTTGAACTTTCGACAGAAGAGCGAGAAAAAATAGGCATTTTTGATAATTTAATTAGATTATCAATAGGCATTGAAGATAGTGACGAGTTAATTGAGGATCTAAAGCAGGCACTTGATAAAATATGAAACTGGAAAAACGAATTGAGCTTGATTTTAATAATAGTATAATTAAGACCATTGGTAATACTCCCATTCTGCGATTAAAAAATATTGTATCACATTTACCGGATACAATGGAGATCTGGGTAAAACTTGAAGGGTTTAATCCTGGAGGTTCAGTAAAAGACAGACCTGCGTTACAAATGGTAAAGGATGGTATAGAAAGTGGGGAGTTAACTCCTGACAAGGTCATTCTGGATTCTACCAGTGGCAATACCGGTATTGCACTTGCATTGATTGGCAGTATATTAAAAATACCTGTTACCCTTTGTATGCCTTCCAATGTTTCCAGCGAAAGAAAAGCGAGAATATCTGCCTATGGAGCAGAAATTGTATTTACTTCACCGATGGAAGGTTCTGATGGTGCTATAGTTAAAGCCAGAGAAATGTACGAGCAAAACAAGGAAAAATATTTTAAACCCGATCAGTATGCAAATCCCGGGAATCCGCTTGCTCATTATTTGACGACCGGACCTGAAATCTGGCAACAAACTGAGGGAAGAATTACTCACTTTGTTGCTGCGATAGGAACAGGTGGAACAGTAATGGGCACAGGGCGATTTTTAAAAGAAAAAAATGAACAAATTCAGGTCTATGCTGCTGAACCGGATGATGCATTTCATGGGTTAGAGGGATTAAAGCATATGGAATCCTCTCTGGTGCCCGAAATATATGATGCAACAAGGCTTGATGGAATTGTCCCCATTCCTACAGAGCCTTCTTATCATCTTGCGCGTCGTCTTGCTCTGGAAGAGGGTATTTTTGCTGGCCAATCTTCAGGAGGAGCCGTCTGGGCTGCTTTAAATGTTGCTGAAACCCTGCTTGCCAAAGGAGTAAAATCAGGAGTAATTGTTACGATTTTACCCGATTCAGGAGATAAATATTATTCAAAAGGGTTGTGGGACGCTTGATTTAAGTGGTGTTTCAAAGTAGCGCACGCTTTAAATCTTCCAGGTATAGTCGCGGATACATTGTCATTATTTTAACTATTTTTATTCTGTTAATAACATATTCATCAATAAAGATTGTTTTCGATTCTGCAATGTATGAATATCAGAGAGTTAAGTGGAAAGCAGATTATGTCAGGGCACATTTTTTGGCTCAAAGTGGTCTTAGTACTGCAATGGAGTTTATAAAAAAAATTAAGCAGGATCAGTTGTATCAATTTGGTATTCTTAATCAAATGATTCCCTTTCAATTTCCCGGAATGGACGGTAGCGGAACGTTGACACTGACTGAAGAGACCGGAAAAATTAACGTTAACTATATCATTAACTTTTTTGATGACAATGAGAATGGTGATGTAAGGCATATGCTGGATCGTTTAAGCGAGCATTTGAATATCTCTCCGGATATATGGGATGGTGTAGAAGACTGGATTGATGAAAATAATGTGGCCTTACCACATGGGTACGAAGAGGTTGATTATTCGATGATGGAGCCTCCACGCAGAATAAAAAACGGGCGGTTACACTCTCTTGAGGAATTATTACTTATTCCAGGGTTTGATAACTGGTTACTGTATAATGACAGAAGATCGAAGTATGAGAAAGAGGCTTATTCGAAAGACTTTGCAACCGAGGAAGATTTGCTGGTACAAACTGATGAGGATTATATTCTCGCTAATAATTTAACCTATTATATACCTGAAAAAGCAGATGTTGATGGCAGAAAGATTAATATAAACTCGGCACCTTATCATGTAATACTCTCTTTGTCTGACTTCATGTCTCCTGATGTTGCCCAGGCAGTAGTCAAGGAGAGAATTAAAAAGGGGGGATATTTTCAATCTATAAATGATTTACAATCGATTACCCAGCTGTTACTTCCTTCATCTGGTGGGGGAACCATTCTGGATGAAATTAAGGGGCAGTTAGTTTTTAAAAACAGAATATATAAGGTAGTTGTCGAAGTGTCCTCAGGTTTACAGAGTGCCCGCATAGTTGGAATTTATGATACCGAAGCTGCAAAACTAATAATGTATCTGGAATAAGATGAAAAAATTGCCTATTATAATTGATTATTGCTCTGGGGAGATCAGAGTTCTTGCTTTTAGAAAAAGTTTTATTGGAAAATTTTATGAGGAAGCTAAAAAGTATATATTTGAGTCATCAGATTTTAATGAGCAGCTGGTAGAAATTTGTGATTTTGTCCGGGAGGCTTATCCCGAAAATTCAGGAATATATATAAATGTTCCCTCTCAGCAGGTTCTCCTTCGGGAGTTTACTTTGCCTTTTTTTGACAAGAAAAAAGTTAAAGAGTTATTACCGTATGAGCTTGAAACATTACTTCCTTACGATCTGAACGATATTGTATATGATTATAAAATAGGAGCAGATTTAACCTCAAACAGTTCTCATATTAAAGTGGCTGCTGTTAAAAAAAGTTTAATTGAAACCATTGCGGGTGTATTTTTTGATAATAATCTTGAACTTTCAGGAATATACGTTGTAGAGGATGCACTTTTTGCGATTGCAACGCTTTCAGAATATGATAATTATATATTATATTATTTTGCGGATAATCATTCATGGATTTTACCTGTTATAAACAGAACCTCCATGCCTGCAAGAGTTGTTGCATATGGTTATAATGTTTTATTAAGGTGGCTTAATGACCGCTGGAAAAGTGATTATCAGGAGAGCCAGAGTCTTCTATATGCGGTAGAGCCAGATCAAAAAAAGGTTGATTATGGTTATTTTAAGAAAAATTTCAGCTTAAGCAAACCCGAGACAAACCGGTTGATAGAAACGATCACTCTTTTTAATGATTCGATTCATAATGAGATTGATCGCAGCATGGATACAGGAAATACAAGAGAGCAGGTTACTCGTATTATGGTGGCAACTGATCATCATAATCGCAATTTTATTGAAAGAGCAATTGCAGTTCGATCGGCAGTTCCCGTTTTCTCTTTTCCATATGATGCAACACTTCTTAAACAATTCGGTGGAGAGTATATGGTTGCCCTTGGCGGAGCAATGGCTATATCCAAAGGCGGATATTTCAATTTGTTTAAAGGAGATATTAGGAAAAAATTGAAAATCAAGAAGGAGAGCCGCTGGGGTATCAAGGTTGCATTGCTTGTAGGAATTTTGTTTTTTATTGCTTCTTTTGTAATGGACTTTATGCATTCTCGGGCAAATATAAAAGCACTTCAGAAAATGAGAACAGATGTTTACAGGGAATATTTTGGTCATGAACCCGATAATGAATTTTCTCCTGCGGAACAGGCAAAAAAGTCTTTCCAAAAAGAAGAAAAGAATACCGAAATTCAGATGAAATTTTTAAGCAGACCCAAGTTAATGACTTTGCTTGCTAGCATAAACCATTCGTTATCTCTGGATCTCAATATCGAGATTGAATCTCTACAGTACAGTAATGATCAATTTACAGTTGTTGGTTCTACTTTGAATTTTACAGAGCTTGATAAAATTAAAAATGGTTTAAAGAACAATAAAGCATTTAAAAATGTGGAGTCCCGTGATGAACGTTCGATGCCCGGAAAAAATGGTGAGAACCGGGTTCGTTTTAATCTAATATTAACCCCGATACCTCTGGAGCTTGAATAAAAAATGAAAATAACAGAAAGAGAAAAACTTTTTTTGATTGGAGGAGGGGCTTTTTTTGGATTGATTGTTATTTTTTATCTTTTTATATATGTAAAAAACAATTTGTTTTCTGTGGAAGATGAAAGTTCTTTAATTCAGGAAGAGATCAGAAAAATTGAAGAGTATGGAAAAAAATATCAGCAACTGGTGAATTTAAAGGCACAGAATGACTATAATCTCGATCCAATGAGTGCAACCATAGAAAGTCTGCTTCAAAAAAACGGCCTGCATGACAATGTTCGTGTAAGGCCTGTCGATAGTGTAATTGAGAACAAATATTTAAAAAGACAGATCAGTGTCGATATTCGCGAGGTTTCTGCTATGCAAATGATGCAGTTTATCAAGGATGTGGAAGAGAATACGATTCTACCGGTAACGGTTGAATATTTTTTGTCACGTCCCATTGCGGGAAAACCTGGATATTATATGTTATCTTTGAAGGTTTCCGCATTTACTAAAAAGTAGGCCATAATGTTATTTAAGAAAACAAAAAAGATTGATGAAATAGATAATGCACATTTTGAGGCGGATCTTGTTACCGAAGAAAAGGCTTTACTGGCAAAGCCTGACAGGTTTCGAAAAGTCTGGCTTCTTGCCGGTCCCATTTTTACAGGTATATTTTTTTTTATAACAGGTTTAGTTATTTTTTTACCAAGAGATGATATTTTCCAATCGATTTTGACCAAGGCTCGTTTTCAGGGATATCCGGTTTATATAGACAAGACATCTATTTTCTTAACCGGTAATTATGAGTTTGAACGTTTTAGTTATGATTTAAAATCTTCACTTACCAGTAATGAAAACCAGGTAAAAATGGCTTATATGAATGGGCATTTAAGTTTGTGGAGTCTTATGTTTGATAACACCATTGATTTTGAACAGACTGCAAGAGGAGTTTTTGTACCGTTAGAGGTGGCAACCTTTTCAGGAGGAGACTGGAATTTTTTAGCAAATCTGGAGAATGGGAGGGATGGAATTGATAAAGTTTCCGGAAAGTTAAATGTCGTTATTTTAAATTCCATGGTCAAAATTCCTCTCTCTCTTCCTGTGGTTCTGCCTGGTATTGGCGATTCTATACAAACCAATATACGAAGAGGGAATTTAAATGGAAGGCTCCAGTCAGGAGCATTGATTTTTGATATATCAGAAATAGATTCTGATCTGGCAAGAGTAATTATTCAGGGGCGGATTTTGCTGAATAATCAGAACCAGATAAATTTGCAGGTTATCATTTTTCCAACCCAACAATTTTTTGAGTTAAGCCCTGGAATAAAAGAACTTCTTGAAAACTTTGGATATCTGCAAAAAGATGGTAAAATTGAGCTTATGATCTCAGGAACTCCGGCAAAGCTGCAAACCAGGCCGGTTCAGATTCTGGGTACAAATAATTAAGAATTGCTTTTTTAGTGTTTAAAAAGGGAGTTATTGTACACAATAATCAGTGTAACAGAGATTAATAAAAGAGCTATGTAAATGAAATAGCCGGTAGCTACCCTGATTTTTTTTGATAATTTTTGAAATAGAAAAAGGAGCATATTGAAAAGAGTTCTTTTTTTTGTGTTATTTTCAGATTTCCACTCTTTATAAAGAGAATAAATGTAGGATGCAATAAATAGAATGAATATAATGGTACCGGTTACAGGGATGCTCTTTTGATAATATAAGATTAATGGATAAATAAATATATTACTGATGAGAATACTTATTAGTAATATTACTATTACAGTAAGGAAGATAAAAACTCTTGATTGGTTACTGTTCATTGTTTTAGTGCAGGAGGTTCACTGATGATTTTTTATTCTTCAAAATCTTTTTCAACAAATGGAATATATTCCTTGTCTGTGACCAGGATATGATTTGTCAACCATTCATTCAGGTATTTCATAAGCTGAGCAAGACCACTATCATCTCCCTTTTCAAAAAGACGGATATTCTCTTTTAAAACTCTGAAAAACTCAAGATGGGTAATTTTGTGTTCTTCTAATCCCGGGTAATTGGACTTTTCCATGAGCATCTCTTCCATGGAAAAATGGTAATTGCAATAGTTGCTCAATTCCATAAAGACCATATTTATCGTATCTTTATTAAAATTGTTGATAATGGCCAAATCGAGAAGATTTATCCATTCTACCAGTTTTTTATGCTGGCTATCGATCTTCTCAATTCCGGTATTCATGTTGTCAGCCCATTTAATTGCCACATTATAAAAAAATAAATAGCAGCCCAATTGTCAAGATTATTTTTCAATTGTAATGGTTGATAAAAAGACGATATATTTTTCATAGTTAAAAATGTGGAAAATAATCTGATATTTTCTATTTCTGTGCATGTTTTTCGAGGTGACAGATTCTGATGATTATATAGCAGGCAGATTGGTTGGGAGAATAGTGCTTGATAAAATAAAAAAGTTCTGTTATATGACAGTTATACGGAGGAAATATATGAGAATAAATAAAAAAATTGCAATATCAATGATGTTAATACTGCTATCGTTTGAATCTTTAGTGGGAGCTGAAGGTGATGACCAGGCCATGAATGTTACCAAAAATGAGATACAGTATCTTCACAAGAAAATTGCAGAGGTAGCAAAAACTTTAAAAGGAGATAATGTAAAAGATCTGGAGATTCCCATGGGTTCAGGTCTGAACCAACGATCAGGCAGTAAAAGCCGATATGTTTATTATGAAGCTGCTGTAGTAACCGTTTCCGGAGATACTCTTTCCAGCATAAAGCTTAATTACACTCAATCTAATTATGAAAGTCTTGTAAAAGAGTATAAAGAGATGGTAAACAATAATCCCGGAGACCTTGATTGTAAGGAGCTTACTTTACGATTTAAGGTTGCCTCAGGTGGGGATGAGAGTCTGAAAATAGCAGATATTTCCAAAGATGAAAAGAAATTTCAATTGCTGGTTAAATATCGTGACTGGTTGAATAGCCTGCTTCGAATTGTTATGTTTCATGCGGAAAAAGCTGATACACATAACGAAAAGAATATGGACCAAGCCCTGACAATGGGAGATAAAATTTAAATTTACCGGTTTAAATCGATCCTGAAGGACTCTTCTTTTATGGTATGTTCGAGAGTTGTCCCTGATTTGATTGGAAGGCAACTCTCTTCAGGCAAAAATTGAGCCTTGTTTGTAGCGTAATTCGTTAACTCTTTATAATTCCATGTATTGTCTTCCGTTAAAAATCGGCTGGATACAAAATGTGATCCCTTGATGAATTTTCCACTTTCAGGATCGCAAACATATGAAGGTGTGTTCTCTCCGCAAAAAATAATTGCTGATAAAGGTAGTGCAAGAATATACAGTTTTTTCATAATTTTACCCTGTTATAATTTAAGTATACAAAAAAATAAGCAAAGCGTCCATGCTTATTATCGAAAGAATCTACTTTAAACTATAAAGTAGATGACAAATGATGAAATAGTTTTTTGTTGGAAATAATGGTTCAGCCCTGGTCAGAAAAAATAATAAAATTTCAAAGAGTAATGATCTATCTTTTTCTTTTTGTATCGGTTATAGGCGGTTTTATTTTAGGTTATATTGTCTCATCGATAGAATCCCGAAAGGATACTGTTGAACTGGCTTCTTTTCGTCCGAGTTTGCCTACCCGAATTTACGATGTAAAAGGAAAGCTTGTTTCAGAACTCTTTCAGCACCAGCGCAAGCTCATTACCCTTGAAGATATTCCGCGGCCAGTTATAGGTGCCTTTTTAGCGGTTGAGGATACTAATTTTTATGAACATTTTGGAATAGATTTTTTGGGCATATTGAGAGCATTCCTGGAAAATGTTAAAGCAATGAGTATTGTTCAGGGGGGGTCGACTATAACACAGCAGCTTGTAAAAGGTTTGTATACAAGCGGAGAAAAAACAATTTTCCGGAAAATATTAGAAGCAGTATTAGCTTTAGAAGTGGAGCGTGAGTTTTCTAAAAATGAAATACTGGAGATGTATTTTAATCAAATATATCTTGGTCACGGAGCATATGGGTTGGCTAGCGCCTCCCGTTTTTACTTTGATAAAAATGTCCAAGAGCTTGATCTCATGGACGGAACTGTGCTTGCGGCTCTTCCCAAGGCACCTCACAGATATTCACCTTTTAGAAGTTTTCACCGCTCTTATGAAAAAAACAGGGTAATCTTAAACCGTCTTGTCGATTTAGAGATATTGTCGGCTCATGAGGCAGAAGTTTTATATGAGCGTTATTGGGAAAAATTCTGGAACAAGATTGCAGTAACTCCCGACAGTGCAACGATCTATGGTGAAAAAGAAGACAGGGCTCCTTATTTTTCCGAATATGTTCGCCAAAATCTGGTGAAAAGGTTTGGTGAAGAGAATGTATATAAACTGGGTCTTCAGGTTTATACCACTCTCGATCTCGATCATCAGTTTATAGCAGAAGAAGAGCTGAAAAGTCGAATTCTTGAACAGGATGTCACTGCCAGGGACTCTAACCTTGCGGGTATGGGTGTTGATACCAACTTGATCAAGCTATATAATGAAATGCGCACCATTTTCCCTTTATCAGAAATCAGCTATGAATATTCTTTGTTTAATGATTTTAAAGACAGATACAAGAAAATGGCAGAAAATACCGATCTGCTCACATCACTATTGCCGCTCGAACCTGTGAATGATATTAACCTTGATTATCTGACTACATACAAAAACATCAAACGTCCTGTCCTGGTTCAGGGTGCGTTTATCTCTATGGATCCTCACAGTGGGCGCATTACAGCCATGATCGGAGGAAGGGAGTTCAGCTCCTCTGATCAATTTAACAGGGCATTAATGGCCCGAAGGCAGCCCGGAAGCGCATTCAAGCCTTTTGTTTATGGAGCCGCCATTGAAGATAGAGCCGTGCACTACGCATCAGGCTTTTTAGATGCACCGATGATGGATATTCAGCCTGATGGATCTATGTGGGCACCTAGTAACTATTCAGGAGAGTATCGTGGGTATGTATTGCTAAACAAGGCTTTGGCTCACTCATTGAATTTAATATCTGTTCAAATTTATGATAGAATTGGCCCTGAAAAAATAGTAAATTTTACCTCAAAGCTGATGAAAATACCTAAGGGGCGCTTTCAGCAAAACCCTTCATTGGCGCTTGGCTCTTCCGAAGTAACACCGATGGAGCTTTTATACGGGTATTCTGTAATTGCAAATGAGGGAATGGATCTTATACCTCACGGAATACGGTATGTTACAGACCGTGATGGCAATGTAGTTTATGATGAAGAGAAAGAGATTAACGGTCAGCTCAATCAATTAAAAAACAGCGGGCAATTGCAGGTGATAGAGCCTGGTGTAGCATTTATAATGAGAAAAATGATGCGGGGTGTTGTTGATAACGGTACGGCCAATTATGGAATCAGGAACCTTGGAGCATTTAAATATCAGGCTGCAGGGAAAACAGGGACAACCAGTGCCTGGAATGATGCCTGGTTTGGAGGTTTTACTACAGATCTTGCTGCGGTTGTCTGGTTCGGTCTTGATAATGGGTCGATGACTCTGGGACGACATCAGGGTGGGGGTCTGCTTTGCGCCCCTATATGGGGTAAATTCATGAGACGGGTCTATGACGTAGAAAAAAGAAAACCCGAAAACTTTGATGAGAAAGCTCCAGAAGATGTATATGCTGTCGCAGTCTGTTCAACGATGGGAAAGTTGATAAATCCTGATTGTATGGATTCCCAGATTCCTGTGACCTCTTATTTTATGAGTGCAACAGGCGCAGGTGAGAATCGCAAGTTTATCCAGGAAGATTTGTGTGATTGTAATGTTCAAGAGACCCGGGGGTTTCTGGATATTTTACAAGAACAGGAGAACCTTACAGATGAAGAGCTGGGAAAAACACGCAATTTTAACAGTACCTTTGGTAATGATTAATGTTATTGCACCATATCTATAAATTAATTCAACCTCTGATTTTTAAAATTGATCCTGAATCATTGCATGGTATGGTGAATCAATTTTTAAAGATTTACTCTTTTTTAAATACAGGTAGTAGTGGAAAAGAGAATCGTCTGAGGCAAAATTTTTTCGGAAAAGAGTTTAAGAATCCTGTCGGCATGGCGGCAGGTTATGACAAAGAAGGAGACCTGATAAGAGGGATAGCTTCTTTAGGTTTTGGTTTTTTAGAGTGCGGAACATTTACCCTGAACAGGCAGGCAGGAAATCCAAGACCCCGAATATTTCGAATTCCTGAAAAAAGAGCCATTGTTAACCGAATGGGTTTTAATAATCCGGGCATCGAAGCTGGTTTGAAAAACATTGTTAAATTAATCAGGGCTCCTCTTTCCACAGCGATCAGTATTGGTAAATCAAAAGAGACATCTCCCGAAGATGCCGCAAAAGATTACCATAAAATAATTGAGTTGATCAATGCCTGCCCACTTGTTGATAATTTTTCTTATATAGCTCTGAATATCTCTTCTCCCAATACACCGGGTTTGCGCGTACTGCAAAGCAAAGAGTATCTTTTTGATCTGATAAAAGGGTGCAGGGATCTATCACGCTTGCCTATTGTTGTAAAAGTTGCTCCAGATTTCAGCAATCTGAAAGAATTTTCTGAGGTAGTAAATACAGTAGTATCGGCAGGGGCAAGTGGACTTATAGTTACCAATACAACAACTGATCCGAATTTTTTTCAGTCTATTCCTGAATACATCAGAGAGAAAGGTGGAGGAATTTCAGGTGCTCCTTTAAAAGAGAGGTCTCTTGTTTATTTAAAAGAGGCTTATAGTATTACAGGTCAAAGTGTGCCACTTATCTCTTCTGGCGGGTTGATGGGGCCTGCAGACCCGTGGGAGCGTTTACTCTGGGGAGCTTCGCTGGTTCAAATTTACACAGGATTGATTTATTATGGCCCGGCCATTGCTTTTGATTCTATTGCATACATGAAAGAGCAGATGGAGAAACTGGGAATTGTTACCATTGGTGAGGTTACCAAAAACAGAGAGTATATCCGTAAAATCTGGAAAGAGCAGCTTTAATAAAAACAAATCAAGCTCTCTTCTTGAATTACCGATGTTGTAAAATAGCTGTTTCATGAAAAATATAAAATCTGTAATCTTTACTATTCTCTTTGTTAATTATAATCTATTATCCATGGATTTTTATTCCCAATTACCTGATAGCATTCTTGTTTTTCCTGCAGGGAGCGCAGATTATGAAAGAAAGATATCAGGAAATGAAAACTCTGCAAACTATGTATGGTCGCAGCAGAAAATTAGCTCCTGGGCGCATGCACAAGGCTTTGATATAACAGAAGATTCTCCCGCCGGTGGATATCAATATAACAGGGGGCTGGTCTTTTACCCGCCTGGAGTCAAGTTTACCCTGCAAACTCCGGTAGGAATGCGAGCAGATAAACAGAGCTATGGCTGGACCCTTTATCTGGATATGGGATTTTTAAAAAAATTGCAGCGCTCAAAAGAGTTGAGTACAGATTTCAAGTATTATTTAAATATATTGCGCTATGATATTCTGGTGGATGGAATTAAATACAAAAGCGTTGAAATTGGCTTTAACCATACCGTAGAATCACCTCTGAAAATATATATCCCTTATGTTCGGGATCCTTCGGGCACTCTGGTTGTGGAAATCGTAATGAAAAACCACCCTGATCAGTTTGCGGTACTATATGATGCTTTTTTGTCGATCGACCAATAACATCACGTATCAAATGTGAGCAGGCCGTGATGGGTGAAATTAACCCGCTTTTTCTTCTTTTTGTTTTTTAACTTTTGGAGCGATTACAAGCACACCTTTGTACATTCCACATGCCGGACATACAATATGTGATTTTCCATATGCTCCACAATGAGGGCAGGGTCTCAAGTTCGGTTTGCCAATTGCATGGTGAGCTCTTCTTATGCCTTTGCGATGTCGGGATGTTTTACGTTTAGGTACTGCCATAATGATCAGATTTTAAATTAATGTTGTCCTGTCAATAATCATATTAAAAAGCTGAGATATTTTCATCGCATTTTCTATTTTTGTATATATTACAGGTTGTTCACCTTTGATCGCCTGATTTTTTCTCTGGTGCGAGTGCATGGTCTGTTTTGCGTTTGAATATTCTGGTCTTTAAAAATTTATACGAACAAATTTATAATTACAGGTGATTTCAGAAAACCTTTGGGGCAGATTGTTTTTTGTATACCATTTTCAAAATGGGAGACTTTCGGGCATGCGTAAATGAGATGCAAGGCGGTCGCAATGCAGTTAAATGACCGGCGTTGTGAACGGCCTGATATTTTATCGGCGAAAAACAAGATAAATTGTTTTCGTGCTGAGTGTTGCCGCTGGTTGCAGATTTCTTTGTTTAGATACGAGTATGTATAGATACAAGTATGTTTGAAAATCTGCTTGCCATACTCTATCGCCATCATATTATGTCTCATTAACATGGGATTAATTTGCCATTTACCTGAAACAGGTGGAGTGCTTTTTGTAAAATGAGCATATCTATTTTGTATATTTCTTTTTACTATGATAACCTTAAGGGCAGATTTCAGCGTTTTGTTGCTTCATTTAATCATTTTTATTATTTAAGATCTTTGGTGCTTGCGGGTGCTCCGGGATGGGACCTTTCTTTTCCTGTCTTATTTGCAGCAGAAGATGAGGGCAGAACTGAAGAGCCGACCGAAAGAAAAAGGCAAAAAGAGCGTGAAAAGGGGCGTGTTCCCAAATCCGCCGATATTCCTTCGGCTCTGGTAACGGTAGGGACTCTGGCTGTACTTTTTCTTACCGGTAACTGGATGTTTAGCGGTCTTATGAAAATAACTAAATTCTTTATAGGGCAAGTTTCTGATGTCCGTACATTGGGTTCGGCTGAGTTGATTCAGATATCGATTATGTTAATTCAAGAGACTGGTATTTATATGGCGCCTCTTTTTATAACGGCAATGATTATGGCGATTGCCGGGAACATGGCCCAGGTAGGATTTTTATTTACCCTTAAACCATTGCAACCCGACTTCTCCAGAATTTCTTTGACTTTGAATAATGTAATGAAGAAGGTATTTTTTTCAAAGCAGATAGCGGTCAACCTTATCAAAACCATACTGAAAATATTTTTTCTTTCATGGATTGGTTATTACATAATTACTGTTGATTTTTTAAATTTAATGAGACTTTCTTCGCTCGGGGTCGCAGATTCTCTGAGAGTTTTATCTCATGTCGGTTTCAAGCTGGGAATGATAATGGCACTGGTTCTGTTTGTTATGGCGCTGCCTGATTACATATATCAAAAATATGAATTTACGGAAAGCATCAAGATGACCAAAGAAGAGCTCAGACAAGAGACCAAAGAGAGTGAAGGTGATCCGCTGGTCAAGCAGAGACGGCGACAAAGGGCAATGGAAATGTACCGCAAGAATATGCTGCGTGATATTCAAAAAGCAGATGTAATTATTACCAATCCGATACATTTTGCCGTTGCTTTGCGGTATGATCCCGAACAGGAACATGCCCCTCGTGTTCTTGCCAAAGGCGAAGACAACATGGCGCTGATGATAAAGAATATTGCACGCCGTAACGAAATTCCGATTATTGAGAATAAACCTCTTGCAAGAGAGTTATATCGAACCGTTCCTGAGGGGGAGATTGTACCTGAGGAGTTTTTCAGGGTTCTTATTGATATTTTCATAAATATTGAAAAAGTAAGGGAGAAGCTGGCTGCCAAAGCTGCCGGTTAAGTTGAATGGAAAGAAAGTGGTACAGACAAACTGATGTGATGCTTGGCATTGCCGTTGTGGGTGTTGTCGGAATGCTCATTATTCCCATTCCGGCATTTTTACTTGATGTCATGCTCGGTTTCAGCATCATGATTGGTCTTGTGATTTTGCTTACAGCAATGAATAACAAGAGTAATCTAGATTTTTCAGTTTTTCCGACTCTGCTTCTTGTTACAACTGTTTTCAGGCTTGCGTTAAACGTCAGTTCCACCAGGTTGATATTACTGAAAGGGCCTGCTTTTGATGGACAGCTAATCAGGGCGTTCGGTGAATTCGTTGTTGCCGGAAATTATGTAATCGGCTTTGTAATTTTCATTATTTTAATTTTAGTTCAAATGATGGTCATAACCAAGGGTGCAACAAGGATTGCCGAGGTTGCAGCCAGGTTTACTCTTGATGCTCTTCCAGGAAAACAGATGTCTATTGATTCGGATCTTTCTGCCGGACTTTTGTCAGAGGAGGAGGCCAGAAGAAAAAGGGAGGAGCTGCGTAAAGAGGTTGATTTTTATGGTCATATGGATGGTGCTACCAAGTTTGTTCAGGGAGATGTAAGAGTTGGTCTATTGATAACAGCGATCAATATTATTGGCGGTTTGATTATTGGAATGTCGCTCAGAGGGGAAGAGTTTTCGAGTGCTCTTCAGACCTATACCTTGTTAACCATTGGTGACGGCCTGGTAGCTCAGATTCCTTCTCTTTTAATTACTACCGCAACGGGTATGGTGGTTACAAGAGCAGGTAGTGATCTTGATCTTGGATCACAAATTAGTACCCAGCTTTTTTATAATCCTAAAACCCTCTGGACAGTATCCGGAACACTTTTTTTAATCTCTCTTGTTCCGGGATTTCCAAAGCTTTCGCTATGGTTACTTGCCGGATTTATTGGTTTTCTTGCCTATTCTGTTTCAGAAGCAAATGTTAGTGAGAAAATGGCAAAAGATAAAATGGAAGATGAAAAAAGCCGCAAGCCCACAACTCCGGAAAATTTCCTTGATGAAATTTCTATGGATGTTCTGAAGCTGGAAATTGGTTATAATCTGATACCGCTTGTTGAATCGAGTCAGGGGGGCACCCTTTTGGAAAGGATTACCAATTTAAGGAAAAAATTTGCCCGTGACAATGGTTTGATAATACCACCTGTGCGCATAAATGACAATATGGATCTCGATGGAAATGAGTACTCTATTTTAGTGAGTGGAATTGAGGTGGCGAGGGCAAAGATCTTTCCTGAAAAACTGGTTGCGCTCGATAGTGGAAAAGTTCGGGAACATATGGAAGGAGAGGCCTATCAGGATCCAACATATAATTTGAGCGCAATTTTAATATCTCCTGATAAAAAACGTGAGGCTGAAGACAAAGGGTATCTCGTGGTTGATGCAGCCAATATTATTATAACTCATATGAGTGAGGTTATCAGGAATTATGCGACGCAGATCATGGGCAGAGAAGAGATCAAGTTATTAATGGATAAAATGAAAGAGAAATTCCCTGCTGTTGTGGAAGAGGTAAACAAAGAGTTAAATATTGGCCTGGTTCAGATGGTATTGCATAATCTCATCAAGGAGAATGTATCTATACGGAATATAAATATTATTTTTGAAACTTTTGCAGATAATGGCGCCAGGGTCAAGGATGTTGTTCTCTTAACTGAGTTTGTACGTATAAAACTTGGCAGGCAAATTATTCAGCCCTATATTGAAAATGGAAAATTACTATTAATACAGATAGACCCTTTGATTGAAGAACAGATGAGAGATTCCATATCATTTGATGACAGAGAAGGGAAAATATTTGCTCTAAATTCTCAACTGCAGCAGCAGATTAGAGATGCATTGATTAATAGCTATAATGAAGTTCAGAAAAAAGGAAAGTTCCCGCTTTTTGCAGCCTCTTCAGATGTCAGAACCGGTATTTTTATGATACTGGAAAGAGAGATGACAACACGAATGTTTGCAGTGATTGCGTATGAAGAGATTCCTTCAGATACAAAAATAGATGTTATTTCACAGGTATTCATGAAAGAAAGAGATACATCAGAGGAAGAGGTGGTATTTTAATGAACTATGTAAAAGTAATAGGTGATTCCCATGCAGACGCGATGAGAAAATTGCGCGACACTTACGGTTCTGAAGCGATTATCTACTATGAAAAAGAGATTCCGGCAAAGACAGTATTGTCTCGTATGATTGGAAAAAAACAGTTTGTAATTCAGGCTGCTATGCCTGAAAAGAAATCAGCTGCGGCAAAGGCTCAGCCGGTTACTGGAAATTCAAAAGAACGCTCCCGGCTGGTATATGATGCCCAGATTGTCTCTTCTTCTGTATCAGAGAGGTCATCAGCTTCTAAAACGCTTAGTGAGAATAGAGTTTCGGATGCACCTCAAAAACGGCTTGCCAGTGTTCATGCAGGAGAGGAGTTTTTAAATTTACTCGATCAGCATAGTGAGAATTTGAAAACCAGAAAACCATTTAATCTGGAAGAGGTAAGCATAGATAGAGTAGTTCATCCACCTAAACAACCACTCGAAGCAGGCTTGCCACCTAAAAAAGGTGAAATTCTGGAAGGGTTACAGAAAGATATTAATGTAATTAAAAATACTATATCTATTCTGGTTAATAATAATCAAAAAGAAAACAGGGCCGAAACGAATGATGAGTTTGGAAAGGTTTTCGATTATCTTGTATCGCAGGATTTTTCACAAACATGGAGCCGTACTCTGGTTGATTCACTTAAAGATATGGTACCTTCTTCTGAATGGTCGAACCCGCAAAAAATCAATAATGTTTTGAAAGAGCTTATTGCTTCTAAAATCAAAGTAAACAGTTCATTGGGTAATCACAGGGTGATTGTACTTGTTGGACCAACAGGAGTAGGGAAAACCACCACGATTGCCAAACTTGCTGCAAAATTAAAGTTGCAAGAGGGGAAAAAGGTCTCTTTGATCACTCTGGATAACTTCCGTATTGCGGCGACAGAACAGCTTAAGGTTTATGGTAATATTATGGATATTCCAGTTTATGTTATCAAAGATAGTGAGAAGTTTCATCAAAGAATCGAAGAAGATATTTCAGATATTATCCTGGTAGATACTACCGGTATAAGCCAGAATAACAATGAGTTTATGAGTAAGCAGAAGCTTTATTTTAATAAGCCGGATTGTGATATTGAAAAGCACCTCGTTCTTTCTGCTACTTCCAAGTATAATGACATTAAAGATATTTTGCGCAACTTTGCTCATTATGGTATCGATAAACTTATACTCTCTAAAGTAGATGAGACAACGCAGTATGGAGCATTTGTTGAACTAAGTAACGTCTGGAATAAACCATTTTCTTTCTTTACGACCGGACAGCGCGTACCGGATGACTATTTAAATGCAGACAAGTATTACCTGTCTGAAAAAATTTTAAAAAAATGGAAAGATACAAACCTGTAGTATTAAAAAATAAATAAATATTACAGAATTAAAGCCGATAGATTGATATGCATGTAAAAGAAAATATCATTGCCGATGATAATTCTCCGGATGATGC
>Ga0224495_10000851_pt1 | contig 23031 bp, 20 predicted proteins | sample SF_Jul11_sed_USG_FD_168128 | JGI IMG/M metagenome (GOLD analysis project Ga0224495, IMG submission 168128) | Sediment microbial communities from San Francisco Bay, California, United States - SF_Jul11_sed_USGS_4_1 | ecosystem: Environmental > Aquatic > Marine > Sediment | place: USA: California...
TCGAATTATCATTGTTGGTTTTATCAATTTTCTTTTGGGTTTGTTGAATCTCATCCAGGATTCTCTGAGCATTTTTATCGTTCTTGTCGCTTTCAATTTGCCAGCGATGAAGGTAGTCCTGCATTTCTTTATGGTCTTTTTTCTGCAGTAAGTACAATACAAAAAGCATTGCCGCAATTACTGCCCCCAGAATTACAAATGGTATATATACTGTCATATCCATGTATAGCCAAAATAATCAATTTTTTGCACTTTTGCAGAAAAAAGTGCAGGGTCAAGTGAAAAATGATCACGGAAAAACGACCAATGTTGGTGACCTCATGCATCGAGCCCGCCGAAGTGTGTTGAGTATATTACGACGCCAAATTATTCAATTCATCTTCATAATCACCTTCATTTCTGTGATGATTCTCCTGATCCTTTATGTATGCAAAAATCCTCCGGAATGATTCTCTTTCAACTACAAAAACACCATACCCTTTCTGCCAGTAAAAATCAGGCAAGGCATGAGAGGTTCTTCCTTTAATTATTTTGACAACATTGGCAATGGCCAGTTTTGGCGGGATGGTAAGAAGAAGATGCACATGGTCCAGATAGCCATTTAAAATATAAATTTTAAAATCCATCTCATCGGCGATCTGCCCGCAGATATCGCGAATAATGAACAACTTATTATGATTGATTAAAGGCGCCCTGTGACGGGTGCTAAAAATCAAATGATAATCCAAATGGTAATATGACCGACCTTTTTTTAACATATAATAATGCCTCCGGATTATAATACGGGATTTTGATATTTTTTTACGGTATGGGGTAAATATTTTTTGATTTCAATTTGATTTCCATTAGCGGGCGGTTTAAACCGCCCGCTAATGGAAATCAAATTGAATCGACTCCCCCATCTGGGGTGCGTCCTGCAACCAAGACTTATTAAACCCCTCGTTCCATGAGAAGAGCCAAGGTGTTCTTTATTAAAAAAATACCTCCCTCCTGAAAAAAATTGACTTTTTACTGGATTATATTAATATGAATACAGAGATGCATGTCAACACACTTCATATTTATGAGCGGCTCAAAAAGGCCAAAAGTTTTGAAGCCCAGGCGCGGGAGGTTGCCGATATTATCGGGAATCTGGTTACAGATCAACTGGCTACAAAAATTGATCTTAAAAACACAGAACTAATGTTAAAGAACGATCTTGAAAAAACAAAACTAGAGATTAAAGCAGAGGTTGAATCAAAAGTAGAAAAAGCAAAATTAGAGTTAAAGGCTGATATTGCCCAGTCAAAATCGGAAACCATCAAATGGGTCGCAGGGCTTTTGCTCGCCCAGGCCGGATTGATCACAGCGCTGGGAAAATTACTTTAAATAAAAAGGGGCAAGTCTGCCCCTTGATTGCGGCCGACCCTTCGATACAACCGCCGATTGCCGGTTAAGACAAAAGCCTCAAAATTTGATTTCAATTTGATTTCCATTAGCGGGCGGTTTAAACCGCCCGCTAATGGAAATCAAATTGAATCGACGATCACTGAAAAATTTCGGCGGTGTTTAAGAGTGTTGTTCCGCCATCTGGGGTGCCTCCTGCAACCAAGACGTTATTTATTGTTCGACACAGGCAATTGGAAATGCCGTGTTGCATCCGTTTCCATTTATGGATCCAATGGGATTCCAAGAATTATTTGTATCCAATAGCGTTAGCGACCCATTGCCCATTGCTGCACTTCCAGAAGTAACTGTCCACGCGGTACAACTGTTGGTCGAATTGGTTACCCAGTCTGTTCGCATCCCGGAAAAAAACTGTCCGCCAGAAATGGAATTTACAAATCCGCTTCCAGCTGCTGAGCCTATCTGATATACCCCATTCCAGTCCGCCGTAAACACAGGAGTTATTCCGTCAGCACGAGTATAAGTAACGTTCGGCCGCAGCACCCAGTCGATATTTTCTGCAATTCCAAGATTCCCTGGAGGCGTCGCACAATTGGCCGTCGTGCAGGCTTGGCGGTTCGTGCCATCGACCAGCATTGCTTTGTAGAGCCGCCTGTTGGCAAGAGTCTGAGCAGCATCAGGATGATTTGCATCAGCCATACATTTTGCATCGGCTCCTGCAATACCGGTTCCTGCGCCGGCTGTTCTTAAGTCGCCAGTATACGTAGATGTCGTTACAAAAATTCTCTTGTTGGGTTGCTGCACCAGTGCCTGTATTTCGCCCTGTGTAAGCACGCGGTTATACACCCGCACGTCGTCGATAGCTCCATCAAAATATCCCGCTGCGACCGAGTCATTACCAATGACAAAATTTTGGGTTGTGGTTGGATTCAATGCAACGCCTGTGCCTGCTGTTGCTGTTGTAGCTTGAATTGCTGCACCATTTACATAAAGTATTATAGTGGTTCCTGTTTGGGTAACGGAAAGCTGTGACCAAACATTGAGTGGCAAAGTAAAGGCATAATGTGGCCCTGAGCCACCTGGCGTAACCCAAACAATTTCCTGAGTCCCGGCATTGTTATAGAGTTCCAAACCATAGCCCGAGGAGCCATATATATCTTTACCAACAATAAAATTCGTTTGGCCAGATGCAGGATATGCTGCTGGCTTTACCCAGGCGCTCAAGGTTATGCTTCCTTGAGGATTTAATATTTGCGTATGGGGAACGACAATAGATTGATTGCTTGCTTTAGCAAAATTATATGCTGAGGATGCCTGGGTAAAACGGTCTGTTGTTGCGGTGGCTGTAGCACTACCGGCATTATTCCCCCATCCGCTTACATCATTGGCATCGCCGGTAAAATCATACCGGGCCACAAGACCCGTGGGAACCTGCACAGCAAGTTGGCGCACTTGCGCAGCGGTGAGGGCGTTGTTGTAGATGCGCACATCGTCGATTTTGCCGGGGAAATGTCCTGGGTCGTTAGGATCTGGGCGGTAGCCGATGTTGATAGGCGGATTTCCGGTTTCAACACTCAAGGCCGCGCAATCGCCTGCTAATGCAACAGTTTTTCCATTAACATACATGGTTGAAGTTGTTCCATTGAGAGAAACAGCTATATGAGTCCATGCATTCAGAGGTAAAGTATAAGTTGCGGTACAAGAATTATTCCAAAAATTGGGAGTCCAGTATATATACTGTGTCCCACCGTTATTCCATAATTGGAGTACGTATCCTCCTTTCTGTTGGCTAGTATGGCGATCAACTATTCCATATATCATATTTGTTGGAGGCAGGGCTGTCGGATTTACCCAGACAGAGACTGTCATAGAAGAACCAACAGAAAGCCCATCGGAAACAAGTGCCCCTGTAGATAAATATTGACTGGTTCCACTGAAACCAAATGCCCCATTGGCATCCCCATCTTTACCGGTGGCGGTGGTTGCCGGTGCAGTGCTATTTGTCAGCGGATAGTTCAACGACCCGCTGTCTAAAAGCGATGGTGTTGCGCCAGAGGCATCAAAACTATAATGACTCAACAACCCCGTCGCGCCTGTGTTGTAGCTCTGCCCCACCAGAGTCGGGTCGGCATCCTGCGCAAGTTCATTGATCTCCCCTTCGCCCAGGGCGCGGGCGTAGATGCGGACGTCGGAGATGGCCCCCTGAAAGAAATTGCCATCTGACCGTTTACCTATGAGCAAGGGTAAATTAGAATCAGTAGGACCCACGCACGTATTGGCCGAGCTGAGCAATTTTCCATTGGCATAGAGCTTAATCGCTGTACCCGACTGTACCGCTGCCACGTGGGTCCATTTGGTTGTATCCACCGTGAAGTTTGCAGCGCCTCCGCCGTTATTACAATTCCATACTATCGTTTGTCCCGAAGCGCTATTGAATAGTTCCAGTGTCCAACCATTCCATGGTGCAACACCATTGTCACGTTTATCGACAATAGAATAAACCGCTCCGGCCGCTGGCAGGCTCGAAGGTTTAATCCACGCTGCGACCGTAATCGTATTTGAGGTATAGGCTGCGTTCTGGAGCGCAGAAATATATTGCGCTCCATTAAAACTATACGCTGAATCGTTTCCAAATCGACCCGATGACGCCGTCAACGTCGGCCATGCCGTCGAAGTTCCATTGATTATGTTACCCGGCGCTGCGGTTGGATTATCACTATTATAATCATTCGCATTGCCCGCAAGAGGCCAGTAGCCAACGAGGCCGTTGTCGGTGATCTTGTTGACTACGCCTCCCATTGCATCAGTAACATACAGTGTGCGACCATCGGTCGTGATATACAGCGGGCTATTAAAACGAGCAAGAATACCTGTACCTGCTACCGGAGTGGTATAAACTACACCATCCCCCGCCAGGGTTGAAACAATATGGTTTGTGCTTCCAGGTGTTCTACTCATTTTGATTTTCCGAATCCTTGGCATCAAGTAATCAATAACATAAAGATCGGTTCCATCTGTGGTCATGCCAGTAGGCCCATTGAACTTCGCCTGAGATGCCAAACCATCTTGAAAACCCGCAACGCCAGTACCCGCCAAAGTGCTTACGCCATGGTTGGGATCATTTAAATTAATTCCCCTGATTTTATGGCCGCTAAACTCTGTAACATACAAGATACCGTTCAATATGGTCAGTCCAATGGGTTCGTTAAAGGTTGCGGATGTGCCTTGTGTACTATCGGTTGATCCGCTTACGCCAGTGGTGCCGGCTATGGTAACCAAATTTCCTGTAGACAAATCAAGTGTTTTAATAGTATGGTCGAATCTGTTTGAAATATAGAGCGTATTGCCTGCAAGGGCCAATCCTTCCGAATCTTTTAAGCCTGAATTGAGCAGCGTTGTTACATTACCGGCGGAATCAATTTTACGAATAGCATCGTCTGGGCTGGTAGTCCCGAAAACAGAAATATCTCCTCGCTGGGTAACATAGAGGTTTGTGCCATCGCTGACCATTCCACGGGGAGTATAAAACGTCGCTACCGTACTTGCGCCATCACTTGTACCAGCAGTTCCCGATCCGGCAAAAATCGCACATGAGTTTACGGCAGTACATTTAAAAATTTGATGCGTGCTGCGGTTGACATAATACAAGTTACCGCCCGCAATTGCAACTCCCTCAGGTTGATCACCAACAGCTGTGCTAAAATACGTCGCCACTTTCCCCTGATACAACCGATAGTCCAGCGGCGCGGGCGCCAATGCCTGAAAACGACCACCCACCATTTGTCCGTTTACGCAATTGATATTCAACGTCATCGTCGTCGTACCAAAAGTCCCAAATTGCTTTTCTTTAAAAGCGCATACCTGACCGGCTGGGTTAGCGCTTACGTAAAACTGATATGCCGTATTGGTAGGGTAATTTATCGTATAGGTTTGCACCCCGTTGATTTGAAATGTATCGGTTCCGTTTTTAATCGTAAGCAAACCCGTAGAGCCGGTTACGTTGATATTTAACTTTCGCATTCCCGAATCGGCGACATTGATCGCAAGAGGAGAATACGTGGCCGGCTGATCGGAGGTCAAATTGATGCTATATGCCCCATCATTGTCATTGGTTACCTGGACAATCACATCCACCGGCGTTTTCCAGTTAGTCGTATTAAATATATAATTTCCTGCGGGGGGGCCAAAAGGGCTCCATAGCACGGGAGCTGTCAAACCAGTCAAGGTTGTCGACATCGTCATGGTGCCGGTTGGCGGCGCACACGAAAGCATTACCTGAAAATTATTATAACTGCCGGCGCCTCGGTTTAACTGACCGTAAGAATTTAAAAGCAGTAACTGGGGCACCAAATTTACGTTTTTATTTACTGCTCCAATGGAAGTAGAAAGATTATTAAATAAAGAGCCGGCGCCAAGCGATGAAATTGAATTGGCTGTAACGGTGTAATTGATGTCGGGTTCATTCAAGATACAATCGGGCTGACCGGTTACTGTAACCAATGCCCCCATGCTGTAATTATTTTTGTCAAGACCTGCCGATGAAACATCCACCACACCTTCATTGGTATTTGTTGAGGCCAGATTTACCGTTACTACTTCACCCGTAGCAGGTGGGCAGCTCAATGATACCAGAAATTTATCTACCTTTGCATCTTCGCCGGTTGTTAAAACAGAATTGTTTGACTGAATCATTAACTGTGGAATTCTGCTTACGTTGTCTTTTACAGAAACGGCCACCTCTGCGTATAATAACGGATTGATTGTCGATTGAAAAAGAGGGTCTCCTGAAATAACCTGTGTGGTTTTAATGGTGATGTTTTTTGTACCGTCTGTTTTGCAGTCCATAAGAGGGTAAACTGTAATGGTTTGCGGCGTTGAAAAATCATCAGAGGTAAATGTAAGATTTTGCGGTGAAATTCTTGCTTCTGCCAGGTCGCTTACCAAAAAAGCAATCGACACAGGGGAAGTTGGCTTAGACGCCAGTGAAACGTTAAACGCACCGGGAGTACCGCCTTCGGTTAAATCCAGTGATTTTACGCTGACGATCAATGAGGCATCGCCTTTAAACAAGGCCGTTATTTTAAACGGCGAACTGCAACTAACAAGAACAAGTATTGACATACAAGTGGCAGCCAACCTTGTTTTTAATAAATAACTCGTCATTCTAAACATCATACACCTTTATGTGACACGATAATACTTGACGGCAGATTGTAAAATCAAAATTATGCTAACGGTGAAACAAAAAATATTATACATAATAATTTTTATTGGATTTTCTAACGCTGTGTATTCCATTTCAGAACCAAGAGTACTGGTTATGGATATTAAAAATGTATCTGGCGATCCAAATTATGCTTATCTCGAACCCTCCATTACAGAAGCTGTGATTAAAACTCTAAAAAAGACATTTGTTTTTCAAGAGTTCTCCGAAAAAGACTGGAAAGCCCTGGCCAAAGCAAACTTCTTTTTTGAAGACAGTTTTCATACACCCACCATTGGTATGCAGTTGGGTCTTTTAGGAAGGCAAGACGTTGTGATTGGAGGGGGTTATACCATTCAAAACAATAAAATCATTGCTAAAATACACATACTTGGTATGGCCGATAAAAAAATATTAAAAGCCTTTGAAGTAGAAGGTTACGCCGATAACAGAATCTGGGACAGCGTTCAAAAAATTGCCGATACCATTGCGGCAACAGCAAAAGATGTTTTACCAAATAAAGAAGAATGGAGCAGTCTCTCGATACAAGGTAGAAACCAGATTACAGCGTCTGCCTACATCTCGCCTTTTCCTTTTCCGGCGGCTCGAAAAGATCCGCTGCCAAGTGGAACTTCGTTTAACATAAACCCAAATGACTTTGGCCTTACTTTTAAATTTTCACTTGATTATATGCGTATTGGTCTGTTTTTTCCAAATACAGCGATCTGGGGAAATGCGGCATACAGTATGGCAAATGCAAACTTTCCCGCACAAGGGCATACCCCGATCAATAAAACAAAAAATACTGTTGCAGGCAGACTCGACGCTTTGCAATTTTCGGCAGGCATTGGTTATCGAGTTTTAACTGTAAAAAGTTTTTACTTGCTTCCGCGTATAGGCGCCGGTTTTTATACAAACTGGATGATGTTGGACTTTACAGGTTTAAGTAATCCTGCCGAGGCGCCTTCAAGCACTACCGATATAAAAAAAATATCGTATAGTTTATCGGGAATTACATTTCATGGTCAACTGATCATCGGTTATCAGCTATTTGAATGGCTTACGACTGAAATCATGACAGAATATGAGCATATATTTTTTAAAAACAGTTTTTCATCAAACATTTATTTTTCACTAAACATTGGGGCAAAATTTTAAATGGAAAATTTTTTTATCGCGGCCATACGCAAAAATACTTTTGTAAAGCTGCTGATTCTGGCATTAATGACGATGTTTCTTGCTCTGCTCCATTTGAAGTGAATGCAATTTTTCGGGGCGACTCCCCTCTTTATTTTAATCTAACGAGCATTGTATTAACCGAAGGCGAAACCAAACCCTTCACGCTGGAATTGCGCAAACAGCCGTCTGCCGACGTTGTCATTACACTGGCTTCAAGCAATACTTCTCAATTAACCATTGACCCTCCTTCTTTATCTTTTACACCGTCAAATTTTGCAACTCCGCAGACCATTCGTGTCATGGGCGTTCAAGATTGTTTAAGCGACGGCACACAAAGCGTTTCTGTTGGAACCGTTTCGATCACAAGCGCCGATTCTACATACAACAAAATTGAAAATGTAAACATCCCCGTAACTGTTAAAGATAGCACAGATAATTTGCCAAACATTGTTTTTTTTCAAAATTCTGATTTAATCACGTCAGAGTTGGGTACCGTTGCTTTTTTCAAAGTCAATATTTCATGCCCTATCGCGCCATCTACCAATATAACCGTACCGCTGATCGTCGATAAACCCGGCGAAGTTTCCATTGATAAAACAAGCCTGGTTTTTTCTGACACTAATTATTCTACTTACCAAACCGTTACGGTCACAGGTCTCAGCGATTGTACCCTCGATGCCGACCAGCCATTTACAATTAAATCAGGAGACGTAACCTCATCAAACCCTGCAGAAACAAGATTTGCGCGCTATACAACAACAGGTACCCGCGCTGTCGTTTACGGAACAAATTTAAATGTTGCAGTAAGCAGCGACACCAACGTTTCTTTGGCGCCCGGCAGCCTTGACATGACGCTTAACTTTACAAACGGCCACCCTGATCCGTTTATCAGTTTTTCGGTTAGCCTGACATGCCCGATCGTTAACCCTGTATATTTTAGTTTTTCGGCAACCGATGTAACCAATGTGGCAAATTTTGCGATTGCGTCTTCAGCAACGTCGACAAATAGTTTTGCCTTGGTAGCCAACACAAGTCTTGGCAACAAGTATCTGGCATTTAATTCTACCAACTGGCAGACACCGCAAAATGTATTGTTTCAATTAGACTCCACTGTGGCAACCAAAGCATATTTTCTAGGAGCAACGGTCTACCCGATTGCAACGCATGGACCGATTTTTTCAGACAACACCATTCATAAAATAAAAATGTACCAGTCTGACGGCACCACGGCAAATACGGCCATAGCTGCGCCGACTTTTAACAGTAAAACTTTAAACGCCAAAATCACCGTCAATTCCTGGTAATTTATAAATAAATCATCATGTAAAAAACAATTGATAATCGGCTGACGGGCAAATTCAAAACATATTTCTATTTACAAAGCACATTAACGTTAAATCACAGCATATATGAAAAAAGTTGCAATTATTGGCGCAGGGCTTTCAGGTCTCATGAGCGCCTGGTACATAAAACAATTTAATCCGGATGCCCAGGTAACCATTTTTGAAGCCGATAAAAAAGGGGGGCAAATTTCAACAGAAGAACATCAGGGTGTATTACTTGAAAAAGGTCCCGCCTTTTTATTGCTTGAAAACCCCGTTTTGCAGCATGCTCTTTCAAAAATAAACTCCGAAAATTTATTACTTTGCAAAGATGAAAAAGCCTATGTCTTAAAAGACACGTATTACCAAAAAGCACCCTCAGGTTTTATGGAATATGAAAACGGTATTTTTTCATTTTTATCCAGCGGCATGTCGTCAATTTTTGCAATGAAAAAAAAAGTATCCTTATGGGACACCCTGTCCTTTTTTGATTTTTTAAAATCAACCTATGGCATGACCTATGCAGAAAACCAGGGGTCTTCATTTGCGCGGAACATTTTTTATACAGAAGCTGAAAACCTTAATTTTCGCTCAGCTTACAGTGAACTATATGATGAATTAAAAAAAGGCCTTGGTTTAAAAGAGACCCTTCAGAAATTCAACTCAGAAAAAAAAACATACTGGCAAAAAGAATCATTGACATCTTTTACACCGGGTATTTATTACTACAAAGGCGGACTTTCAAAAATATTTGACGACCTCTCTGAAGACCTTAAAAGTAAAGATTGCCACATTGAGTTTGCCAAAATACACGACATCAGTCATCACAAGAACGAATTTACGTTACATTCCCGAAAAAGTAAATTTGGCCCGTTTGATAAAGTAATTTCAACTATCAATGCCCATGAACAATCTGCATTATTAAAAGGTTTACATAAAGAACTTTCTATCAAATTAGCCGAGTTAAAATACCGACCGGTTTCTTACGTTTACAGCGCCTATAATTTTAAAGACTTTAATCGCGCCGGGCTTGGATTTTTTGCCCCTCGAAAAGAAAAGTTAACGATCAGCGGAACATTTTATATAAATTCCATCAACAAAGAAATTGAAAAATTAAATCAATTTGTCACTCGTACCATTATACCTGGCGACCTTTCGCTCTTTAGCGACCAGGAACTGATTGATATACAAAATGTTGATTTTGAAAAAGTTTATTCATTGACGGCAAAACCGCTCTGGTCAAAAGTTTTTCGAAACGAATCTCAAGGCCCCCTTCTTGACAACCATTATACAACCTGGAAAAATTCTGTTCGACAAATTGAAAAAGAAATTTCAAATGATATTCAAGGGTTGGGCATCATTGGCAACGACATGTCTGGCTCAAACATATCTCGAATTCTTGAAGAGGCCTATCAAACAGCTAAAAATGTATAATAAATGATTATAAGATTTTAAAATAATAAAAGGGGCGTAGCGCGCCCCTGATGCAGGTTCGCGGTACCTGCATCACCCCACGCAAAAAACTATATAAAATGATAACTACAAAAAAAAGAATAACCTGGAATTTTCATAACCCTGATACCCTTTTAAAATGGAAGGGCGTTCATACTGTATGTGAAGAATCGTTATGCCCGAATCGTCTGGAGTGTTCGCAGCTTAAAACAGCGACTTTTTTAATTGGCGGTAAATACTGTACAAGAAATTGTTTGTTTTGCAATGTACAGCACGGAAAATCTGATCCCATCTCTGCGTTTAAAGATATCGAAAAAAATGAAATTCTTGAAGCTGTTAAAACACTGGATTTGCAATTTGCCGTAATCACTTCGGTCAATCGTGATGATGATGCCGAAAGTCTCGCTTTACATTTTCATGAAATTTGTGAGGAATTAAATCACATGAATATCGGCGTTGAACTTTTAATACCTGATTTTCATGTTAAAAAATACCTGCTCGATATAATAGCAAAAGCCTCCCCAAAAGTCATTGCTCATAATTTAGAAACAGTTAAACGATTGTCTGATGAAATACGGCCGCAGGCTTCTTATGAAAAAAGCTTAAAAGTTCTTCAACATTATGCACTACATTATCCGAAAATAAAAGTAAAGAGCGGGTTTATGGTCGGTCTCGGCGAAACTGAAGAAGAAATACTTATGACCATAAAAGATTTAAAAAATTCAGGAATTCATATCTTGACCATTGGTCAATATTTGCAGCCCGGCAAACATCAAACCAGTGTTGTCAAACACTACTCTGATGATTTTTTCTTGAACATTAAAGATTCGGCAATTAAAATGGGTATCAAGCATGTTGAGTCCGGTTATTTTATACGAAGCAGTTACAAAGCCGGTCTATATGAATAAAATCAGCTATTGAAAGGTCTCAAAATGGTTAAAACACAAATAAATACGGAATTGAGCGAAAATCAAAATACTTCGAATGTGGTGTATTTACAAACTGCAGGATTATCGCCAGAAATTCAACACGAATTGATTGAATACTATAATCAAAAAATATCAAACCCTCGAGATGTAATTCAATATGATGATATCGCAAAAATTGCCCTTTATAAAACCATAGAGCACGGTCTTCTTTCTATTTTTTTGTACAACGTTGAAAACGACAGTTTTTTATTTAATGAGGGTTATTTCCACAACGAAATTCGATTGCTCCTTAAGAACTATTTGCATCGATTAAATGAAAAAAATAATATGGAAACATATCCTGTCTTTATAAAAGAAGGATTGTTCCACATGGAACTGCGCTTGAAAACAAGTGATTCTAAAAAATATATATTTGGAGTCATTGCTCAAGAAATGCAAATTCAAACTGATGCCATAAATCAGCTTGAAAAATTTTTCTCAAGATATTACTTTACAGATTTGGATTTATATTCAACAATTCATGAATACAATTACCTTCCTGAATTAAACAACGTTCTTCGCATCACAGCTTCAAGGGCAAAAAAAAATAATCATCAATTGTTTTATTCGCTTATAGAAATTGAACCGCTTAAAAAATATATTAAAATTGCCGGCGATTATATGGTAAACGAAATTATTGAAAATGTACGCGAAGAGATCAATCTTCTTATAAAAGATTTTGGGCATTGTTTTATTTTAAATTCACGTCAATACTTGATCACAGTTGTAAATCGCGATGAAAAATTCTTAAAAGAAAAATTCAGCCATGCTCATTTTCGCATAAAAAACTTATTGCTCGTCTATCAAATGAATTACTATGAGGTTATAGATCTTGATAATGGTTATTCTATTGAAAATGCATGGCCGAATCTAAAGAAAAAATAACTTTAAAGATTTTTCAGCCGTTCGTAATAAACCTGATCAACATTTTAAATTTAAAAGGAAAACAAATGAAATATATTGAAAACTTGATTCGAAACATTCCCGACTTTCCAAAAGAGGGAATTCAATTTAAAGACATCACTCCGGTTCTTGCCGATGCAGAGGCTTTTAAAAAGGTGATCGAGTGGTATGCCCTTTCTGTTGAAGCGGCTGGCGGCTGTGATGTAATTGCAGGAATTGAATCGCGCGGTTTTATTTTTGGTTCGGCGCTTTCACATAAATTAAATAAAGGATTTGTACCTATTCGTAAACCAGGCAAACTTCCTTTTACAACTCATCGTGAAACGTATGAGCTTGAGTATGGTTCTGATACAATTGAAATTCATACCGATGCCATCAAAAAGGGCGCCAGAGTTGCCATCATTGACGACTTACTGGCTACCGGCGGAACAGCAAAAGCGGCAATTAATTTAATTAAAAAAGCCGGCGGTGAAGTTGCCTGTGTTGCTTTCATAATTGAACTTGATTTTTTACAGGGCAGGGAACGTTTAAAGCTTCCAACTGAAAAAATATTTTCATTTGTTCATTACTAAATTCTAATGCGCCCTTCGGGGCGCTTTTAAATTCCAATCATGGGAGCGCTAACCTCATTGGGTGTTTATATACATATTCCGGTATGTTCAACGTTATGCGGTTATTGTGATTTTTATTCAATTAAAGAATCCGATCTGACACAAAATTTCTGGGATACTTATTATAACCGCCTGATCGAGGAATTTAAATTTAAATCAGGCTACCTTCAAAATAATTATGCGCTCAACAGCATTTATTTTGGAGGCGGCACGCCGTCTCTGGCATCGGCATCTTTTATTGAAAAATTAATTCACTACATTGCAAACAATTTGCCGCAAACCGCAAAAAAAATTGAAATCAGCATTGAAGCAAACCCTGAAACGATTTCAAAACAATACGTAAATGATATTCATTCCTCAGGAATAAACCGAATATCCATGGGGGTTCAAAGTTTAAATGATCGTCTTTTACAAATTCTCGGAAGAATCAGCAATAAAGACATCATTGTAAAGGCCATGGATGTTTTGGCAAATGGCCCCATTGCTAACTGGAGCGCCGATTTAATTTATGGCATACCGGGCCAAAAAGAACAGGATATTTTGGAATCACTAAAATACATTATCGACCACCAGGCGAAACATATCTCTGCCTATGCGCTTACCATGGAAAACAACGTATTGCATGATCCAGCAAACGGTGAACAGGGTTCTGATAAAAATATTTCTGAATCAAGACAATACAAGCATCAAAAAATGATCTGGGAATATTTGCCTGCCAATGGATTTTTTCAATATGAAATTTCAAATTTTGCACGCGAAGGTTTTTCATGCCTTCACAACAGAGCCGTTTGGAAATACCGGCCTTACCTTAGCCTGGGTACTTCAGGACATTCTTTTCTCAATCATTTAAGATTTCGTACGGTATCAAATATTAAAAAATACTTGTCTGAACCAATAGAAAATTCTGTGGCTATTGAAAAAGCCATGACAATACCTGATTTATTCATAACGGCTCTTCGGTTAAAATCTCATCAAGGCAATGCCCTGTTTCGAAAATATTTAAGTTATAGAGAATATCGTTTATGGCAAAACATGCTCAATGAATTTTCAAATAAAAAATGGATTGTATTTAATAAATCAGGTTTTGAAATAACAACAGAGGGTTTAAGCTTTTCAAACTCCATGCTGGAGTTTGTCTATGAACACATGACATAAATCCCAAATAAATTGCTTGCACCACAGCTCCACATCCATGCGGCCGTATACCCTTAAGAATCGTGTCTGTAGAGTGTGCCAAAATTCTTTTCGCAGGGAACTGGAAGACGCAAGCAGGTTCGTTGGGTTTAAGATCTTTTTTCATATCGTTGAACATTATGCAAAGAAATACCCATTAAAAAGGCTGGCACAATAATGTAAAAGAAAAGAGTGAACAGAATAATTAATAAAATCAAGTTTTTTTCGGGAGCACCTGTTTTGTCTGCCCAATAATACATATGAAAATAATCATTGAGGTTCAATGCAAAGATAGAAACATTCTCTATTTTCGAATCTTCTGCCTTAATAGTTTTCTTATTGGTATTGATTTTGTAACCATCTTCACCATCGCTTTCAAGAACGCCTCTTTTCCATTCAGGGGCTTTTCCCTGATTTTTTTTTACATCAATTTGATAAACCGGATTTCCAAGAACGAGATGATCATCATAAAGCCTGCCCGAACTTGACCATATAAATCGATTTTGGTTGTCCATCTTTTGCAATAGAAAAACAGATGTGAGATTAATCGTATCTGAATAACTATCATCCATCATAAGATATTCAAAAATAATAGAACTTCTTTCATCCGGGTTAATGGACTTTGAATTTACAAGAACATAACGTTGATTAAGATATAAAACATAAAACCCCTGTTTGTTTTTAATTTGTACAAATTTTCTAAATACAGAATCCACTGTAGTCACATTATAACCAATAACCCATGTTTAAATCCAGGCCACCAAGCATTGTATTTTTTGTAAAGTCATACCCTAAAGCAAGCCCGACATTGAAATGCCAGTTACTATTAAGGTTCCAAGCATAACCCGTTGCTGCTCCCACACCGAATTGAATTATATGATTAGCAAAACCTATTACAGGAGCAGCGTATGGGGCAATGTAAAAACCATTATAGATGTCATTTTCTTTATTTGTATTAAAATAGAAAGGTAAAATTATCGAGAGACTAACACCCTGTATTGCTGTTGAACGTTCTGGTTTGATCGCACTCAGGGTTCCATTAGCTATTGGCCTTGAATAATAAAGTAAATAGGACTCTAATCTAAGCCCAATAAGTTTTGAAACGGGAATTTCAATACCGAAAGGAGTAAAATTATACACCAGACCCGTTATTGTACCATAACCTATAATAGGTGGTGTAATAAATAAAAGAATTGATTTTTTCTTCTCCTTTTCTTGTTTTTGATCAGTATCGTTATTTTGAGCCCATAATGGTACTTCCATAATCATTAAAACAAAATAAAGTATAAAGTAGTTTCGTATTTTACACATAATAGCCTATTCTGAAAAATATCTGTTTATGGATATATTTTGTCAATCCTTTATATCTTTAATACAAATCATTCTTCTTTAGATAATAAATTGTATCTATTATCATCTAACTGTTCGAATACCTGCGCATTAATCGCTCTGTATTTTTATCCCGTAAATGGGTGCTGTGCAAATTTTAAATTATATTTTAAATTTATATTTTATAATTAGAAATCATCAATTTGCAATTAGAAAACAATCTTTTAGTATTGCAAGTTACCATTTTATATATGTAAATTAATAACTTTGTTTTTAAAATGATGATTTCGATTATAAACTTATCGATTTTATATATGAAACTATGGATTTATATATGTAAATGAATCATTTAGTATATATAAATGATGTTTTCATATATAAAACGTTATTTATTTGTTTAAAATATCATGTTCAAAAAACAGACTAAATATTACATTTCAAATTATAAAATGTAAATTTTGTTCCCTGCAACGGATCCATTTGCAAACTTCTTTTCTGGAAAATTTTGCGTGGGGTAGGGGCGGCTTGAAGCCTTTGGCTTCTTTGCCGACCGTAGGGGCGTGCTACGCCCCTTCTCCAGTTGTTTAAAATTAAAAAATTATCCCCAGGGACTGTAAATGATTCCCCTGCTTCGTAAAATTTGTTTTAAACGGCTGTAGGCATTTTCAAATGAATCGTCGGGTTTGATGGTCAAGTCGGGATCAAATTCAAGATCTTCGCCTTCAACAAAAGCGATGACCTCGACAAAGTCCGGGTTCACGATGGTTTCAATTAAACCTATGTCGTCTTTTGAAAGAAACTCAACCGTAGATATTACGATCATTCCCGAATCCAGAAGAATGTGAATGAGTTCGCCAAGACGGCGAAGGTGTTCTCTTCTCCCTTCGGTTGGCGTTGCCGCATTGCTGATGTCCGCATCAAGTCCACTGGTGATGCTTTCAAAACCGATGTAGTATACAAATTTTCCGTCATCAAACAATGACTTTTCAAGAAGTTTTCCAAAGTCGTTTAATTCAACCTCATGATCGCTGGTGACCAGAAGAAGAGCCGCTTTTTGATTGTAGCGGTCGGCTCTTTCTCCGCATGTGATTTTGCTTTTTACCCACTGAAAGTTTCTTTTTTGAACCAGATTTCTTGCCCAGGTTTGCTGATCAGGAAGATTTTCGCGAATGATTCCGCCGCCGCTGATTTCAAAATTGTCAATGATGACAAATCGTCCCATGGCTGCAATTTCTTCTGCAATATCAAAGGCAATGGGTTTTTTGAGTTTTAAAATACATTCGCCAACGTCATGATTTTCAATTTGTTCTTTTCGGGTATATTGAAGGTTTGACGCATCCACAATTCGGTGAATGTCTTCAAGTTGGGCGCTGACCTTTGTGGTTCCCAGTTTAATAAAATATTCTTTATTTTTTTCCATCGGCCGCTTGCCGAGCCAGAAAATACTGACCAGAATTCGAGTTGTCATTCGCGGAGGGGTCTCTGAATTTTTAACAGCAACCTCGCCCCGCGTAATGTAAATCTGTTCATTTAAGGTATATGCAGCCGCGCGGCCTGCTGTTAACTTTGTCTCCGGTTTTTCATTAAAAGCTTCTATGGTTTTAACCGTACTTTTTTTTCCGCTGGGGTAAAAAATCACTTCATCGCCGATTGAAATAGACCCGCTTTCGATGGTACCGGCGACAATTCGACGGCTGTCGCCATAGGCTGTAAATTTATAAACATCCTGCACGGGCATACGAAAGGCCAATTCGGTAAGCGGTTTTTGTTTTTCAAATTTATCAAGCTCCTGTAAAACGCTGTCGCCTTTATACCATTTCATGTTTTCGCGATTTTCGCAGATGTTGTCGCCCTGCATTCCGCTTACGGGAATAAACGCCTTGGGTTTAATTTTAGCTTCGGAAAGAAAATCACTGTATTCTTTGACAATCGCATTGTACTTTTCTTCTGAATATTTAATTAAATCCATTTTATTGATGAGTACAACGATCTGGGTGATTCCAAGTAAAGACAGCATATAGCCGTGTCTTCGAGAATTTTCCTGTACTCCCTCGCCTGCATCAATGACCAGAAGCGCTGCTTCTGCGCGGGCGGCGCCCGTAATCATGTTGCGAAGAAACTCGATATGTCCCGGAGCATCTAAAATAATATAGTGCCTTCGTTTGGTTTTAAAAAAAACGCGGGCGGCATCAATGGTGATTCCCTGAGCCTGTTCGTCTTTTAATGCATCGAGTAAAAAAGCATATTCAAATGGCTTTGAATTTCTCAGGCAGTTTTCTTTAACGGACTCCAGTTTTCCTGTCGGCAAAGAATCCGTGTCAGCCAGCAGTCGGCCAATGATTGTACTTTTGCCATGATCTACATGCCCAACAATCACAATGTTCATTTTTTCATTCTTGTCCATTTTACATGTATCCTTCTTTTCTTAAAGTCTCAAGTCCGCCGCCTTCCTGGTCTTGAGCCCTTCCGGCGCGTTCTGCAATATTGGCAAACTTGCCGGATTTTAATTCTTCAATAATTTCTGAAACGGTGGTTGATTTAGATTCAACCGGCGAAGTGCAAGGATAGCAGCCCAGAGAACGATATCGTCTGCCTTCGCCCTGATTATAATACAAAGAAACTGTTGGAATTTTTTCGCGTTCGATGTATTCCCAAATGTTTAATTCTGTCCAGTCAAGAAGCGGATGAATTCGAATGTTGGTACCGGGGGCAAAATCTGTTTTAAACTGATTCCAGAATTCAGGTGGTTGTTCGCCGACATTCCATTCGCTGTCTTTATCGCGCGGAGAAAAATATCGTTCTTTAGAGCGTGAACCTTCTTCATCTGCGCGTACGCCGACAATCACCGCTGTAAATGGAGTACGTGATTTATCCGGTTCATAATGATGTTTTTCATGATTATATCGAACCCGTTCGCCTTCGCCGCTGAGAGTGTCTTTAAGACCCTGGGTCTTTAAATAACGGCAGCAGGTAGTTCGATCAACGGTCCCGTCGGGAAACGTTAGTTTATTGGCCAGAGCTTCCTTGTTTTGCCCAACAATCATATTTAATTTCCACTCTTTTGTAAATCGATCACGGTATTCAATCATTTCAGGTATTTTAAACGACGTATCGACATGAATCAGGGGAATGGGTACATGACCTAAAAATGCTTTGCGGGCAAGCCAGACTAATACCGTACTGTCTTTTCCGATCGACCACAACATTCCCAGATTTTTAAAATTGGCATATGCTTCTCTAAGTATATGCACTGAGACACTTTCAAGTTCTTTTAAATGATCCATTTTATTTTCCTTTCATTATAAACATAGAAGGTTTTTTCGTTGGCGTAAAGATTGTCACACGCAGCATTTAACTGCATTCCCCTTCGCCATATTCCATCACATAGGGGGTGTCTTTACCCCAGTCAAATTCAAGTTCTTCTTCGGGCATTGCAGGCCGGTTTTTCAGACTAAATTCTTCAACAATTGAATTCATTTCGTCATCAGAAATTCTTTCAAGATAACCTTGAAAGTTTTCGCCTGAATTTGCATTTTTTTTAAATTGTTCCATGACTCGCTCTATAAACTGCGGAACCCGTTTAGCCAGTATTTTACCTGAAGTTTTTCGGGCTATTTTTATATTTCCATTTTTAAGAGCGGCGCCTCCAAAATAAATGTTGTATGCAGGTGCCTGCTGATTTTCTGAAAACTCAGTTTCAGACCGCCCTGAAAAACCAAGCGTAGCCAGATGATGTCTGGCGCAGGAATTAGCGCAACCTGAGATATGAATTAATGAATCTTTAAATCGTTCATCGTTTAACCATACATCTTGAAATTTGTTGGTGAGTTCTTTTCCCAAACCAGGAGAATGGGTGATTCCTGCGGAGCAAGTTGCCGAACCAAGGCAGGCCACAACATCGCTTAAATTTCGATGACCCGGGCCATGTAGTTTGTGTTGTTTTAAAAAGTTATAAACCTCCGTAAAAAATTTTCTTTTATCCTCTTCTTTAACCACAAGCCCTTTTAAAACAAGATTTTGACTGTCGGCAAGAGTGATGTAATCGCCGTCTGTGGGCGTATGCCATTGGTTGTGCTGCTTAACCAAAGCGCGTGCAGTTGCCACACTTAAATCTCCCAGCGGAACTCTCACCATTGCCATGTATTCGTTTTTTCTCGGAGTTGCAAAAACGTTGTGCTTATACCAGTTAAACAAATCCGGTTCTTTTGAAATATCGAATGGATTGCTGAAATTAAAATCAACGTTGCTGTGAAACTTTGCTTTTACTTCAGGAAAAACAAAGTTTTCTTTTTTTAAGTTCTCAATTTCATCTTGAACATAACTGACAAACTTTTCAAAACCAATTTTATCTAGCTGAAACTTTAGACGCGCTTCAGATCGTTTTGAACGGTCGCCGTGTTTATTAAAAGCCCTTAGAAGACCATAGGTTGTGATCAGGGCCTCTTCAATGGGTATAAATTCTTTAAATACACGGGCGGTTAAAGGAACCGAGCCAAGTGAACCTCCAATAACAACTTTAAAACCTGGTTTACCGTCGGCGATTTTAGCAATAAAGCCCATGTCATGCATACCGCTTACGGCATAATCTTCTTCATTGTCGCTAAACGACAATTTAAACTTTCTTGGTAAATGCTGTGTTTCGGGGTTTCTCATAAAAAAACGCGCAAAGGTTTCCATGGCCGGTCGAACATCAAAAATCTGGGTTCTCAGGTAACCGGCAAACGGCGATGTTACAATATTTCTCATTGTAGCGCCGCTGGCCTCCCGCGTAGTTAAGCCGTGATCTGCCAACAATTCAAGAAAAGGGATTAAATTCTGGTATTTCACATAATATAGCTGCACATCCTGACGGGTGGTGATGTGTATCACATCTTTGCCGTATTTTTCAACGGCCAGAGCAATACCCTCGATCATTTCAGCGTCGACATTTCCTCCGGGAATTTTCACTCTCACCATAAACAAGGCAGGCTGGCGTTGCCCATAAATACCCTGTAACAAACGCCGATGTTTAAAATCATCAGCGCTTATTTTTCTGTTCTGATAATCTTCTATTTTACCTGAAAACTCTTTTAATTCCTCATTAACGATATCATTTCTCTCAAATTTTACTGTCATATTATTCTCCTTATTTTTACAACAATTCCTTATAGTAATCAATGTGTATGCAAACCACATTCCTTTGCCCCGTTTTCCCATGACCAGCGCCCTGCTCTGGGGTCTTCTCCTGGCAGGGTCGCTCTGGTACATGGGGCACATCCAATACTGGGGTATCCCTTGCTGTGCAATATACTTACCGGTACTTTATTTTCTTCAATGTATTTTTCAAGATCATCGTCAGACCAGTTTAGCAATGGATGTATTTTAACAACTTGATGGGCTTCATCAAATTCAATCATGTCAAGATTCGATCTTTCCGTCGACTGAGCCTTCCGAATTCCTGTGATCCAGACGGTAAAACCGCCAAGGGTTTTTTTTAATGGATGCACTTTTCGAATTTCACAACACTCTTTACGATTTTCAACGGAATCATAAAAACTATCGGGACCTTTTTTTCGAATTAACTTTTCAAGCTCATTTGTATCGGGAAACACCGATTCAATTTTAATCTTGTATTGATCATTTGTTCGACGATGAAGCGAATACGTTTCATTAAATAATCTTCCTGTGTCGATCGTAACAATTTTTACCGGCCATTTGTTTTTTACGATCAAGTCTGTAATTGCCTGATCTTCTTTGCCAAAAGATGTTGTAAACGTTGTCGCATACTTTTTGGTTATGTCCTCAAGCAACGAATGATTATTTTTGTAATTAGTTTCAACATTGTCCATAAAAACTAAATAGCTTTGATAGATTTCGTTGTATATTTCTTTTTTATTCATTTTGAACCGCGTATTGTTATGTGTCCTTGTATATTCATTTATTATAAAATTATAATAAATTGTTATTTATAAATTTTTAAAATTAATCCTAAAAACAGGGTTAGACTTATATAGCGACATGCCGCGACAAGCGTCTTGTTTTTTAAAGATGAATTCTTAACAGAATGTATTGATTAGCAACAGATTTGACAGAAACAAGATGAGATGATAAATGGAGACATTGTATTTTTAGTTTTTAAAGCGTCGTTTCGTTTATGCATTTTAATAATCTCTCTCAGAAATTTTATCTATAATATATTAAATTTTCGAGATCGGCAAAAAAATGTTTTATTTTTTATAAGTTTTTATAAACATAGAAGGCTTCACGTTTGCTGTAGCGGCGCGATCAATCGCCCCGCTACACAATTGGCACACCCCGCCTGCGGCACGGCAACTGCGCGGCATGATACAAAATTATCAAACTGTAATTACTGACCTTCGGACGGATTCAAATAAAATCTAATATAAAAATCATCATGCTCATGATAGCCTGCTTCGCTATACTCATCTGGTTTATCCTCCCGATAAGCAGGTACTTCGTCTGAAAATAACGAAGAACTACTAATCAGTAAAAATAAAAAAACCGTCATGCGTTTTTTCATATTTACCAGCCAAATAGCCCTTTGAAAAAATTACCAACGGAATTAACTACAGTTGTAGCAGCGCTAACAAAATTATTCCATATATCTGCAGCTGTTCTTCTGCCGCTGATTAAACCAGCGATGCCATAAAAGTTATTTTGTTTCATATCGTTCATCATTAAAAATTCAAAACGTGCATCAAGCGAAGCCGAGGTGTTCATTCTAATTGTACGTTGCGCTAAACGAAATACCAATGGCAAATGCATGCATCGGAGTTATTAGTGGATACCCCACTCTTGTCGTTGGGAAATAATCGTAGTTGATATTCAGCGCCAAACCAAGCCCCCAATTTTTACTCACCCACCATTCTTTACCAATGGCAGTCTGTATTCCAAAACCTAAATTCGTTTCTGAAAAGGTTGTATTACTATTAATACCCACCTGAGGCATATGTAGCCCAACGCCGGCCTGAGACAAGTCTAAAGCAATCGATATATATATGTTTTGGGGCATAAAATAATACGTTATGCCTGCCGAGTACTGTAATAAAAGAGCAGAATAATCGGGTACTTGAATAGATGCTCCAGTAAAACCATTATAAAACCAGTTAAGAAAGCTTAAAGTAAAATAGGGAGGAATTATTTCTGAACTAAAACCTCCATACAAAATTATATTTTTTTCTATGGCATAACCAAATTGAAAAGACCCATTCTCAACCCAGTCAGAAATCTCTTTATGATTTTGATCTGTAGCTAGATTTTGGTAGGTATATCCTAAACCAAAATTATCTAAAAACCGAAAATAGAACCCGTCATGTTCATGGTAACCCTGTTCTATCTCCTGCACGGTATCCATCGCAAATAAAGAAAGGTGACTTAAAAATGAAAAGCTAAAAATTATAATAAATTTTCTCATATTCAACCTAGTTGTATGTCGCGCTAAACGAAAGCCCTATACCAAAGGCATGTAAAGGGGTAATCACTCGTAAACCTGGCGCTGTTTTTGG
>Ga0224495_10000852_pt1 | contig 23013 bp, 35 predicted proteins | sample SF_Jul11_sed_USG_FD_168128 | JGI IMG/M metagenome (GOLD analysis project Ga0224495, IMG submission 168128) | Sediment microbial communities from San Francisco Bay, California, United States - SF_Jul11_sed_USGS_4_1 | ecosystem: Environmental > Aquatic > Marine > Sediment | place: USA: California...
CGATGCACCCTGACGCCCCAAATGTAGCCATATAGATACATGTGCGACCGGCGGCACCCGGCCACTGTGCGACCGTCGCCAACGCAATCTCCACGCCGGAAAGCGGCCGTTCATTCGAGATGGTGCTCGCTTCGCGCTACGCTTGGCTGGAGTGGGCCTGAGTCTGCTGGGGGAGGGTCGTAGAACAGGTACCTCACATGCGTGTCGGTGTCCACAAAACCTGCCCAGTCTTCCCGTAAGTTCTCGAACTCATGTGATCAAGAACTCAACTCCCACCGTCCAGAAATCAGATTATTGTGGGTCAACGCAATGTAACTCTATGCCGCTTTCTTTAACCGTCCCTCCGAACATTCCTTGAGAATCTGATTGATAGTTATCCTGACTTTACTCTGACGTGATCGAGAGCCACACAAATCTGTAAGCCTTCCATCAACCACCTCGACAACCGACCATGAACGCAAGGCTTGTTTGAGTTTTGCCGAAGTCCAACTGGAATATTTAGCTGAGCTTCCGTTTAAGACCTCGCTAATCCATTTGCGAAGAGAATCGTTCTGCGGTACATGCGCGTCAATTTGATGACGACTTTGCAGGTCGGCCAATTGCCGGCGAACAGCTTTGAGCACTTGTTCGTCGTTACTGATGAGATGTCGAAGAACCGCTGGGGATTCACCGAGTGAAGCGCGCAGATTCTTCAATTTGCCATTAGAGCGATATCCAATCAGCTCAAACAGCTCTTTTATGTTTGACCTTCCGAGAATGGTTACTTCCTTCACTCTGACCATGTGTTCTCCAGATGCTGCTTGAACGCCAGAGCCTGCGACATAAATTTGCCACTCAATCAGATTGGTGAGCACACCGACGAGAAGTTCTTCGGTTCTCGGACCACTCGGGATAAGGTACTTTTCGATCTGGGTGCTCTTCAAGGGAGCGCCAAACTTTTTGACCTCAACCTGAAGACATACAGTCGAATGAGGAAAGGTCAGCTCGTAGTCGATAAACCCCCGCTTTCCTGTTTGGGTTTCGATCTTCTCCATCGGCCACCCGAGGCATTCTTCTAGCACTCGTCGGAGGTAGTAGGATGTCTGCGATTCGTGCTTTGGCCCAATCCCATCTTGTAAGATTTTGAGGTACCAGTGTTCAGATGACATTATTGTGACTCCTTATCCCCGCACGAACGCGTTTAATACCACCCCCGCAAAAGACGGTTGGTTTCGATGGTTCACTAAAATTATTTTCAACAAGTTGGATGATACCCCTGCTGAATGCTCGATCCGACTTTTGGAATTATTTCCGAGAAAGGTCTTTCCGTAAAGCGGAATCGCCTTTGTCGTAGCAACCTGTTGGCTTAAAGACATAACTGGGCTGTTGCCGGTTTCAAAGACACCGAGTTAGGTGTATGAATGAAACCGGCAGCAGCCCAGATAGCGGTCGGTCATGGACTTCGGCTAAGGGTCGAGACTTGCCGGTCACCGAGCATGTGTTCTGACACTACCTGTCCGATCAAATCCAAATTTTTACACCTCATCACGCCCCTCACTCGCCCCCCCATCTGTCTCTCCAAGACCCGCCCGAGCCATACTACCCCCACAGCCTCCGAGCCAAACCCAGCGCCGCGCCGACTAGGCCTCGCTTCGCTCCGCCTCCTATGACAGGCATCGTCCCGTCTGCAAGGCAGGCCCATCAATCAGGCGCTCGATGCGAGCGCAGGCTCAATGTTCAGTGATAACTGATAGACAGGCCATAAGGAGGCTGCTATGCCGGAGACATTCCAGCGTGGGGTGTCCGTTCCCGCATCCTTGCACGACCTGATTCACTCACTCCGTAACGCCATTCGCGATGAACTCCACTGCCGACAAAGTACCAACCAAGGACGCCCCCTGAGCGTCCCTCTCCTCGACGGCCGGGTCCAAGGCCGATACGGCCGGCACCAACGCGTGGCGTTCCGAACCACCACGTTTCCCCTCAGTGGCGCCTTGGATGACACCCAAGGCGAATTGATTATCGACGGGCAACCCCATCCCTGCGTGATCCTCGGCCTGTCGGTCGATCAACTCACCTTATCCTTGATCGCTGATCTTCAACCGGAGATTCCTCAAGCCCGACTCACTATCGATCGCATTCGTCTGTTGCTGGCTCTCGATAAGCGACTGGCAGCCATTCAAGCCCACCCACAGGACTATCTCACCGAACTCGCCTTGAAGTGTTTTACCCCGTCCTCGCGCCCCACCCCCCTGGCCGATCGACTCGATATTGCCCCAGACCCATCCCTCAACCCGGAACAATTCACCGCCCTGGTCCGCGCGCTCACACATGACTTTCTCTATCTCTGGGGACCTCCCGGGACAGGGAAAACCCAGGTGATCGGCGCTGTCACACGCCTGGCCATGGAGCGTGGCGACCGCGTCTTGATTTGTTCCAACACCAATACCGCCGTAGACGAAGCTCTTGAGGCCGTGCTCCGAAGCACGCCCACAACGTCACCAGGTCAAATTGTCCGCTATGGACTGGCCGCCGACGATGCCCCTGCGCCATTACATGCCGTCACGATGGAACACCTCGCGGCTCAGGAGACCGCCGCATTGGCGCACACCTTGGCTCAGCTCCAACAACAGGCTGCCCCGATTCAAGAAGAAACAGCACGCCTCGAATCCCTCCGACAGCTCCATGACGACCTTACCGCATCCGAAGAACATGCTCAGACTCTTCACGCCCAACTCGCGGCACTCCAGCATGACATCACCACCCTCCGCCAGACACAGGACGACAGTCACGCCGCGGTTACACGATATACCGACGAACTCCACCAATATTGGACTGCCTCCCGGTGGCGACGGCTCTTTCTCCGACGTCAAAGCACCATTCAAGCCGATCTCTTTGATGCCCAACTCATCGAATCCGACTGTGCCGAAGATCTCCTCCAATTGACGGCCCAATTGGACACCCTCCAACAACGCATCACCGACACCCTCGAAGCCAAACGATTCCTTGCCCAACGCTTGACGTCCCAACTCGGTACCCGTTCCATCGCCGATCTGCCTCAGTTACTGGCCTCCCACCAAGCTCAGGCCATCCGCCTCCATCAGGACATCACCGAACTCCAACATCAAATCGCCACCGTCGAGCGAAGAATCCTCCAACATTGTACGGTGCTTGCCACCACCATCACACGCACCTACACCGCCCCAGTCCTTGAACACGAACGGTTTGATCTCGTCATCATCGACGAGGGCTCCACGGCCACGCCCCCAGCCCTCTTTGCCTCACTCTGCCTCGCCCGCCGGCAAGTTGTGATCGTCGGCGATTTCTTTCAACTGTCCCCGATCGCAGAATCTCAGACCCTCACTGCTAAACAATGGCTGGCCACCGACATCTACGGGTTGACAGGCATCAGGAACGACAACGACCCACGAGTCGCCGCGTTAACCACGCAATATCGGATGCATCCCGACATCGCCACCCTGGCTGCCAAGCTGTATCAACGGGCCGGGCTGTCTTATCGCACCGACCGACACATTCGTACCGTCCGGCAACCGGTCGTCGAACAATCCCCCGCGCCTGGGAAAGCCTTAGTCTTTGTTGATACCAGTGATGCTCAACCCTGGGTCGATAAGGACCATAAGGGTTCTCCCTCCAACCACTACCATGCCACCGTGGCCGTTGCCCTCGCACAGCAAGCCCTCCGTCCTCCCTCCAGCTCTCAACCGACCGTCAGCATCATTGCCCCGTACCGTAACCAGGTGCGACTACTGCAGGATCTCATCAGTCAAGCCGACCTCAGCGATCGCGTGCATGTCGGCACGATTCATAGTGTGCAAGGGCAACAGAGCGACATCGTGATCTTTGATACCACCGTCACCGGGAATCTGACGAAAACCATGCTCGGCCGGTGTGAATCGGACCGTTCTCCCTCCAAACTCATCAACGTCGCGTTCACCCGTGCCAAAAGCAAACTCATCATCATTGGCCATCGGCCCTCCATCACCACACTGAGCAACCACCCCGATAGTTTGCTGTGGGAAGCCTTACAGACCACCGACCTCCAAGGGGGCGTCATGTTGTCACACGGTATTCTGCACCCTGTTCCCGTCGCCTCAGGATGGTCTACCCCATCGGAGCCACGGCCTACCCCCATCACGGCAGGACCAGTACGCTCACGCGGAAACCGCCTCTACCTCATCCGGCGTAATCCGGGATCCGCGTAAGGACATCAAGGTCACACCTCACTCACCCGTCGGCGAACGTAATAGATGAACATGACCAAGGAATTCCTCGCCCTGCTCACTCAAGATCCCCAGGCAGCCAAACGCCAGATCATGGAGGATCCCTCGTCCTCCTACTGGATCAAACAGGCCATCGTCGATCTTAGTCGTCGAGACCCCCTGGATGTCCTCTATGAAATGGACCTCCTCTTGAACCTTTTCGAAGCCATCAACGATCGACTCCTTGGATTTACCCCCCACCCCCACTCTCGTATCAGGCAGATCACCCCCGCCCCCGACAGCCAGCCTGACTCCGAGGAGCTCTTCGACCAATATCCCGGCGAAATCGAAATCGGTGGCATCCTCGATCGTCTGTTCCTGCCAGAATTCCTCACCACCCTCCAAGGCGCGTCGGTCTGTCTCGGTTGGAACTCTGACCTCTTTGCGCCCGAGTCAGAGCAGCAACTCCTGCAAGCACTGGATCGCTCTCATCACTTGCACTTCTACAACAGTCTTGCACTGGAGGGGGAGTTTGATCTGCTCGAAACCTGGCTCGTCCAACATCAATTACCATTCCGTCGTACGTCCAAAGGGTCCACCCTCTACCAAGCTGAACGCGTCGAATTCCGAAGAGGTCTCACCACACCTCAGTGCATGACGATCGATGGAAGCGGACAAGACCTGATTGCGCGCGACGAACTCCGAGCCGTCTATCGCTATCTCAAAGAAGGGCGACCGGACGATGCCACTGTACGGCTTGAACAAGTCATGGGCGTGTCCCTTCAACCGTTACCGCTATTCCAGATCGCCAACACCGTCCCTTGCGAACCCGGCACGATGATGCATCTCACCTCATAGCCTCTGACCGAATCCAGGCGGCGGCTGCATGCCGCCGCAGCTCGCTGTGTGAGCGCCTCGCCGATCACGACACCATAGGAGCTCCTTCATGCGTCGATCACAACCTCCCTCACGGTGGACCACCATCTCCACACAACCCATCGGACCGTCCGACAGGCACGAACGCTGGGAGACGGATCGCGGCGCCATCCCGGGCGAACCCCTGTGTTCGCTCGACATTCCCTGTAACGCCTATCAATATGCCTCCGCGACCATCACAGCGCTGGACGACACCGGATCAGACGACACCCGGTATCTTGCGACCGTCCACACTCCACGACCGGGCCTATCCCCTGATCTCCATACCTGTGAGTTTGAGACACTGGTAGCCGCTCAAGCCTGGGCTGAAACCCACGCCGCCGTACCGGTACATCCGCTCCCCATCACCATTCAATGCGAAGAAGCGATTCGCCGACACTATCGGCCCCAGCTCGGCGAAGTTCTGATCTCAATTCGAGAACCTGGCACCCCACCTCTCGTGCCGGCCTACCCCTTTCACGCCATCTTTCATCTCGGAGCTTGGGATATTCCCTATCGTATTCGTGATGCACACAGAGATTTACACCCGCTCAGACACGAGGAGGCAAAGGCCCTTCTGGACTTTATCCTGCAACAGCGCAATGCCATGACCAAACTCACTATCCACTGCCATGCGGGTGTCAGTAGGAGTCCGGCAGTGGCCATCGCTTTGGCTGAATGGCTCGACACCACCCCTCACATCTATGGCCTCATCTGCGCCTACCCACTCTTCAACCGGCAGCTCTACCGCACCCTCTGTCAGGTCGCCATGAATCACGGGCTCATACCGAGCTGAGCCTCATCACCCGACACCACAATCCAGAACGTAATAGCTAACCATCGGAACTGGCTACGAGAGGAATCTATGCATATGTCACTGACCTTTGCCGAACGTCAGGCCGCTGAAGCCGCCTACCAAGGACGCCCGCTCGATCCACTCTGGCCCGGCCACGCGCAGCAGATCTATCACGGCATTTGGCAAGCCAAACACGGCATAGAATCTATCCCGTCCTTCCCCAGCGCCAATGACACACCGAAACCACCCAGCACTCATTTTTCACAAGCCAGCGCCTTCGCCCATAAACCGCTCCAGGTCTGGTTGATCACGTGCACCAACCACACCCGCATGCTGCTCATCGTCCCTCATCATGCCGACACCAACGTTGCCCTCCACTTGGTGAAAACCATTGCTCAAGGCCAACCGTTTGTCATGCAACCCATTCAGCATGGGCATTTCCACATCCACTGGCCAGCCGGTATGACACGCCCAACCATTTATAGCGACGACATCCGAGTCATGGACCAGGACGGTATGGTGCAGATCCCCAGTCACCTGCCTCATCGACCTCCGGACACGTCCAACACCAACATATTGTCCAAACCGTAACAGTGAGTGGAGGCGTGAAATGGAAATCGGCAATCTCATATTTGGACATAGCCGGGGCCAGTTCCCAGTTCCACGTGACGCGGGATGGGAGGAGAGCTTTCGAGAACTCTTAGAAGCCATCGATGGCCCTGACTGTGATGGGTATGGCACGGAATTCGTTTGTGAGGTCTTTGAACTGCATCGCTACTACTGGAGCGACTGCACCTGTGGAGGTGAGGACAGAGGCAACCACCAGCCAAGTTGTCCCATCCTCCGCCCTAATTTTGCCTACGCACCCACAGGCTTTTCTTTGAAATGGTACAAATATCCCTTCCGAGACGCGTACATGTCGCACCGGCTGACGTTTGAAGAGTTTCGGACCACCATCAACGCCTGCATCACCTGGTTACGCAACCATCCACACGCCATATCCACACGCGCACACACAAGGTCTTCCGACACTCGCAGCATCTCCGCACGAACCAGACGCTGACGACCGTTCTCAGGCCCCTGCAGATTTCATCGTCCATCGCATCCGATCGAGCATTCATCAGAAGGAGCATCCCATGGCACGCATTCTTCTTGCCGAAGACTTCGAATCCGTCCGCCGTCTGCTCACCAACGCCCTCGCACTGGACGGACATATCGTCACAAGCGCCGGCAACGGTGCCGAAGCCATCGCGGCCTTCATCGATCGTCCACACGACCTCGTCATCACTGACCTGGAGATGCCCTATGTCTCCGGACAAGCGCTGATTGCCGAGATCCAGCACATCGCTCCCTCCACCCCGATTATCGGAATGACCGGCGGCCCATTTCCCGAGTCTATTGAGGATGAGCGACAACGGCTCAACATTGCCGCCTTGTTCGTCAAACCCATGGACCTCGGCACACTCCGACAGACCATTCACGACCTGGTTGCGGACAAAGTCCCGACTACCAATCCAGCGGCCTAACACGCTCACCCCTTTCCCCCGGCACGGAGGCCTCGGCCTTCAAGCCGGGGAGGATGTCAACTGATCCACACATGAGTTTCCTATGGTTCGTCCACTAATCAGGAGTTTCATTCACCATGGAACGTCACGATCCAAACAACACGCCATGTTCTTCCCACACAATCCAGAGCCATCCCATCTCTCTCACTGCCAAGATCGCTGCACATCACCAGCAGACCAATCAACTCCGCCAACAGATTCGCGCGCTCTCTCCAGATCACCTCGCCACCCTTATCCCCCACGGTCCCTATTGTTACTCTGTCCTCGGTCCACTGCCCTCACCGCAGGTCGGACATCGCATTCAACCCTGTCCATGCTTACTGGGAACACGTCCCGAGACGACCTGTTTCTTCAACCCAGATCCACTCTACGCAATCGACACGTCATACAATCCCGACGCCTGCAAAGGATGTGGAATCAACGACGTCGATGAAATGAACGACACCTCTCAGCATGAGGCCTGATTGGCTCCCTCTAAGCGACCCTGCACGCAGGGTAGCCATTTCCCTCACTGATCAGCACGTAATATGAGAAGGAGGGACTATGACTCGACTGCGGCGAGCGCAAATCCGAGCTGGCGCGAGTGGGATCGATACCACGGTCAAGAGCGCGCAGGGTCTCTGGCGGGCCTTTGCCCCGCGCTGGGATATGGTGATGGGGTACAAAAATAGCACGCTGAGTTGGCGAGACTACTGCGCACAATACGCGCAGATTCTTGCTCGCGTGCCCATGCAGGTGTGGGATGAGTTAGCCCAGGCAGAAGAACAGACCATGCTTTGTTACTGTAGGGACGGATGGAACTGCCACACCCACGAATTGATTAGTTTCGCGGTACAGCGATTCCCAGGCCGTTTTGTAGATGGGCGGAGCGACCAGAGTCGCCCGCAGGTGATGTCATGAGCCAACCTGTTACCCAAGAAGGCCCTATGACATTCGTGCAAGAGATTGCCGGCGATCTCTGGACGTTCCACGCACAAGGCGAATGGATCGCGATTCCTACGAACGGCATCGTGAACCGCTATGGGAATGCCGTCATGGGAGCCGGTCTTGCCAAAGACGCAGCCACTCGATATCCCAATCTACCACGCTTACTCGGCCAGGAACTCCGTCGATCCGGCAACCGCCCCTATGCCTTCCTCTACCCACGAGTCCTCACGGTTCCTACAAAGCACTCCTGGCAACAACCATCTGATCTTCAACTCATCATCGACAGTATGAAGGCCGTTGTCCAAATGATCGAGCAACGCAATATGAACCGCGTGTATTTTCCACGTCTCGGTTGTGGCCTCGGACAACTGTCCTGGCTGGATGTCCGACCCGCGATCGCTCCGTACGTCACCCCACGCTGTCTATTCGTGACCTCACACTAGGGGTCTGAAATGAACGTCTACTCGCTCGGTAGCTGGCTAACCCTCTGTGAGACCCTCAAGATTCCGGCCATCCCTGCTGTATTGCTGAAGCGCTCGCCTTTGAAGCCCAAGTAGGCGCACTCATCCGGTAACCCAATCCCTTCTTCCTCGGAAGGAGCGACATCGACCCACTTCGTGGGTAGTGAACTTTGTCTATGACCTTTTCCAGCACGAAGGGAGAACCTATGACCGCCTCTGACATTGCCATCGCACTGACTCCGGCCCTAATGAGGCAAGGATTCAACGCCGTCACGCATCCGAACCCCACACCTAACGGCCACGGACATAAGATCACGCTCTTCGAGCAAACCGGTCCCGCCCTCGGCACTCTCGTCATCTATGCCGGCAAGAACGGCCCTCGGTATACGACCAACGAACTTCGGAACCTCACCCCCCAGATCCAAGCTCGTCTTACTCAAGCCTGGACGGACAGTGGATTATTTCTCACAACTGCCACGACGCCTCACCATTCCAGCTCAGATCCTGCGCCCGTATCTCCACCCAATACGGTCGAGCTCTGGGTCGATGGCGCCTGCCTGCAACACCCAGACGGTCTCAAATTCGGCTGGGCCTGCGTGATTCGAGAAAATGACAATGAAGTGTATCGCCACAGCAGTAGTCAGATCCCCGCCCATGCAGCCAACCACAGAAACGTTGCTGCGGAACTACAAGCGGTCCTCCATGGACTCGAAGAATGCCGGCGCCGTGGCTATCACACCATCACTGTCTACTATGACTACATCGGAATCGAAGCATGGGCCACAGGACAATGGCGGGCCAATACACCAGCTACTCAAGCCTATGCCGCATATACCCACACCTATTCGTCAACCATCAAGTGGCACAAAGTGACGGCACATTCCGGCGTTCCCATGAATGACCTCGTAGACTCGTTAGCAACTACTGCCGCTCGTTCTACATCACTCGTCAGGACAACAGTTCCAGCTCAATGAGCCCTCAGGAGAGAACGATGGCCACCAATATCTGTCACGATCGCATCGAGAGCCAGGTCGACATAGCACTCCCATTTCATGCGCCCAGTAATGAGGAACTCTCCCGTGCCATCGCCCGAATCATTCCAGCAGAGCAATGGCGTGCCGTCATGGAAGGGCATCCGTACAGCGAGTGTGAAATCAATGACGAATTTCTTGGATTCCTGACGACCTATTGGCACTTGGCGCAACTCATACCCACGCATTGGACGGTTGTCGACCTGGGCTGCGGCTACAATCCCCAGGCATGGCTGTTCCATCTCACGGGGCATCACCGCTTTATCAGCGTCGATTCGTTTCCCAACATCGTCCGCTTTCACACCCCAACCTCCACGCACTACACCATGACGATCGGAGACTTCATCACCCAACACGGCCACACGCTCAATCTCAAAAAAACGTTTGCCATCTGTTCCTACTGTCCGATGTGGGGGGAAGGTTCCACGGCACAACTACGCGCGTTCTTTCCAAACCTGTACGTCTACTACCCCCATCAGACATCACAGCCAGTCACGATCCCACGCCTTCATCGTCACCCCGACTGACAGCCGATTCGATTCCACTCAATCTACGGAGGACTATGTATGCGTCTGCGTCTGGTCTGGCTCCTGACCTGTTGCTTCATAATCTGGGGCCTCTCTCCAAGCTCCGCTGCCGCGCAGGACCCCGTAACCCTCTCAACCACACCTACAGCCTGGACGCATTGTCTCCACCAGCACGCTCAAGAACTGGATCTTCACCCGGCGCTTCTCCGCGCCCTCATCTATGCAGAGAGTCGCAATCACCCGTTCGCGATCGGATGGACCGATGAGACCGGATCCCGGCACAGTCAATTTCCACCGACTGAACAAGCGGCACATCGGCTCATGCAGACCCTGAAACAGCGTGGTCAACAGTTTGATGCAGGTCTTGGGCAAATCTCCTCGACCAATCATGGAACCATTGCTGACATACTCGGCATTCAACCGGAGCAACTCTTCGAACCGTGCCGTAATCTCACCGCGGCCAGCCATATTCTGCATGAACAAATCCTCCGTCATGGAAAAACATGGCAAGCTCTTGCTGGCTATAACGGGTCGGTCGGAAGCACGAAGTATATTGCGATTGTCCATGGACATCTTTGTCGGCAAACTCCCGACCTCTGCCGTAATTCAAGCCTTCTGTGGTCTCTGCCCTCGCCTGATACGCCCTTACTGTCTGCCACTGCCTTTGAGGCCTCGATTTACGAGAATACGTCCGATGATGCCGGCCCAGATCTGTCCTTCGCAGACCTGACGCCATCACGCATCCCACATCGAGCAGCCACGCTCCCCAACCCGGACCCGATCAATGACATCGTCCATATCGGACACACACTCCCCAGTCCGTCCACGATGATGACGCTCGGAGTCCAGATCCTCCTCCCCTTGCTGTTCCTGATCTCGCTCCTCATCGTATGCACGTATGTCATTCGCACGATACTCTGGTCCTATCAGCTCGTTCGTGACAGTGTCCGGGCCCTCCACCGTCCATCTCCGCTTGCCCTTCGTCGAACATCGTCGGACTACGAACGAGGACGATCCCCGCTCTCAGTCCACCGATCGCAGCATCAGGACGAATCACTCCAGAGACCCGCTGCGCGGGTAGCCTGATGGTTTCATGATCGTGTCGACGAAAGGAGCGTACCTGATGCGTCAACCCATTCAATGCCACACTCCGCTGAGCTTGGCCATCGCCCTTCTCGGCAGCGCGCGTTCGTCCATGATCCACGGAACTCTTGGCGCCTATTCCGCATCCCGTCAAACGATCCACTTTACCAATCTCAACTCCGGAGACATTGCGGACATCGTGATCGCCCGAGCGGCCACGGCCGCTAGTTCATGCACCTTGACGATTCTTTCGGTGACCACGCCACGCATGAGGCGTCGGATCACCACCATTGTGCGAGCCTTCGTGCGCGAGACACAGGCTCCACTCAAGATTGATCTCGCGTTACAGGCCGCGTAAGTCACGACCTGTGTTCATCACTGACTCATCACGAGTCACTTTAGGAGGTGTCCCATGTCAGAAGAATCATCCAGCAACCCGCAGTCCAGCTCGAAACCCTGGAACGACAAGAACCAGTTTGTGTGCCGGGCCAGAATCGGGAACAAGCCCGAGATACGGAGCACACGAAAGAAGCCCGTGGTCAGCTGCACGTTGTACATCAAGAGTGAGTACGACGATGACAACCAGAAACGCGTCACCAAGACGACTCGTGTCCCGCTCACGATGTTCGGAGACAAGGCGATGACGTTCGCCAATGAAGTCAACAAGGGCGATTACGTCGAAGTTGAAGGCCGGCTCCAGGAGAATGCCTGGGAAAGCACCGAAGGTCAGAAACGGACCCGCTTGGAACTGATCGCGTCCAAGTATCAGGTGGTTCAGCGGAAGGGCGAACAACGCCAGGCCGCGTAACATCTGTCGGCTACGGGGGGCCGTCACGCTCCTCGTAGCCTCCGTCCTCACACGATCGCTGTACCAGGATGATCTCCTGGCCCCCTGAGACGGCAGGTAATATCGAGAATACCGTCCACCCTCTGGTACGCAGGGACGATCGCGTACCACTCACTGAATCGATCACCCAGCTCAACACCGACGAAAGGTAGGCTTAGAAGCAGCCATCCTCTAAGGAGTCGGGCCGATTCGGCGCTGCTGGCTGGTCATTGTAATGGCCAGTGCCCCTGACCAGAACGATCTCACCATGTATGAGCAGGGAAAGAGGAGCGGGGCTGATGATGGAAGCGACTGTGTCGCTGACTGTCACCGAACGAGATCGATCACGCCGTTTAGCGTCACAGCACATCATTGGCGTTGAGCGTTTTTCAGATCTGCAACTCTACCCATTCTCTAACCATTCCTTGAGGAGGTGTTGATGACGTCCTATCCTGCTCTCATCATCCCGGCGATCGGTTTGGGCGCTGTGTTGGTTGTGATCATGACCGTCGTGCTGGTCCCTTGGCTCCAACGGTCCAGAGATCTCCGCACTCGACAGCGGCCGCTCAACCTGGATTTGTCCGCTGCCTCTCATCCCATCAGAGAAAATTACCGACGTCCGACCTCCTCTGCCCGTTAACTCAGCTTCACATAACTCCCCACGTCCCGTTGCCGCACCACCTTATCCCGTGAGAGGCCCGCTCTGCGGGCAGGATGCGTGTGGGGGCAGTCTCACACGTCACAGCCTCGGAGGTTCATCATGCACCTACTATTCATCCTAGCCTTGCTGCTGATTATCAGCCAACCCGTCTTAGCTGAACCGAGCGAGCCATCACATCTCATCCACAGCGACAAGGCGACGACTCCCGTCATTGTCCTGCAAGCAAAAGGATGGTCGATAGGATACTCGGCTCAGGAATCCCTCTCCTGTGATCTCGCCACGACACGAGCCAAACGGCAATTGGCTAATGCCATTGCGTTTGCCAAAGCCGAACAGTTTGTGACAGCCCAGGACTTGATGCTGGCCACGCTACGACCAGCGCAACGCATTTGGGAAAATGGGCAGTGTGTGATTTATCTGGAACTCTCCGTCCCGATTCAACAGAAGCCCCTGTTTTCCCGTGTCGAGCATCATCCCAATTAACGTGCTGGCCAGCCGCGGTTGATCTCGCGGCTTCCTCGATGAGAGTTCAGGCGGCTAGCTGTTGTCGAACAGACCTGAACAGTGATGACCGGAGGGAGGGCAGGCTAGGTGTGCCCCGGCCTCAACACCGGGTTACTGGTGTGAAGGGGAGCCTGCCCTCATCGAGGACTTCACCCATTGAGGATCCGCTTTGCATCGCCCTCCATAAAGCTGTAGCATTGGCACCCATTCAATGGAACACCCGATTGTTGAAATTCTCGCCGTTATTCTCGTTCCAGTCTTTATCCTCTGGCTCTTTGGAGTCGTCGAGCAAAGACTTGAACGCATCAACTACAATGCGAGACTGATCAAAATCGCTTGGGAAAGTCAGGTCTTTGCGATTGGCGCTCAATTTGGATTCATATCCAAGGAACTACTCTTAGGCAATCGAGACAAGATACTCTTTGCAACACTCTGCGTGGGAGCTATTGGTGTCTTCGCACTCGCTCTCTGGAAGATGCGCCTTAAGCTGGGAGGACACAACCCGTACGATACCCCCACGAACGACCAAGTGTTTTACGCCTCGTGGGCAGCTTTGACTTCACTTTGCATCCCAGGGGTCTATGTGCTAATGTTGAGTATATCGGGGAGGACTCCATGACCTATCTTGTCATTGGATCCATCATACTCTGCGGAATCACGGCAGCGGCGTGGGTATTCCCCAAATTCATGATTTGGTTCTACAACCAATTCCCAGAATCCTTTTCCCCTGAGCCGGAACAGGCCAACATCCCAATCGATTCCTTGCCAATCCCTGAATCCGCTGCAAAGGCAACCCTTAAGGATGCATTGATGCACCCGAAGGACTATCGCTTTGCTCGGTCCGAGACGACAGGGAAACTCCTCGTTCAACACCGAGAAGAAGCCAAAACAGCTACCCATTTCGCACAGAAGACCGTCACATAAGCGTCGAAACAAACCAGAAACCCGCCACAATCGCCTAATCCGCTGCCTCGTTCATCAACCCGACATCCGCTCACTCTGAGAAACACAAGCGGGCTCGCTTTGCTCGCAGGACTCTCACTCTGTGATTGTTCTGACGACACAGGAGGACTTCGCTATGCGACACTACATGATGCCGTTGACCGAACAGGCCAAGCTCCGTCGGTTGTCCCATCGCACGCTGGATGATCTGGCCCGGCGCCGATCCGTCCAGCGTGAACGTATCGCCGTACGTGACGCAGAATCCCGAGCCGCCTTACGAACCGCCCTGCAGCAGACATCAGTCCACAGGCTGGCTTAGCTCAACTCCTAGAGCCATCGCCTTGTAAGCGATCGATGACCGTTCAAGTCGGTCAGTCAGCTCCACACCGTCTTGGAAGGATGGCCGCTCCGCCCTCGCATGCTGCGAGGACTCCGCGGCCGGATCACACATCCGACACTATGGTTGTCGATTGAAGGGGGCGCCGACTCAGCACCGTCTTCAGAGATTGGAGGAGGTTACTCCTACGCTGGGCCGCCGTTTGCGACGGGCACTCCGCCACAGATCAGGCCTCAGAAACGCTCTGGCGCCTGATCTGCCCTCGCAATCTGGCACGAGTCGAAATCTTGGTGGGTACTCGCTTGGCTGATGTGATCACCGACGTAGAGGGAGACGCCGCTTCACCCACACGATGCGTGGGTTCGCGGCGGGACTCAGAGTAGTAGATCCTTCATCAGACTATCTGATGTCAGCTGATGACGTGCTTCTGAGATTATGAGGAGGATGATCGTCAGCATGGATGCCTCTATCGTCGCTGGATCATTCACCAGTCCGTGACAGAGTGGCGGCTTCGTGCTCACTCTGTTCGCACTTCGCCGCCGGAAGACACTCGCTGGATAAATCGAAAAGGCCACGGACCCACCAACACCCCTTCCATGCCCAGCTCCGCTTTCCAAGAGTGCGCTTCAGTGCCGTCCCGTGAGATTGGACCGTACAACACCATCTCATCCCCATCGGATTCATACCGATGTCCAATCTCAAACCGCCGGCCATCACACGCACCGACTCCCATGACCTGCGTCAACAGTGCCGACCGCAAATAGAGTTTCCCTGCCTCCTCTTCCGGCAACACACCAGACACAATGACCCCCACCGCGACTCCGCCAAGTCGCCGCGCTTCTCGTAAATAGTGCTCCAATAATCCCGTCCAACTATCTCTCGCAATACTCAGTGTCTCGCAATTCTCACCCAGAAAGAGGACGACCTCGACTTCACGTCCCTGACTAGACAACACCCCCCCTTCACCGGAGACACACATCGCGATTTGCCGCTGATGTTGCACCCGAGCTCGGTAACAGACCGCCGCCCATCGATGATCTCCACTCATAGATCCTCTCCTACTCTTACTCTACGTCCGGTCACAAGCTACCCAGGCATCCGAATACCCGCCACTTCAGTCTGTATTCGCATCAAGATTCCCACGACCGCACATACCACTCCCAGACCCATGAGAACCTGGTCTAACCGTCCATAGACGGGATACCGACCTAACACCCATCGGACTTTCGATGGCCACCACAAGAACACTCCGCCACTCAACCCATCTAAGACCACATGCGTCCCGACCCCCACCAAGATTGCCACGATCATCATTGGTGCCAACTCACACACTAACCCGACAACACCCACCAGTGAAATCAACATCAACGAGTGACTTAAGGTCCGATGTCCCACGAGGTATTTTATCCACCAAGAGAGAAACCAGAACCGTTGTCCGATCACTGACCACGGCTCATCGATGTCCGGAGCCAGTCCAGCTAAGGCAGCCGTGAGCGTCAGGAGGGGATCGCCCTGGAAGAGGAGGGCGGACAGACCCGCTGGCACCATGGCATGGGTGCGGCCTGACATCTCAGCAGTCCTCCATCAGCCCGGCCAACTCTAACCGCTCTTGCCGTTTCTGCAGGCGCTTCTTCACCAGTTGCGCCCGTTTCCACACGTAATTAAATTTCTCACCCGGAATCCGTTTATAATGCGCGACTTCGTTGGCCGCTCGTCGTGGACTCGCGGCCGGTTCGCGTTGGAAGATATGCTCCAGGGCGGCGTCGATCTTCTGCACATGCCACTGCGGATTCACTAGGCTGATCACGGTCGTTTCCACCCACGGCAGTAGGCTCGGCATCGCGGTCTGGATCTTCGCCAGCAACGCCTGCACCTCCTTCTGATACTCGATCTTCTGTAACGTCGCTAAACTAGGTGGTGTCACACCCGCCGTATGCAGGTGTTCTTCCGTCCGACCGGCTGCATACCGATCTGCCGCCAGTCCCTGATCCAGACTCGGTTCAGCCGTCACGGGCTGAGTATCCATACCCACTACCTCCGTTCTGTAGTAGTGATGTTTTCTATCAAGTAATCTTTATTGATTATGGTTCGACATCACGGCGACAGCCCAACCTCACTCATGCCCAGAAACCCTCTCGCCCAACGACCTATTCACCTATTACGCTCCCCAGGGCACCAATCTTCGCACCCGACCAGCTCCCCCAATCTGTCCCTCAGCCTTCAGAACACGGAATGACAAGAATCCCTAGCTATGACGCTGACTTCCGCAATGGCTCTGGGGAGTAGCGCACCACTTTTTGCACCACTCTACGAGCGAATCCCCGCATGAATGGCGGGGATTTACCCAGTCAGCCGATGTCAGAACAGCTCAATGAGGATGAATCTGCATCCAGAAGATCGTGGCACACGGGGAGCCTCATGGTGCCGAAGCCGTAATAGGGTGGTAGCAGGCAGAAGACACACACCACGAAGGAGGAAGGTATGGGAGAGAAAAAATCGTCACGACGTCGGGAGCCACGATCCACGGACGGCTCCTCGAAACCACGGGGCCCGGTGGTCGGGATTGACCTCGGGTACGGATTTACCAAAATCGTGCGGGAGGATGGCCAACGGTTGATGTTCCCCTCGGTGGCAGCCGCCGTGGCCCCCACCATCATGATGCAACTCCATCCGATGCAAGACAGCGATGAAGTGCTGGTGGACGACATCCGGTATATCGTCGGCGAACGGGCGATCGGGCACGCCGAACGGTTCTCCAACCTGCACAATATGTGGTGGACGCTCCCCCACTATCGGGCCCTCATCGCGCAGGCCAAGAAATTCATCCCGGACGGCGCCTGCATCGTGACCGGCTTGCCGTTGGATAAATACATGGCCCAACAAGGCATGGGGCATGTCTCGCAGACGATTAAGAGCGGGCTCCGCGCGCAGCATGTGACGGTGATCCCACAAGGTGTCGGCGCCTACTTTAGCGAACCGACGTTGGAGCACCCGCGCAATAAGGTCGCGCTCGTCGATATCGGCACGTGGACCACGGAATTCGTGGCCATGACCGGCCAGGATCTCATCAGCCAAGCCTCGGTCGGCATCCGGCTCGGCATCAACGACATCTTTGCCACCGTGGCGACCGAACTGCAGGCGAAACTCAGCCGCCCCGTCGATCCACACGAAGTTGAGCGGGCCCATCGCGGCGAAGAGGAATTACGCACCCAAGGCCGACCCGTCGCGCACGATTACATCACCGATCGCGTCACCCAGCTCGCTAAGGAGTCCGCCAGCCAGATCCTGGCGAAAATGACCGACTTGTGGGGGCCACATGCCGCCGCTTATGAAGCGGTGATCCTCTGTGGGGGTGGCGCGAAACTCCTCTACCCCTTTCTCAAGGGGTTCCGGGAAGGCATCCTGGTCGTGTCCGATGCCCAATTTGCCAACGCGCGCGGTTATTTGAATGTGGGCCTCCGGATCTACGGGCCCCCACCGCAAATCGCCTATGACGATCAGGTGCCTGCAAAGCAGGTGCTCAATCCAGATGAAGCTATGGTCTGAGTCTTATGGCACGCATCCGCCGTCTCACGTTGTACCTGCGTCAGCGTCCCGAAGAGCAAGCGCTCTATCAGTACCTGATGCGCAAAAGCCCGTCGGAGCGGACCGCACTCCATCGCGCTATGATGTTGGCTGAATTCAGTCGGCGCATGAAGAAGGAGACCCCGCGGAGCCGTTCCGCCGCACCAAAGCCCTCACGCCGGCGGGTGGCCTCACCCCCCCAACCGCCCACGACCGGGGCAACGGCCAGCTGGAATCAACGCGTCGTGCTCTAACCCCAATTCCCATGTGGCGAGGCCTGCCCCCGCCACCTAACGTAGCGGCCGTCGAGATGTCGAATCGGACTATTTGGGGATGCGTTGAAAGGCACAACCGACGTTGACCAACCCAGTCCCACCACTACACACGGAGTCTCCTGCCTGTCTCCGTCGTTCAGCGCATCGCGCGCGCATCACGACGCCACTCCCAAGGCGGCACGGGTGCGCGCTCACCCCACAGCCCCTTCTTCGACTGGCGCGCCTGCTCTTCTAACGTCTTGAGCTCGATATCCTTGGGGGCATACTTCCGATACCACCAGCACCACCCTTCTTTGACGAGTTCGTGATTGACGTGCGTGCCGTCCGACAGGAACACATCCGCCAGGATACGCTTATACCGATCCTTGCCATGAGTCTGGAGTGTGACGTCTTGGCCGAACACGAGGGCTGACATAGCCTGCTTCGCCTTGTGGCCGAAGGGTTGCCCTCTCTCCGGGCAGTCGATGCCGTGAAGGCGGATACGTTCGAGGTGTTGGTTCTGCAGAATTTCGATGGTGTCCCCGTCGAGGACAGAGACGACGGGGCCAGAGAATTCGGACGCTATACATAGGATTGGTTCAACTATCAGGACTGCAAGACCGCTCATAACTCTGCAAACGAGAAGAATAACCGCAACTGGATAAATTCTGGCAGGCATTAGATCATGGCTTTGGCCATATAGTCTCTAAACATGCTGTCAACAGAGTTTCCATATCTCGCGATAAATCACCCAAGGCCTTTACGTATTCCAACTTTTGAGCATCGCCGACTCGTCCGAATAGGTCCCACATCTTGTAGAGCCTCTGAACGAACTCGGAGTGAATAATCGACTCTCGCGGCAATGCCATAGAGTCAGAGGTCCTAGGATGATAGTACCGGTCGAGATAGTAACTGTACGTTGGTTTTGCCTTCTCAAGGTTTAGGGTAAATACCATATTCTCAAAATGATGGAGGATCGGGCCATCTGGACTTGTCCGGTGAGGCCACTTGTATAACAGCACTGCGGCCAGAGCAGCTCCATATGGAATCATCTCATACCTGGTTTCTCTGGCCAGTTCCTCTGTCATTGGCCGTCCACGAAAGAACCCGCCCCCCACATGCATCCTAATATACAATTTGCCTAGTTCATTAGATGACGACTTGAGAATGTCCCCCAGAACTGTTCCAAGCGCGAGGGCAACTCTCTTTTCATACCCGGAACTATCTTCCTCTGGTCCCATGACAGTTTCCTCTAGAGTCCACGGCCCTGGAACATTCTTACTTCTGCTTCGCGACCACCTGGTCCTTGATCTTGTCATACGTCGCTTGCGGGATGACCTTCTTCTGGACCAACTCATCCTTCCGCTTGTACGGACGCCCTTTGATGATCTTCTCAGAGTACGCATCACCGATCCCAGGGAGCGCTTTGAGTTGATCGGCAGTGGCCGTGTTGAGGTCGAGGGGTTCGGCAGCATGAAGGATCGAGGGGGTCGTGCCAGTCATTGGGACAACAGGAACCACACCGAAAAGCAGTGCGATCACCACGAACCCAACCGCCCATTTCTTTACCACTGAGAACATGAAAGCCTCCTTGCTAATGTGTGGTCCCCTTCGCCAATCGTTGCCCCATTTCAATGATTCGCCCCAGCCGTTCGAGTAGGTTCGTGGCCTGATGTGAAGTCAGCCCGTGCTGATTGAGCACGGCGAGCAGGTCGTCAATGATCTGCTCTTCGGTTTGGGAAAGCACATACGGCTCAGGAAACGCGGTTTCGGGGATCGTGGCGCGGGGATTCTTCTTCCGAAAGTCGGCGATGATGTCGAACAAGTCTTGCTTGCTACAGAGCCCTTTCCGTTCTAACAGTTCCACAATTGCCGCAATCTCCCACATATTGGAGATCGTCGCTTCCTCGATCGACATGGATTCGCGTTTGGGGCGGTGCTGATCGCTCATGCCGATTAGGCCTTCACTATGGGAAGGTCATCCCAGTTCGTTGTATAGGCCGGTGAGCGGTGACGAAACTGCGTCCGCCACGCCTTCGTGATTCCGTTGGAGGCATAGTGCAGCGTGCCAGACCCAAACCGGTTATTGATCGAATCCAGCGCCGTCATCAACTTCTTCGATCGCGCCCGATCGTGTTGGTCGAAAAGGTCTGTCTGCACCTGGCTCGCTGGAACCAGTCCCGTCAACATGATCCCGACCTTCTTGTAGAGGAACCCCGTGCGGTAGATCGTCCGTATGCCCTCTATCGCAGACCGAATCAGTTCAGGCGTGCTGTCCGTGGCCACCGGGAGCTTGCGCGTCAGGGCATTGTAATACTGCGGAGTATCCTGGAATGGATTCGTGTGCAGAAACACGGTCAGCACGGTGGCGGCCAGGTGCTCCGCCCGCAGCTTCTCCGCCGCGCGCGTCGTGTAGCTCGACACCGCTTCCTCCATCTCCGCCAGCGTGCCCACCATCGTTCCGAAGGCCCGCGAGCAGGTGATCCCTTGCTTGGGCACTGGGCACTGCTCCACGTCCAGGCAGGACATCCCGCGCAGTTCCATCACCAGGCGCAGCCCGACAACGCCCATGTGCGTGCGGATGAACTGGTCATCGGCGTGCCGCAGCTGAAGGGCCGTGGTGATGCCATGCTGGGTGAGGAATCGAGCATAGTTGGCACCAATGCCCCAGACATCTTCAACAGCAAACCGGCCGAGCAAGGCATCTCGATCGGGACAAGTGCGCAGATCGAACACACCACCGGTATCGGGGGTTCGCTTTGCGACACGGCTGGCGACTTTCGCCAGGGTCTTCGTCTCAGCAATCCCCACCGACACCGGAATCCCCGTCCAGCGTTTGACCGTAGCGCGAATGGTGTGCCCATAGTCCGTGAGGTCCCGCGATGTGAAACCGGAGAGGCCCAGAAACGCTTCGTCAATTGAGTACATCTCCAGATCCGGACAGAATTGTTCGAGACACGCCATCACGCGCTGTGACATATCCCCGTAGAGCGCGTAGTTCGATGAGAAGACCTGGACGTCGTGCGCATCGAGAAGCGGGCGAATCTGAAACTCCGGCACCCCCATCCCGATGCCCAGGGCCTTCGCTTCGTTCGAGCGAGCCACGACACAGCCGTCATTGTTGGACAGGACGACAACCGGCTGACGCTCGAGCTTGGGGTTAAACACTCGTTCGCATGATGCGTAGAAGTTGTTGCAATCGACGAGGGCCAAGACTGGAGACATCGGACCCTACAGCGCGTGAATGACGTTGGTGACGACGCCCCAGATTTCAAACTCTTGCTGCGGTTGAACCTCGATCGGCTGGTAGTTTCGGTTCTCCGGGAGCAGGCGCACGGCGGTGCCCCGTTTGGAGAGACGCTTCACGGTGAGTTCGCCATCCAGCGCCGCGACGATCACATTGCCATCGACCGCTTCAAGGGACCGATCCACAACCAATAAGTCCCCCGTATGAATGCCGGCACCGAGCATCGAGTCTCCGGACACGCGCACAAAGAAAGTCGCGGCAGGATGCGTAATCAAGTGCCGGTTCAGATCGAGCTTGCCTTCCAGGTAGTCGTCGGCTGGCGACGGGAAGCCAGCCGGCAGGCGACCCAGGAACACGGGGAGCTTGTAGCGGGTGGAGAGATCAGGCGCGTAGACGGCATCGATGTGCATGACAGTTCCTCAGAGCCAGGAAGGGCTGTAGTCTACTCCCTAGACCTGGGCTGGCTCAAGACAGGCGGGAGCGTTGTGCCGCGGGTTGTTGACCAGGGTACTGACTGGATAGGCCTGAAGTTCGGCACTGGGATACGGACGCAGCAAGGCCTTCAGCGAATCGGCGGGTGTGGTGTGATCGAGCCATGGGATATACGAGGCAGGCGCAAGGATCACTGGCATCCGATTGTGAATTGGCGCCATCAGGTCATTGGGCTCCGTGGTAATAATTGCGCAGGTCTCGATCGGCTCGCCTTCAGCGGGATTCCAATGTTCCCATAGCCCCGCAAAGGCAAACGGCCGCTTGTCCTTTCGACCAATCCAGATGGGCTGTTTTCGCTCACCCAACCTTTGCCACTCATAGAACCCGTCGGCAATGACCAGGCATCGCCGCTTCTTGAATGCAGATCGAAAGGCGGGTTTCTCGGCCACGGTCTCACCCTTGGCGTTGATACACTGGTTGCCGATCTTGGCATCCTTGGCCCAAGAAGGAATCAGGCCCCAGCGAAGCAAGACGCAATCACGTTTCACAGACTCAGGATTGAGACGAACGACCGCCACACGTTGCGTTGGGGAGATGTTGTAGTTGGGCTTGAACAGCGGGGGATCGTCAACCTGAAACTGTTCCGCGATGACTTCCGGGGTAGCCGTCTGGGTGAAGCGTCCACACATCAGTAGCCTCGCAGGGAGGCTATTCTATGAAAACCAGACATCGAAGTCCAAAG
>Ga0224495_10000853_pt1 | contig 22992 bp, 20 predicted proteins | sample SF_Jul11_sed_USG_FD_168128 | JGI IMG/M metagenome (GOLD analysis project Ga0224495, IMG submission 168128) | Sediment microbial communities from San Francisco Bay, California, United States - SF_Jul11_sed_USGS_4_1 | ecosystem: Environmental > Aquatic > Marine > Sediment | place: USA: California...
AAATGGGACATCTGAGCCTCATTCTTATCATCCTGGCTTTTGGCGTGGGAATGGCCGCATCCTCACACGCCATTTTGCTCTATAACCGCTTCCCCATTCGTTATTTAAAATTCCATTCGGCACTCTTGATTCTCTTGAATACTGTAGTGTTTTTGGGCCTTTTGTTCAACTATATACAGATCAATCTGATGAACCAATCGTTCTTGAACACGAATAATATTTTCTATTACAGCTACTACTTTGTGCTTTCGGTTTTGACCGCTTTCATTCTTTATGTTTTTATCGGGTTGGTTTTTAACCTTTTAAAAAAAAATTGGCCAAAAAAATGGAAGATACTGTACTGGATATATTTCATCGGGCTGATCCTTGGTCAAATCGTCTATTTGCTCATGAATCCCGAGCCCGAGGGAATCTCTCAGTATACTATTTTTCTTCTGGTGATTGCTGTTTCATTTTTTCTGGTGAGCTATGTTCTTGTTTTCCTGCTTTTCTTTCAGTCAAAGGTGTTTCAAACACGGGTTCAGAGACGGCTGCTGCAGACACTTTCGCTATTTTTGTTCCTGATCTTCACCACATCCCTCTTCTTAGATGCATCTCAAATATTCAAAGTGGTGACTCTGGAGGAATACCTGCTTTATAAGTCTGTTGTTATTTACGTCCTTAATCTTGCGTCTCTTGTCCAGTTGAAGGGCTTTGTCAAGAGTATTTTTCCTCAGGAGACAAGTCCGGTGGGCACGGATGTTTTCATGGAGCACCTGTTTCAAAAATATAAGCTAACACAGCGGGAGCAACAAGTCATCCGGCTGATCTGCAGCGGGAAGAGCGGCAAGGATATCGAAAACGAGCTTTTTCTTTCCCCGCATACCATAAAGGAATATATCTACCGCATTTATAAGAAGACCGGTGTGAAGAATCGCGTGCAGATGGTCAACCTGTTCCGCGAACAGTGATTCAATCAAAATAGCGAAACAAATAGATCCACATATACATCTCAGATATTTTTACCACGGCCATGTTCACTCCAAGATGGGAACTATGGCCGGGAGGACAGCTGTGGTCAGCGTGTTCTGGACGCAGGTTGTAATATTGAGCTATCCAGAAGATGCGTGATGAGATATGACCTTTTTCAACTTAGGAATTCGCTTGTGTTCTCGAAGGCTGTGCCAGAGGTTCCAATCTCTCTGCAGGTTTAGCCAGAAGTCCGGCCCTGTGCCGAGAGCATCCCCTAATGCCAGCGCAGAATCTGCCGTAATCCCTCTGTGTCCGTTGACGATCTCGTTCAGTCTTGCGTAAGTCCATCCGAGATGGCGGGCCAATTCCAATTGTGTTATGCCCGATGGTTCAAGAAACTCCTTAAGAAGCATTTCACCTGGATGAGTCGGCGGTCTATTTTTTGGAAGCATTTTTTATCTCCTATGATAATCCACAATTTTTACGTCAAAAAAATCATTAGCTACCCAGCGAAAGATGATTCTCCATTGATCATTTATTCTTAAACTCCAGAATCCTATCAAATCACCTGATAACTTTTCGAGTCTATTTCCTGGAGGCATGCTTAGAAACTCCAGGGATGGAGCTGCGTTGATCTGGTCGAGAAGCCTTTGAGCTTTGGCATGTAGCTTCCGAGGAAGTCTCCTGGAATAACGACTGTTGACTCCATCAAAAATATCTTGAGCAATTTTATTGCCAAAATTTCTAATCATTTATATATCATAAATCGATACATCAGTCAATAGTATATACACCTGGATATATAATCTCAAAGCTGAAAAACCTCAACGTTCTCATTAATCTGAGACGAACAATAGTGTCTTCGAGTCTCATTAGATGCTTGATTTTCTGGGATTGCTTCGCCACCTGCGGCTGCCCGCAATGAATATGGAATAAACAACACTTGAATTGACATTCATTGTCGAATTATATATTTACTAAATACATTTTTCCGGATTTTATCATGAGCATTAAAGGAGGTAGGGGATGAAAAAACTACTCATGATTATTCCTTTGGTCATTCTGCTTTGTTTGACCTTTGGCTGCAAGAGGGGTGAAGAGATAGGTAAAGAACTAACTTTAACTCATAGATTACTTATAATAGATGTTCATTTTCATGCAGGTTCAGCTGTGAAAGAAGAGAATATTCCTGATTGGCTCCCGCAGAATATCTCCTATCCCAAAACAAATGAAGAGCTGATACAGAAGACTCTTGAAATGTTAGACTACTACAATATTGTTAAAGTCGTTGCGTTTGGAAACATTTTAGAGCAATGGAAAGAAAAAGTTCCCGAGCGGATTATTCCAGGTGTTCCAATCTTTTTGAGTGAGGAGACGAGTAAACCAGAATTTTTATCTAATCTTAACAATGCATTTACTGAGGGCCACTTTGAGGTGCTTGGAGAGATTTGGTTTCAACCTGCTGGATTGAAACCAAGCGATTCTTCTGTTAAACCATACTTTGGCATGGCTGAAGAACTTGATGTTCCTATAGGAATTCATATGGGACCTGGACCTAGTCCTGCCAAGGCGTATTGGCCACAGTATCAGGTAAGCTTGGGTAATCCTCTTCTACTTGAAGACACTTTATCCCAACATCCAGAGCTTCGTTTATATGTCATGCATGCGGGATATCCGTTCATAGATGAGATGATAGGCCTCATGCTAGCCTATCCGCAGTTTTATGTAGACATAAGTTTTATTGATTGGTATAACCCCAGAGCAGCGTTCCATTCTTATCTAAAAAGGCTTGTGGAAGCAGGATTTGAGAAACGCATCATGTTTGGTTCGGATTATTTTTGGTCTCCAGACATAATCAAATTGGCAATTGATAGAGTTGAATCAGCGGACTTCCTGACTGAAGAACAGAAACGAGATATCTTTTATAACAACGCTGTAAGGTTTTTTAGATTAGAAGAGGAAGCTCAGTAATGAGAAGTGAGTTTATTCATAACTTTTAACAATATCTTGCTAGGAGGACAAATGAAAAAACTCTGTATGATTTTTCCTTTGGCTCTGATTTTATGCTTTATGGTCGGCTGCCAGGACAAGGAAGCAATGGCAGAGCTGGAAGAGTTCAAAGCCCAGGCGGCGCTAGAGGAACAGAATAAGGAGCTTGCAAAACGTTATATCGAAACATTAAATGAGGGAAACTTCGAAGCTTTTAAGGAATTGTTATCTCCTGACTATGCCATCTACAGTCCATCAGGATATCCTAAACCCACATCCCGCGAGAAACTCATAGAAAATTATAAGGGGGCCCGAAAAGCTTTCCCTGAATTCACCTGGAATATAGAAGATTTGATAGCTGCAAAAGACAAAGTCATATGCAGGATTATCGCTAGAGGTACTTACAAAGGAGGAGTTCCAGATCTCCCAGCCACTGAGAAAGAGTTTAAATTTAGTCTGATTACAATCATGCACATGGAAAATGGAAAAGTCGTCGAAGAATGGCAAGAAGATGACCAACTGGGATTTGCACGGCAACTCGGCATGGAGCTTAAGCCCAAGGAGGGGGAGAAATAACACGAAGATAATATGGACTAAACCACACATGGATTGACAAGGGATGATAAGTCGAGTCCGTCAGACTCCTTTTAGATATCTTAGTTTTTTATGGTCACTGCGTCTGCGGTGACTTCCTCATTTTTTTGCTTCTCTGACCCAATGTCCGTGAATTCTTGGTGGCCAGGATAGACTTTCGGTGCGGCCGACTTGCCGGTAAAATAAAACATCTCCTGAAAACAAAACATCTTCCACATGAAAACATATGCTGCCCCTTGAATGGCCTGGCGATAAGAATGTTGTGTATGAGATGTCCATATGGTTTCTGCAGATGGCTTCCTGTCAGGGCTAATTTGAGGAAAAATTAAAAAGATAAAGATATAAATTCAGTTACTTAGCTGGCTGATCATTGCTAAATGCAATTGCTGCAATTTTCCACTCGCCATTGATCTTTTCCATAAAGGCAAGATATTTTCCTTTAACTTCAATATTACCGCTAGGCCCTTCAAACATAAAAAGATTCCATCCTACATCGTAAGCCATATCTTCCGATAACGATACTATCGTTTCAGTCGATTTGCTATCAAATGAAGCATAAGGCATCTTGAACTGGTAAATCTAAAACTTTGTTTTACATTGCCATCATTTCTAGCCCTATCGGTCTCCTAATAATTTTGCGTCTAAACAAAATATAACGCTAATAATTTTGCTTAGACGCAAAATTATTTGACTTTTCAGCAAAAGAGATTTATATTATAACCATGGTTAAAAAAAGATATCTCACTCCATATGTTTACAAAGACCTCCACGAAAAGATGGTTTTTGTAGGAGGAGCAAGACAGGTCGGTAAGACCACATTCGCTGTCAATCTTGTAGGAGATAAGTTTAAAGAATTTTCTTACTACAACTGGGACAACCGTTCTGACAGGAAAATGATCCTGCGATCAGACTGGCCAGGAAACGCAGAACTGATTATTCTTGACGAAATACACAAATACAAAAACTGGAAAAATCTGATCAAGGGAGAGTATGACAAACTCAAGGAAAAATATAAATTCTTAATCACCGGAAGTGCCAGACTTGACATTTACCGAAGAGGTGGAGACTCTCTCCAGGGACGTTACCACTACTACAGGCTGCATCCGTTTTCACTGGCTGAAGTTCTCAACAAGTTTAATAAAATCGAACTCTTTAAAGAACTCCCTTTGGATGATAATTTCTACGAAGAAGAATTTGATGCTCTCTTCGAATATGGAGGATTCCCAGAACCCTTATTAAAATCTAATCCAAAATTTCTCCGTCGCTGGCATAACGAAAAAATCGAAAGAATGTTTCGGGAAGACATTACAGACATCGAACAAATTAGAGATTTAGGCAACATGAAGCTGCTGAGCGATATCCTCCCGGAGAGAGTGGGATCACTCTTATCCATAAATTCCATTCGTGAAGACCTCGATGTCAGTCACCGCGCAGTTACAAATTGGTTAAACATTCTTGAAAACTTTTACTATCATTTCAGGATCTATCCATTTGCACGAGACATCATAAGATCCATTAAGAAAGAGCCAAAACTCTATCTTTGGGATTGGTCAGAGGTTGAAAATCTGGCAACCCGTTTCGAAAACTTGATTGCGATGCATTTGCTAAAACTTTGTCATTATCTCTATGATTATGAAGGGCACAAAACAGAACTTTACTTCTTAAGAAATGTCGATAAAAAAGAGGTCGATTTTATAGTCACTGTCAATAGAAAACCATGGTTTGCCGTGGAGGCAAAACTTACAGAGGCAGATATTTCAAATTCACTCTTTTATTTTAAAGAGCGGTTGAAAATTCCTCATTTTTATCAAGTAATAAAGAAATCAGGAATTAACCGTCTCATCAATAATGTCCATGTGGTTTCTGCAGATTGCTTCCTGTCCGGACTCGTTTAAAAACCAGTCTCAGCCGCCCTTATCGGTATTGACGGGAGGGCCGAGGTTTTCGGGCTTCTTCCATTGTCATTTTGTAAAAGTTGTTGCCCATTTTCCCTTTTATTTCTGTTTGGTCGCCTCCCATTTGCCGGTCATGCCCATTTCCGCGACCGTCAGTTCGCCTTCCATGGAATCTCCCGAGACCGTCATCTTGAATTCGACCTTGAATGTGCCACTCGGAACATCCACTTGGATCGAAAAGCTGAGCACTCCCTCTTCCAGGCTGATTTCCTCGGCTGGAGTTTCATTCATGCTCCCGAACTGGTCGGACATTTTACCGGCAAGCTCTCCCTCCTGCAGCTCCAGGACCAGAGTAAGCTCATTGGGTTCTGGCTCGCCCTCCAGAGTGGCGGTTCCTACCCAGGTCCCCACTAAATCCTCAGGTTTCTGGGCGGACAGGCTGATGGTCGAAAACATCACCATGGCAAGTAAAAGAGTCAGTTTAGCATTGGTTTTCATTGTTTCTCCTTTCATATTCATATGCTATCCTTGTTATTCATTCCTGCATCCGTTATTCCGGAGTAAATCTTCCCTTCTTTTCCTTTCTGGCCAATTGGAAAAGACTAACATGACTACCTACAGGAATTCAAGAATTCGTTATAATCAATTAAAAAATGCATCACCGGAGTTTTGTCAAAGGTCGGGCTAAGAACCTCGAAGGCTCACTTCACTATTTTCAAAAACTCTATTTTCCAATACTCATTCGTGAATTGTTCAACGAAGAATGACATCGTCCCGGACAAAAGCGATGCCTGTCTCTCTCAGCATGTGCTGGAATTCTTCCTCCGGAAGGTCATCCCGCACAGCGACTTCGATATGCCGACCGAAATAAAGCTTCCTATTGATCTCATCCACCAGACTGTTGATCCGGATGTACTGACTGGCCTGAGCCTTATCCACAATCACTGTGATCGAATCTTCCTTGATACGGATAGCTCGGACCGCTTTTATTTTGGAGACCTGAGAAATAAAGCGCTTCAGCATGCGTTTTTTCCGGTTTTTTATGTACCGGAAGAGCAGAAGACCGAGGATCCCGATCCACAGCAAATTCGCCCACTGGATGTCGGTGAAGATGAGAATGGCCGCCACGACAAGAATCAGGGCCACAATCATTATTCCCTGAGGGCCGACGGGCAACGAGGTCATGGCCCAGTACTTCAACTCATCGATCTTCTGGGCTGGCGAAAACGGGCGCCGGACCCCGGATTCGATATCCGCCTTCAGGCGCTTGAGATCAGCGGCCAGCTCTCCGGCATCGGGATACCTGTCCTCAGGTCGCTTTCGCAGACAGCGAGCGATGATCCGGTGGAGTTCGGGCGGAAGATTTTTTCGGATCACTGTAACCGGACGGGCCTCTTCGAAGGCTATGGCATGCATGGTGTCCAGGGGACTGTCTCCTTCGAACGGAAGCTCACCGGTGACCATCTCATAAAGGACGATTCCCAAGGAAAAGATATCAGAGGGGTAACTCAGTGTCTGGCCTCTGGCCTGTTCCGGACTCATGTAGGATGTGGTTCCCATAATCGTCCCGGCGGCAGTGGTCTGGGGCATGGTTTTGGTGGGGGCATGCTCCAGCAAGGTTAGCGTTTTTTCTGCATCAGAGGAAGGCTCGAGGAGCTTGGCCAGGCCGAAATCAAGGAGTTTGGCATGGCCATCGTGGGTGACCATGATGTTATCGGATTTGATGTCGCGGTGGATAATATTGGATTTGTGGGCCTTGCTCAGCCCTTCGGCGACCTGGAGTGTGATCTCAACCGACCCGATCAAATCCAGCTCCTTCTTGGCAATCAAATGGCCAACGGTCTGCCCCTCCACAAACTCCATAACGATGAAGGTCATCTCATCCACTGTGTCGATCTCATAGACCTGAGCGATGGAGGGGTGGGTGACGGCGGCTGCTGACCGGGCTTCCTGTATGAAGCGCTGAAGTCTGTCGGGATTGGCTGTCAGATCGGGCTTCAGCACTTTGATGGCGACCGGACGGTTCAATTTCGTATCCCGGGCACGGTAGACAACACCCATGCCTCCCCTGCCCACAAGCTCATCGACCTGGTAATGCTTGATAGTTTTGCTGACTAAGGAATCTTCAACCATAGATTATTCTCTATACCACAGGAGTGTAAACAGGTCAATCATCACAGAAGCTGGCTTTATCTTCTGGTCAATTTGATTCCAAAGACAACGATGCCCACAAGGAGACCGACAAGGAATAAAACCAGCAACGTGATCCCGATGACATTCGTTTTGGCGCTGACATGAATGCGAACGATCTTGTCTTCTGATTCCACCTGACGGTTGTCAGCGATACATTCTGTTTTTATCTTCGGCTCATAATCGCCTACAGACACGGCCTCAGGTGGGATAAATTCAATGGCGACGATCTCCTCTTTCCCTTGATCGAGAGACGCGATGAGATCAGGTTGAACCTCAGAACGCCAGTTCAACGGCAGGTCAATGGAAATTCTGATATTGTTCAACCGGCGGGTTCCTGTATTCTTCACCCTCACGTCCATTTTCACGCTCTGTCCCACCTTTATCTCATGGTAGAGACTCAGAGCCTGGACCTCAACCTTGCCGACTCCTCTTGGGATAATCTCTAACTTCACATTTCCAGCCCTGAGACTTCCAATATCTTTTGTGGCCAAAGACGATGAGTCAGATAGCATTTGGTTTAGTTCTACCGATTGCTCGCTATCGAGCGCCAGGCAGTAAAAATCGATGGGTTTATCGATGACAATTTGTTCATCGGCATTCTTTGGAAGATAGAGCTTCAGGGAAAGCTGCATGCTGGTGACGCCTTCTGTGAATTTGATCTGTGAGAGACGTGCCTGTGTTTGGGGATCGATAAATTCGTAGGAGATTTGTTGAGGAAGATTGACGACCTTGAGCCGGAAAACATTCGCCTCCCCGCTGAACTTCTCCAGGGAGAGATCAAATGAGGCTTCACTCTCCAAATCGGCTTCCTGGGAAAATTGGGCCGAATTGACGGTCACGATGTTGGCACTGATGCCCTTCTGGAGATACACGGAAGTGGTCTCATCCTTCCCCGAATAAAAGACATTCACGTCCAGATTCTCGACATCTTTGAGCAACTGAAATGTGACCTGTTTTTCTTGCTCCAGAGCAAGTGAGGGAATTGTTCTCTCATAAGGATCGGAAATAATCTTCCCTTCAGATCTCAAGGACACATAGACATCTTTGATTTCTTTGAGAAAATCCAGTGGAAAGAGATCTTTGGCATCTATGTTCAATTTCTCGAGTTCTTTGAGTTCTTTCGAGGAATAACGGAGGGAGACACGAACGAATTTTTTCCCGCTCTCGTCTTGAAATTTGACAGCGCTGGCCACGGAGATCCGGGCCTCACTTCCCATAAAGCTTATCAATGCCTCCTGATAATCAACCTGCGCTTGGAGATAGGCGGTTCTTTTTTGAACGAATTCTTGATCTGAGATCAATCCCCCTTCCTGGAGCTTCAGGGCCCGGTCAAATTCTCCCTTCATCATCTCTAGATGGAGCTGTGCCTTTTTGAGGGTTAAAAGCTTCAGCGTCTGGGACTCCTGGGAGCGCATATACTCTTGGGACTGTATAAAATTGACAGTCAAGATCAATAACAACACCAAAGAAAAGATTCTAAAAAAAATCTTCATCGCTTTTTCCTCCATTCCCAATCCAGAATAAACACCCACAAACCGCTTCTTCTCATCTTCTCAATCAACGACAAAACCACGAAGGAACTCGACCCCCTTATTCAGCATTGGCTTGTTCATGCATGTATTCCAAGTAGAGCTTATTCAGATCTTCTCCCTTGAGCTCTTCGCTTGTTTTCATCATGACCAGTTTTCCCTGCAGCATAAACCCGACTCTATCGGCCATGAATTTTGCACGGAATATATCATGGGACGAAATAAAAATCGATTTTCCCTGATCCCGCAGCTCAAGGATAAGTTCCAGGAATTCCTGGCCCGACCTCGGATCGAGACCCGATGTCGGCTCATCGAGGATAAGATTGGGAGCATCTTTAATAGCAGCAACGGCTATCCCCAATTTCTGCCGCATTCCCTTGGAATAGTTCTTGATTCTCATGTTAAAGGCCTCATCCTGAAGCCCGACGCGTTTCATCACCTCCGCATAGTCAGCCTTCTTGAGGTTGCGTTTGCCTGCTAATTTGGAAAAATAATCGAGGTTTTGATAAGCGGTGAAATTGCCGTACAGCATCACATTTTCAGAGACGAACGAAACATACTCCTTCGACTTCAGCGGCTCTTTGACCACATCGATTCCCTCTATCAGCACAGTCCCTTCAGTCGGTGGGATGAAGCCCAGGAAAAGGTTTATCGCTGTCGTTTTGCCCGCGCCGTTCGCACCGAACATGCAGAATATTTCACCGGGTTCGACCTTCAGATTCAGATGATCCAAGGCCAAGAGCCCGTCCTCGTATCTTTTTGTCAAATCTTTAGCTTCTAACATAATTCCCTCTTTTTATGTTTATTTTTTTCGCTCATAGAATTTGTTTCCATTTACCGGACATCGTACCGGAGGAAAGACACATACGCCCCGACAAAGAACAGGATGATCAGGAAAATCATCAGAAAAAGGTCAGGCAGGATGCGTTTGACAGAATCGGCGAGTCCTTCGGGTATAAATTCATGCTGCGGCATATCGCTTAAATCGGGTTTTGGCTGTTCTCCTCCTATATTCAGGCTTCTCATCTGTTTTTCACTGACCCATTTGGTGAATATCGGTTTGTAGGTCTTTACTGAATTGAGAAATTTGTCATGCTCGTCCACGCCGGTCCTTGCAAGACTCATAGAAGAGAACATCAATGCCGAGGCAGGAGAAATACGAGAAAGATTGACAGCAAGTCTCTGCTGCTGCCGCATTTTTGCCTGGTAATCCCTTTCGATGGCAGCGTTTCGTTCATCGATTTTTCCTGTGAGTCTCTGCTGAAATTCCTCCGCCCATTTTCTCACATCATCATCCCACCTCTTGCGTTCTTCTGGTTTATCGGCATCGGGGCGAGGATTGTCTTTGAAATACGCTCTCTGCTCTGCTATGGCTTCCTTCTGAATTTCCTGGAGGTAGGCATCTTTTTGGGCTGTGATTTCATGCACGGATGGAATGGACTTTATCTGGCCGGCTATCATGACAGATGCCTTAGGTATGATAGTCACAAAAGTGACCCAGATGAATAAGAGGAACAAAAAGCTGGTCGAGGATCTAGAAGTTCTTGCCGAAACGAAAAGTCCGAGTGTGAAAAAAACCGACAGGTAGAGAAGAAACATCAGGAATATCAGGGCAATTCTCAGCCAATCATTACCCACCAGGGAAACGTTCGGATAGATCATCAGAATCAAAAGGCCGAGCACCATCGGGATGACCAGGGGAATCAAGAGACTGACAAAACCGCCAATGGCTTTGCCGAGAATCAGCCTGTCTCTCGGAACCCTGTTAGAAAGAGCAAGCTTCAACGTCCCCCTCTCTTTTTCTCCGACTATCGCATCGTAGGTAAAAAGAATGGCGAACAGGCTGAGGACGATCTTGACGATGAAGGACAGATCGAGCGGACCGAAAACGGCAAAAATCGGATTGCTGCTGTATTTGGATTCCGTCAGATTCGGGTCATATGCGATGTTAACGGTCGCAACACGACCTACCGCCTCCCAGATACCGCTGACGATCGTACTCAGGACTTGAGGCTTCCTGTTGACCTTGGTCCCTAATCCGGCGAGTGTGCCATAGGATTGCTGGCTTTCCAGATTCTTCTTATTCAAGGCAATGGCTGCACTGTGTTCCTTCAGCTCCGCCTGGTAATTGTTGATTCCGGTGTACACTGCGAGCAGGATGAGGATGGTGCAGAGGAGAAAAGTAAAAACAAATCTGGGACTCATGATCGTGTCTTGAATCTCTTTCTTAATAATGTCTCGCAACATGTTTCACTCCTGTTAATATTGAATACATTTATATTGATGAATTGAATTCCATAAACATATGAAAGTTTCGTCTCTCAACTCACTATACTCTTTCTTTGTCCGATTCATTCAAAGCAGCTCCGTACTTTCTTAACTAATACGAGATACAAGCGAAAAGGTTTAGAATCTTATCCATCAACTTCTTGACGCTAAAATGTTTTGATGTTATGATGTCAACAGCATCATAAAGGAGCAAAGACTATGCGCAATCTTTTAAAAAGATCAACCATTTACCTGGATCCTGATTTGCATAGAGCCTTACGCATCAAAGCTGCAGAAACAGAGCGTTCTATCTCTGAGCTGGTAAACGAAGCTGTGAAATATGCATTGATCGAGGATTCCATCGATCTCAAAGCTTTCGAAGAGAGAAAAGATGAATCGCTGTTTCGTTTTGAAGATGTACTAAAGAAACTCAAGAAGAATGGAAAAATATAAAATCCTAATAAAAGAGTCAGCATCAAAAGAACTGGAAGAACTTCCAAAGAAACATCTGAAGCAAATGATTAAGCGAATCCAATCTCTGGCTCAAAATCCTCGACCTCTGGGATCCCAAAAACTATCGGCACAAGAACGGTACCGTATTCGCCAGGGAGACTACCGGATAATCTATTCCATCCATGATAAGGATTCTACAGTGCACATATATAAAATCGGACACCGGCGGGAAGTTTATCGTTCCTAAAAATGTCGATTATTCGGATAAATGACTTGACGCCGTTTTTCCATATCGAATAATCTAGAGATATTCCGATCAGTCAAGAGATTAGGAAGGAGGGATGACCATGAAAAGGTGGAACGGCTGGGGCAGTGACGAGGTCGAAGCACAACTGCCTCCTTTGGCTAAGAAATACCTGGCCAATATTCTAGGTCCCACAAAACCCGGGCCTTCTTTCAACTACGAAGAAATTGTCCACCGTGTTCCGCCCAGCCGCCTCCCAGACCACCCGTTGGTCAGCCATGATCCTGGCCTTCGCCTGCGCCACACACGCGGCCATTCTCTTCCTGACTGGATCGCTCTTCGGTTCGGCACCGTCGATCGCTTCCCCGATGCTGTAGCCCGGCCAACGGCTGAGGACGATATCGAAAAGCTCATCTCATTTGCCAAAGAAACCGAGTCCCGGCTGATCCCCTATGGAGGAGGTACCAGTGTTGTCGGACACATCAATCCTCCATTTGGCGACCAACCTGTCCTCACCGTCAACCTCGAAAACCTCCGCAAACTGCGACATCTGGATAAAAAAAGCCAGGTCGCCACTTTTGACGCAGGTGTCACAGGACCCCACCTGGAGGCCCAGCTCCGTGCCCATGGATTCACCCTGGGGCACTTTCCCCAGTCCTTCGAATATTCCACGCTGGGCGGCTGGATCGCCACACGTTCAAGCGGGCAGCAGTCCCTCCTCTACGGTCGCATCGAAGACTTATTTGCCGGAGGAAGGATGGTCACTCCTGTCGGTAATCTCGACCTCCCTCCCTTTCCGGCCAGTGCAGCCGGACCTGATCTGCGGCAGATTGTCCTTGGCTCTGAGGGTCGGTTGGGTATTATCACACAGGCCATGGTGCGCATTAGTCCGCTTCCCGAACGAGAGAAATTTCATTCCGTCTTTTTTCCCGACTGGAGCAAGGGCACGGCTGCACTCCAGAAAATGGTCCAGACGCGTCTTCCCCTTTCGATGTTGCGCTTGACCGACAGTACAGAAACCCAAATCACCCTGCTCATGGCTGATCAGGAGAGACTGGTCCGGCTTCTTAACAGGCTTCTCCGGACCCGAGGGGTGGAAGAGGATAAGTGCCTGCTTATATTCGGTGCCACGGGTGCTAGCGATATCACAAGAAAGATACGCAGACAAGCACTGGAAGTTACCCGTGAGTTTGACGGTGTCTATGTAGGTCGAATGATCGGGAATGAGTGGCGCAAAAACCGTTTTCTCGCTCCATACCTGCGCAATACTCTATGGGATGTCGGCTACGCCGTTGATACGCTCGAATCGGCATTCATTTGGAAGAGTCTGCCCGAAGCGACCGATGCAGTCTTAAAGGCCCTTAGTCAAGGGTTGGCTGACCGAGACGAGAAAGTCTTCGCTTTTGCTCATCTCTCTCACATCTACTCCAGTGGCGCCAGTGTCTACGTGACCTATCTTTATCGTATTGCTCCAACCGCCGATGAAACCTTTTCCCGCTGGCAAAAATTAAAGGGTCTGGCCAGCCAAGCTATCGTGGCTCATGGGGGGACCATAAGCCATCAGCATGGTGTAGGAATGGATCATCTGCCCTGGTTAGAGGCCGAAAAGGGCAAACTGGGCCTTCAAACCCTGGATGCTTTGACCAGGTTCTTCGACCCAGCCGGAATCATGAATCCGGGAAAACTTCTGGATATGACAAGATCATGAAAAGCGCTCAGATCTACCACTCGCCTTGGGCATCGGGCTGGCGCGACGATGTCTGGGCCCGGCTCGACAAGCCGTGGGATCTTATCGTCATCGGTGGAGGAATTACAGGGGCCGGCATCCTTGCCGTGGCTGCACGCTGTGGCCTTCGCGTTTTTCTCCTGGAAAAAGCTGATTTTGCTTCTGGAACTTCCAGCCGGTCCTCGAAAATGGTTCATGGCGGTCTCCGGTATCTGAAACGCATGCAGATCAGACTTACACGCGAGAGCGTCAGGGAACGGCAGCGCCTCTTATCCGAGGCTCCCGGTCTGGTTGAACCCCTAGGATTTATCTATCCTGTCTATGAAGGGGACCGTCCCAGCCCCTGGTTGGTCGAGGTCGGCTTGGGTATATACACCCGTCTGGCCTCGGATGCAGGGGAATACAGACGCCTCGATGCTGTGGACATCGGGATGATGGCTCCAGGTCTGAAGACCAGAAACCTGGAGAGAGGCTTTCATTACTGGGATGCGCAGACGGACGATTCCCGTCTTGTGCTGCGGGTTCTCAATGACGGGCTGCTCGCCGGAAAGGGACGGGCAGCGGCTCTAAACTATGCCCCGGTCATCGGACTGGAAACGGCAAGAGGACGGGTCCAGGGAGTCCATATCCGCGACGCACTCACAGATAAGCCTGCCACTGTGTCGACCAACCTGGTAATAAACGCAACAGGAGTCTGGGCCGACAGGTTGCGCAGCGAAACCGATCCTAAAAAACGGCTGCGGCCCCTGCGTGGCAGCCATCTTTACTTCAGCAGCCTCCGCTTTCCTGTGTATCAGGCCATCGCCTTCAGCCACCCTGACGACGGCCGTCCCGTGTTCGCCTATCCCTGGGAAGGTATTACCCTGGTAGGGACCACGGACGTCGACCACACTTTGTCTTTGGACAAGGAACCCTCCATTTCCATAGATGAGGCGGACTATCTGCTGAGAGCCGTCCAGAGTCACTTCCCTGAGTTGGAGCTGACAAAAGAGGATGTTCTCACCACCCAGACAGGTATTCGCCCGGTTGTCGATACGGGAAAGGATGACCCATCCGCTGAAAGCCGGGATCACGTCCTGTGGCCGGAGCAGGGCCTTTTGACGGTCACCGGAGGTAAGCTGACCACTTTTCGGTCGATCGCCGTCGATGTTCTTCGAGAAGCCCATGACCTTAAAAAGAAAATCCCTGAGCCTGACGAAGACACACCCGCTCTGGATATATTCGACCCGGATAAATCGTTTCTTGGATTAGACCCCCACATCTCCCGTCGTCTTTGGGGTCGGTATGGAGCGGCAGCACCTGCGTTGGTTGATTCCGCACCAGATCATCTCCACTCTATACCCGGCACACCTTATCTTTGGGCCGAGCTGCTCTGGGCAGCCCGAAACGAAGCCGTGTGTCATCTGGATGACCTGCTTCTCCGCCGCCTTCGCCTGGGCATCCTGCTTTCTGATGGAGGCCAGGGCCTTTTACCAAGGATGAAAGCTTTGATCCAGAAACGTCTGGATTGGGATGATACGCGTTGGAAAAAAGAAGTCGAACGATACCGGAATCTTTGGCAAACAGCTCACGGCCTGCCACAGGGATGGAGACAAGACGAAGACGGTACGGAATGAAGGATAACTGAAATGCGAACACTCGTCATCGTAAACCCGAATGCTGCAGGAGGGAAGGCGGGTGCCGTTTTCAAAAAGCTTCAAGATCAGCTGTTCAAAAAAATCGGTGATTACATCGTGGCCTTTACAGAGAGGCCTGAAGAAGTGGCCGAACACTTGGATGCCGCTGCAATGGTCGATATTCATCGTTTGATTGCCATAGGCGGTGACGGCACAAACCACGCTGTGGTCAACGCCTTGGCTCAGCGTCCTGATTTAGGGATGATCTTCGGCAGCCTCCCTGTTGGGACTGGCCGTGACTGGGCACGGGCCTTAGGGATACCCGAAGATCCCCAAGAGGCCCTGGAATGGCTCGCTCGTGCAAAGCCTGTTCCCTGCGATATAGGCAAGGTGGACTACATGGATATCTCTAGAGAATGCAAATCGGCAACGCGTATCTTTCTGAATATCGCCAGCGCAGGCATCAGCGGGGAGATCGATGCACGTGTGAACCGGGCACGCAAACGGACATCTTTGACCTTTCTCCGCGCTACCATATCCGCATTACTCAAGTACAAGCCCCAACAGATTACTGTCACATGTGATGGAGCTCTTTTTTATGAAGGACAGAGCTACTTACTGACCGTGGCCAATGGTCGCTATTTCGGACGGGGAATGTGGGTGGCCCCCCATGCCTTGGTCAACGATGGACTTTTTGATGTTGTGCTGGTCGAGGGAATGCCGCGTTTGCGCATCTTGATGGCGCTCCAGACCGTGTTCAGCGGCAAACACCTCAAGCGCCGCGATGTCCATCACACCCGGGCTTCAAGAATTCATGTTCAATCGGAGGCAGGTCCTTTAGGCATGGATCTGGACGGGGAAGAAGCCCAGGGCCAGGACCTGAATTTTACGGTGATGCCTGGGGCGATCAAGATTTTAATGGATCCCGATTCCCATGTTCTTGCATGATCCTACTTCACTCGGCCGCTGGCGAGTTCCCAGTCAAAATACGACGCCAGATAATCATATATGGCCGAGTAGTAGTTCACCTTGGCCTGATCGTATAACAGGCGTGCGTCCTTGAGCTCCAACTGAGTGGCCAGCCCATTTCTTGCACTCGATTCGGCGATCTGGAAGGCTTTCTCTGCGGTTTCCACGTTTTTTTCTCCGGCCTCAATCCTGGCTTTGGCTTCTTCAAGCCTTAAGTAAATATTCTGCAGTTCGGTGACGATGGCTTCCTTAGTCTTCTCGATCCTGATCCTAGCCTTCTCCAACTCGACCTTTGCTCTCTCCACACGTGCTGCTGTCTGCCCGCCATTCCAAATCGGAATATTCAAAGAGAGGCCTATCCAGTAGGTGATGTTTTTTCTCTCCAGCTTAAACTGATCCGATATGGCCGACAGGTTGTAAAGCACAAAGTTCGCCTTCAATTCCGGATAATAATCCGCCGTTTGTGCCTTGACATCCGTCCCCCTGAGCTCTTTCTCCCACTTAAGGGCATTGAAATCCGGTCTTTGCTCCAAAATTCTCTCCAGCGGCTCTGCCTCAGGCATGGACGGAAACGCATCCAAATTCCCTTCGAGCGTGATTTCCTCCTCAGTGGAAATCCCGGCAAAGTTCTTCAGATTGTTCAAGGCTAGCCCGTAGTTCCGTTTAGCTTTGATGGTCTCAGGCTTGATATTTTCCCACCGCACCTCAGCCTGGAGGAGCTGGAGCTTGGAGATCACGCCGTTATCATACTTCTTTTTCATGATCTCGTAGTTTTCCCTGGCATTCTCTTCAGATTCTTGGACAACTTCCCACACTTTCTTGAGAAGCAACGTCTGGTAGAACGCTGTTTTGGCAAAACTGATCACTGCCTGGTACTGCGAATCATACACATAGTCTGTGAGCTTCTGGTACTGATTAGCAGCTTTGAGAGCCTGTCCCACATCAAAGCTGAACAACGTCTGTGATATCCCCAGATTGAATCCAAATTCGTTCCAGTAAGAGATCTGGAACTTCTGCTGCGTCGTCTCTCCTGTCTCGAAGTCCGGAAAGTCAATGAACAGGAACCGTCTTCCCAGGTTGCGGGTGTAATTCCCCTGTGCAGATACACTCGGCAAGGCTCTTCCCCAGGCCTCTTTTTTCCGCGTTTTGGCCAGATCTAGTTCCTTTTCCGCAAGCTCCAGATCCCTGTTGTACTGTTCTACAAGAGAAAGAAACGATTGGAGATTATGAGTTTCTGCCTTAATCCCTGAGTTGAAAATAGTGAATATGCATATGACTGTAAGGACTGTTTTCTTCACGGCTTATCTCCTTGAGGCGAATCACGTCGATCTTTTCGATCTTGTCGCCAAATTTAAAATAGATGGGATAACGATCAGTGTCAGCACAGACGAAACGATCAAACCGCCTATGGCCACAATTCCCATGGGCTGTCGTATCTCCACACCCGAGGCCCCAATCCCCAGGGCCAGCGGCAACATACCAAGGATGATAGCCACAGTGGCCATCACTATGGGTTTAAACTTGGTCGGGCAGGCTTCCACCAGTGCCGTTCTCATATCTTTTCCCTGTCGTCTAAGCAGGTTCGCATAATCCAGCATCAGTATGGCGTTGTTGACCACGATGCCAAGCAGCATGATGATGGCCATCATGGATATGGTGTTCAAGGTCTTTCCGGTAAGAAAGAGCGCCAAAAACACGCCGATCAAAGCCATCGGAACCGTACCCAGGATAACGAGAGGCTGGGTCAGGCTTTCCAGGATGGCGGCCAGAAGCATGTACACCAGGACAAAAGCGATCAGAAAAGTCCGCAGCATATCTACCGATGTCTCCTGGATCATCTTAGCGGAGCCGCCCCAGGCGATTTTGTACCCGGCCGGAAGGTCTAAATCCCTGAGTCTCTGTCCGATGCCGGCAATGACATTTCCCACAGGATATCCGACTGCCGCCCCCCCAGTGATTTCGATCGTTTTGTACTTATCCTTATGCTGGATGCTGCTGTAGCCTTCGGTGAACCGGATATCGGCAAACTGGGAGAGTCTGTATGTTCCAGAGCGGGCAGCAACAACAATGTTTCCGACCTCCTCGGGAGTATCCACGGATTCGTCGGTCAACACAACCCGGATGTCATACTCCTCGCCCCCCTCACGGTACTGGGTGGCGATGACGCCTTCGATAGCGCTGCGCAGTGCGAAGGCCAGGTCAGAGACAGTCAGACCTGCATCTGAGACTTTTTTCCGGTCTGGAACCAGCGTGATCTCCGGCTTCCCAGCCCTGGAGCTCGTGTTCAGGTTGATCAATCCCTCCACATCTCTGATTCTGGCGATGATTTCATCCTTGTATCTTTCCAGAACGTCAACATCCTGGCCCAGGAGGAAGAAATCGACCGCTGCGCCCCCACCTCCGGCTGAGGAGAGTGCGGTAATCCTAATTTTGGCGTTGGGAATATCCGAGACCTCCTGGATGAACAGGTTCGCCATGTCATTACTCGAAAGCTCCCTCTCTGCGGCATCCACCAGCTTGATGCGGATCATGGCCGTGTTGGTTCCCGTATTCACATCGCTCAACTTTCCCAATGTCGATACCATATGTTTGACTTCAGAATGCGTCTTGATCCTCTCTTCGATGGTGTAGATAAGTTCTGATGTTTCTTCCAAACGGTATCCTTCTGGAAGCTCGACTTCGATGCTGATGTTTCCCTCATCCAGCGTAGGCAGGAATTCAAATCCCACTCTGCCAGCTATAGGGAAGCTCGCGATGAACATGACGATCGCCAAAAACACGACCAGAGCGCTGCGCCACTTTCTCCTCAGTAGGACTTCCAGTACTTTTGCATAGCCTCTCTCCCATGCCTTGAACATGCCGTCCAGCTTCCGACTGATTATCCGCTTCTCCTTCTGATTCTCGGGCAGAATCAGGGAGGCCAGCATGGGTGTGAGGGTAAACGATACAAGAAGCGAGAAGATCGTGGCAAAGGTCACGGTCAACGCAAATTCTCTGAAAAACTGTCCGGCAAGACTTGTCATGGACGCGATGGGCAAAAACACCACGATGTTGGTCAGAGTCGAGGCGATAACAGCCACAGCAATTTCTGATGTGCCTCTATCTGAGGCATCGCGCCGGTTCTGTCCCATCTGCTTGAACCGGAATATGTTCTCGAGCACTACGACCGAATTCGTCACCAATATTCCCACAGCGGTCGACAATCCCATAAGGGTCATGATGTTCAGTGTGAACCCGGAAATCTGCATCAACAAGAAGGTGGAAAGGATCGAATACGGCATGGCAAGCGCAACGATAATGGTGGAGCGAATATCATGCAGGAAAAAGAGCAGCACCACACCTGTAAACAGAATCCCCAGAAGGATGTTCCCCAGTGTATCCTGCACCGAGCTCTCTATGAAGAGGGAATCGTCGCTGATGATGGAGAGATTGGCACCTGGCGGCAGATCCTGCGCGATGGACGGCAGCTCCCGCCGGATACCCTGTGCCAGATTGACTGTGTTGCCGTCTGCGGTCTTAACAATACTCAGGAGGATGACGTTCTCGTCCCTGACTTTTTCCAGATTATTAAAATAAATAGTCCTCTCTCTGATGTCCTCGCTCGCATCCTTGACCTCTGCAATCTGCCCGAGCTTCTTTACTCCGTAAGCAGTGGGAACCTCCACCTCTTGGATGGATTTTAGGTCTTCGAACTCCCCTCTCATCCGCACCGAATATTCCTGTGTCCGCTGTTGGAAGGTTCCTCCTGGAAGATCCATGTTGTAGGCAGCCAGGATACTGCTTATCTGCGGGAGGGAAAGCCCGTTCTGGAAAACAATCCTGTTATCCAGTTCCACCCGGATTTCCCTCTCTCCCCCGCCGATGACGTCGACTCTGGCCACGTCCTCAACCTGGGAGATCCGATCCTTGAGTCTCTTGTCCACAAGGTCATAGAGCTCGGTCATCTTCTGAGGACCAGACAGGATCAAGTCCATGATGGGCATCGCCGTTACATCGAACTTCTGGATAACAGGGAGTTCTGTATCGCGAGGAAGCTCATTCAACATGGCGTTGACCTTGTCTTTCACTTCCTGGTTGGCGATGTCAGGATCCTTGCCCAGCTTGAATCTTATGACAAGGATGGAAGCGCTCTCCATAGAATAAGAATTCATATAATCGATTCCGCTTATGGTGGAGATGGCATCCTCGATTTTTTTCGTGATCTGCGTCTCTATCTCTCTAGGGCCGGCACCTGGGTAGATGGTCTGGACCGTGACAAATCCGAATTCGATATCAGGCATCAGGTTCAAATTCAGAGTGAAATAGGAGAGCACCCCAAAAATCAGGAAGACGAGCAGCACCATGGTGATCAAGATCGGTCTTTTGATCGAAATTGTTGAGAGAAACATGCTCTTCACCTCACTCGATGACTCTGACTTTGGTGTCCTGGTCCAGAAGCAACTGACCTTCGACGATCAGCTCATCTCCCGGGTTCAAGCCCTCGAGAATCTCCACATCCAGACCTTGGAGTCTTCCAAGTTTGACTGGCCTTTTCTCGGCGGCTCCTTGACCCAGGATGTAAACGAAGAAGGAATCTCCATCCTGAAAAATGTCTTTGCGTTCCACGACGATGGCTTGAGGATTGGTGTAGGTGACGATCCTCACTTCTACTGTGGTCCCAGGTTTAAGGGCCTTTCCCGGGTTAGCCATCTCGATGACTGCCTGGAATGCTCTTTCTTGTTGGTTCATTGCCAGGTCGACCTGCACAACTTTTCCCTCGACTCTTTGTCCGTTCCATGTGGCATAAGCAGGCATGCCCCTTTGGATATCGGGTATCTCCTTCTCGGAGATCCAGGATATGGCCTTCATCCTATCGGTGCGGGAAATGGTGAAGAGCTCGTCGTCCCTTTGGACACTGTCAGCCTCGCGCACATTGACCTTAGTGATGGAACCGCTTATGGGAGCCTTGACCTCCACTGTCTGCTTCACAGCCTCCCAATCGGCTTTTGCCACCTCGAAGGCTGCGCTGGCATTGTCAAGATCCTGGCGAGATATTCCGCCGTCGTTGTAAAGGTTTTGCATCCTTTCATAAGCTCTCTTGGCGTTTTCAAACGCTACTTTCGCCTGATAATATCGTGTTGTGGGATTATCGGTAGGAAAGGTCAAAAGAACCTGATCCTTGTTGACATAATCACCGACTCTTACGTGGACCTTTTCCACTTCGTCATCAATCAGGGCAAAGACGGACGATTCCTTGATGCCTGACAGGACAGAGTGAAAGCTCAGCTCTTGCTGAAAGGCCTGGGTCTCTATCTTTCTGATGCGTACAGGAATGCCCTCTTCTTTGTAGATCTCTTCCAGATTTTTGGCCTCCATCTGCTCTCTGCTGCATGAGGAGACGACAAGCAAAGTACTCATCAGGATGGCTACACACAAATTCGATCGATTCATCGTATTCTCCTTCTATATGAAGCTCTTTTTTACAGGCATATGGATTTATTGTCAAGGCAAGAAAGAATTAAAGATTCCCTGTAACGATCAGCTCTATGGCCTTCTCCAAAACCTTATCCTTTCCACCTTTGATGTCCACTTCAATGTTCTTTACAAAAACATCGGGAGTTATTCCCTTGTCTTCAAGCCAAACACCCTCGTGATTGGTTGTTTTTCTGATGGAAAGACGGAATTCCCATCCATTGGGCAATTTGTCCACTTGGGTGTCAGAGAAAATTCCCATGGTTTTATCCCCGACCACAGTCACATTAGGGAGCACGCCCATCATCAAAGCGAAGAGTTCGGCTGCGCTCTGCGTGTTCTTGTTAGTCAAAAGCACCACAGGCATCTGGGAAAGGTCTATTCTCTCATCAGGCTCGATACTCCAGTACTCTGGTTCTGAAAAATCGGTGTGCGCCGGACCAGACCGTTTGTAAGATATGGCCCAGACTCGATCTCGATCTGCAAATTTTCGGGCTAGGCTCTCTTTTATCGGGTTGGCATACCCCCCGATGTTGTCCCGGATATCGATGATGTAGGACTTAGCCTTCTTGAAATATTTCAGGATTTCGTTTACTGCCTTCTCGGTTTTTTTATCATCATTGCGCATTTCAGATATGTATATATAAGCGATGTCATGATCCAGCCACCCATAATGAAAGACATACCTCAAACCAAAAGGGGGGACATTCAGTTGGCGCACAAAAAAAGCTTTCTTGAATTTTCCTCGAATATGCTTTTTCTTTATCAGTTTTAAAGAGAAATCATTGAGCGGCAACCGGAAGTCAAACTTCAACAGTTGAGAGTATCCTAATATCGGCAAATCATAGCCTGAGAAAAAGACATTGTTGAATTTATGTATGTAGACGTGTTTGTCATCCAGGTGTTCGAGGAGCTCAGCCATGATTTGGAACAGCTCGCGATTTGTGGTTTCTGGCGTTACTATGGAACGGTAGCGGTCATACAGTGTCTTCCAATCGATATCTTTGCATTCAAAATTTGAATAATTCCGATCAAAGCTCTTCCAGAGATAGTCAAAGTTTTTCCCCGGCTCACCGACAGAAGGAAGAGAGAGATATATGAGAAGTCCGATCAC
>Ga0224495_10000854_pt1 | contig 22986 bp, 18 predicted proteins | sample SF_Jul11_sed_USG_FD_168128 | JGI IMG/M metagenome (GOLD analysis project Ga0224495, IMG submission 168128) | Sediment microbial communities from San Francisco Bay, California, United States - SF_Jul11_sed_USGS_4_1 | ecosystem: Environmental > Aquatic > Marine > Sediment | place: USA: California...
TTGTGTGAGTTCCGGAAAAGCGTGTCATCAAGTGTTGTTTAAAGGACTTGTGGTGTCAATCAAATTCTTGAAGATTTTGCACTTACAGATGCACATGAAAGTCGAAACGTTTTTTTCGGTCGAGTACAGGTCAGTTGGCCGGCAGCGTATAGGGCAAGGGTAAAAATTGTAATGCGGTTCCCTGTGGCGACTTCCAGTGTACCTGCTGGGTTTCGTGGCTGGAAGTCTGCAATACCGCGAGTACATCGTAACCACCGGCCGGTGCGGTTGCAACGTTGGCGAGCGTGCCGCAGGCTTGACCCCCCATGTCCGCACTGAACAGTTCGTCACCGGGCTGAGGCGATTCGTTGCTGTCGATATGGGCGAGGTACATTCGCCGCTTAAGTTTGCCCAGATATTGAGCGCGTGCGACGATCTCCTGTCCGGGATAGCAACCCTTACTGAAATTCACGCCCTTGACCAGGTCGAAGTTCGCCATCTGTGCAACGAACTGTTCCTGTGTTTGTGGCAGTATGACCGGAATGCCTGCGCGGATGTTGAGCCAGTCCCAGCAACTACTGCCGACCGGCCGTGCCTCGACATTGAATTCCGCCCAAAGCTTCTGCGCTTGTTGTGGCGTGGCATTGATCTGCCAGCGCAAATCACTTACTTTTATCACGCAACCTGACTCGCTGCTGACAACGCCGAGCGCAGCTTGCGGCAGTTCGCCGAATCGTGCGAGCAGAATTTCCAGTGCATCTACACCAGACACTCCCAGTGTAACGATCTCGTCGCTGACATTGGAGATCTTGACCTTGGCGCGCAGCACATACATGTTCAGTTTTTTTAGTATCGGTTCGCTCAATGTGCGCGGTAATTGCAGCAGGTAATCCTGGCCATCGCGCCAAATCAGAAGGGATGCAAGCATACGGCCCTTGGGGCTGTTCAGGCTGCTGAGCTGCGCGCGCGTGGCGGTGACCTCGCGGACGTCATTGCTCAGCAGGTTCTGCAGGAATGATTCAGCCTCCTCGCCGGAGATGCGCAACGTGCCAAACTGGCCCAGGTCGCACAATACCGTGCCATCGCGTGCGGCAAGTCGCTCTGCGGTGGCTTCGCCGAAATGGCTTACAACACTGTCTTGTATCTGCGCGCCCTGAGCCCTTAGAAAATTCTGCCAGTCTTGATTCATGATCCGTTCCCGTTCGTTTACGTCGCTCAATCTTACCTCGTAGCGTATGGTTTCGGATAAACTCTTGCGCCATGAAATACTATGCCTGTTGCCTGTTGCTTCTGCTATTGGCCGCCTGTGATGACGGGCTGTGGAACAATCCGTACCCGGCGGGGGAGGCGGGCAAGTCCATCCTTTACACCGCTTTTACCGAGCGGCCCAAGCATCTCGATCCGGCACAGGCCTACAGCGAGAACGAATATGAATTTCTCGCGCAGATCTACGCGCCTCCGCTGCAATATCATTACCTGAAGCGCCCCTATCAACTGGTTCCGCTGGCGGCCGTACAGATGCCGACAGTACGTTATCATGATAGCCGCAATCGCCCTCTCCCGGACGATGCCCCGGTGGAGCGGATCGCATTCAGCGTGTATGAGATACGTATCAAACCTAACATGCGCTATCAGCCTCATCCGGCTTTCGTGCCGGAGAATATGAACCTTGCTGCCGGCGATCTCTCATCGGTTTACTCTCTTCGTGATTTTTCCAGAACCGGCACCCGCGCGGTCACCGCCGCGGACTACGCATACCAGGTCAAGCGCCTCGCCAATCCCCAGTTGCATCAGCCGATATTCGGGGTGATGAGCGAATATATCGTCGGCCTGAAGGACTATGCCGGCATGCTGCAAAAGGCAGTTCAGAAAGACCCCGAAGCATTCCTTGATCTGAATAGTTACCCGCTTCCGGGCGTGCAGGTGGTGAACGACACTACCTACCGCATCACGATACACGGCAAGTATCCACAGTTCGCCTACTGGCTGGCGATGCCGTTCTTTGCGCCGATGCCTCAGGAGGCCGAGCGGTTCTACGCGCAGCCCGGAATGCGCGAACGCAACCTGACACTGGATTGGTGGCCGGTGGGAAGTGGGCCGTATTACCTGTCCGAGAATGATCCCAATCTGCGCATGGTGCTGAGCCGCAATCCGTATTACGTGAGTGAGACGTATCCGCGTGAAGGTGAACCGGGCGATGCACAGGCCGGCCTGCTGGCTGATGCTGGCAAACCGCTGCCGCTGATCGATAAGGTGGTGTTCAGTCACGAGAAAGAGACTATCCCGTACTGGAACAAATTCCTGCAGGGTTATTACGATGCCTCGGGCATCAGCTCGGACAGCTTCGATCAGGCGGTACAGGTCAGCGTGGGCGGCGAGGCTGCAGTGACAGATGCAATGAAGGTACAGGGCATTACGTTGTCCACTTCAGTAGCAACTTCCACCATGTATACGGGATTCAACTGGCTTGACCCGGTTGTCGGAGGATCGAGCGACCGTTCGCGAAAATTGCGGCAAGCTATCGCTATCGCTGTGGATTTCGAAGAGTTTGTCTCGATTTTTGCCAATGGTCGCGGTATCCCTGCCCAGTCGCCGATACCGCCCGGCATATTCGGCTATCGCGAGGGCGAGGCAGGAATCAACCACGATGTATATGACTGGTTGGATGGAGCGCCGAGACGCAAATCCATTGCAGAGGCAAAGCGCTTGCTGGCCGAAGCGGGTTATCCGAACGGTCTGGATGAGCAGACTCACCAGCCGCTGACGATCAATTTGGATACCACAGCGACAGGAGTCGGCAGCAAAGCCCGTCTTGACTGGCTGCGCAAACAATTTGACAAGATCAACGTGCAACTGGTGGTGCGCAGCACCGACTACAACCGGTTTCAGGACAAGGTTCGCAAGGGTGATACACAGATGTTTTACTGGGGTTGGAATGCAGACTATCCTGACCCGGAAAATTTTCTCTTCCTGCTGCATGGTGCACAAGCCAAAGTGGGGAAGGGTGGCGAGAATGCGTCGAACTACAGCAATCCTGAATACGACAAGTTATTCGAACAGATGAAGAATATGGATAACAGCCAGGCGCGGCATGTCATCATAGACCGAATGTTGGAAATATTGCGAAGGGATTCACCCTGGCTTTGGGGATATCACCCGAAGAATTATGTGTTGCAGCACGGTTGGTTGCACAACGTCAAATCCAACATCATGGCCAACAATAAACTCAAGTACTGGCGTGTGGACGCCTTGCAGCGTGATGCACTACGCCGAGAGTGGAACCAGCCGGCACGATTGCCATTGTGGCTGAGTTTGGCTGTACTGCTACTGTTCTGCATATGGATGTGGCGGGCGATTTGGAAGCGCGAGCAAGCAAAATGATTGCCTACCTCATCCGCCGCATACTTTATGCCATTCCGATCTTGATCGGTGTGAATCTTTTCACCTTCGCGCTGTTCTTCGTGGTGAACACGCCGGACGACATGGCGCGCATGCAGCTAGGAATCAAGCGCGTGACACCAGACGCGATCGAGAAATGGAAGCAGCAGCACGGTTATGACAAGCCGTTGATGTTGAATCGTGCTGCAAGCGGTACAGGAAAGATCACCGATACGATCTTTTGGCAGAAATCCGCCGGAATGTTCGTGCTTGAGTTTGGCTTTTCGGACGATGGACGAAGCATATCGCGTGAGATCGCGACGCGCATGGGTCCGAGCCTGGCGATCGCGCTTCCGACCTTCATGATAGGACTGGTGGTGTATGTCAGCTTCGCGTTGATGATGACTTTGTTCCGCGCAACTGTTCTGGATTTGGCCGGCGTGACGTTGTGCGTGCTGCTGATGTCGATATCAGGCTTGTTCTATATCATCGGCGGACAGTTCCTGGTCAGCAAATTGTGGCATCTGGTTCCGATCTCAGGTTATGCAGGCGGAGCCGATAGCATCAGGTTCGTTGTGCTGCCGATCATTATCGGTTTGGTCGGTGGTGTTGGTTCGAGCAGCCGCTGGTATCGCACGATCTTCCTCGATGAGATCGGCAAGGACTATGTGCGCACTGCCCGTGCCAAGGGCTTGTCCGAGTTGCGCGTGTTGTTCCGCCATGTTTTGAAGAATGCGATGATTCCGATACTTACCGGCGTGGTTGTGGTGATACCGTTGCTGTTTCTGGGTAGCCTGCTCACCGAGTCGTTCTTCGGTATCCCCGGCCTGGGCAGTTACACGATAGATGCGATCAATGCACAGGATTTCAGTGTGGTCCGCGCGATGGTGTTCCTTGGGTCGTTGCTATATATAGTCGGATTGATCCTGACCGACATCTCGTACACTATGGTTGATCCGAGGGTGCGCTTGTCATGAGTTTCATGCCCGATATCCTCTGGAGCGATAAGCTGATATTCCTGCTTTTGGCATCGCTTTCAGCCAGCGCATGGTATGTGCGACGGCATGAGCATCTGCTGTTGCCATGGCGGAGAGTCGCTCATAGCGCGACCGCGATGGTGTCGCTGATGGTACTTTCTCTGTTCTTGCTGATCGGGCTATTGGATTCGCTGCACTACCGGGCAGCTTTGCCGGAAAAAAATAACGGTGAAACAGTATACTCGCCGGACGTTTTGAGCGTGTTCGATAAGCTAGTAACGCCTTTACGTACGCACACCGAGAAGACGTATTCCGCGCCACTGGCAGTGACGCTATATGCTAAGGAGAGCACTACTGATGCGCAAGGCAATGTCGTGCGCGACTATCCACGCTTGCAATACGGCGGTGCGCATCTAGCCGATGAGGCTAGTCGCGATGGCGACATAGCACAGAGATCGCTGATCGGTGCTGCAGTGGGATTGATTGCCGGCCTGCTGATTGTCTTTGCAACGAAGCGTTGGTTGCAATCTCGCAATTGGCCTAAAAGGCCAATGTTCGTTGCAGTGCTGATAATCACCATTCTGATCGGTGCTATCGCCAATCTGGCTTCCGGCTATCATGTGCTTGGTACCGACAAGGTCGGACAGGACGTGCTGTACCAGTCATTGAAAAGTATCCGCACCGGTCTGGTTATAGGCACCGTCACGACTCTTGTGACACTGCCGCTGGCTTTGTTTCTCGGCATCGCGGCGGGATATTTGCGCGGCTGGGTGGACGACGTTATCCAGTATGTCTACACTGTGCTCAGTTCCATTCCAAGCGTGTTGCTGATCGCGGCAGCAGTGCTGATGATGCAGGTGACTATAGACACGCACCCGGAATGGTTCGATACCACCGCGTCGCGCGCCGACCTTCGGTTGGTGTTCCTGTGCCTGATCCTCGGCGTGACCAGCTGGACCGGGCTATGCCGTTTGCTGCGCGGCGAGACATTAAAGCTGCGGGAGATGGAATATATCCAGGCTGCACAGTCGTTCGGCGTATCGACACTGCGTATTCTAACCCGCCACATTGTGCCGAACGTGATGCATATTATCCTGATCGCGCTGGTGATGGATTTTTCGGCTCTGGTACTGGCAGAGGCAGTGTTGTCCTACGTCGGAGTAGGTGTCGATCCATCGATGATCAGCTTCGGCACGATGATCAACTCGGCCCGCTTGGAAATGGGGAGGGAGCCGATTGTGTGGTGGGCGCTGGCTGCTGCGTTTACTTTCATGCTGGTGTTGGTGCTTGCCGCGAACCTCTTCGCCGACGCGGTGCGCGATGCGTTCGATCCTCGCCTGAACCGGTCAGAGTAGACGCTCATCATCTATCTAAATTTCCCCTGACCTGCGGGCTATCGCATGCCGCTGCTTTCGCTCGAAGACCTTGGTTTCTTATTTCATGCTCCAATGTTCATAGGCGATAGTCGGGAACTGCACCAGTTCGAACAGCCGGTCTGTGCCGCGCTGGAAAGCGGTCGTATGCATGCGGCCGTCGTAGGCGCCATCGGCAAGCAGACGCGCCAGATTAAGGCCGAGGCCGACATAGATGTCACGGTATCGGGCGCTGCCGCTATCGAATCCCCGCGTGCCATAGCCGAGCGAGACCTCGAAATAGCGCAGCAGTCTGTTATCTCGCAGCTGGACGAGGCCATCTGCCTTCACCACCAAAAGATATTTCTGCGAGGAGTAATCTCCAAATGGATCGAATTCCGAGGCTCGCGGCGAGCGGCTATAGTCGAGGCGGAAATCGATGGCCGCATCGAGTTCTGGATGGGTCTCGAGCAAGACACCAAGCGCTGCGCCAGCCGCATTTGCGATTGCATCCTGCGGGCTAAATTTCCAGTTGCGTGAATATCCGTCCACGACCTCGACCGCTGTGTAGACTGCCAGCGTCGACCATGCCGCCAGCGAGATCGAATCATCCCGGTTGTTTCCAGCCGCTTCGAACAAGGGGGTAAGCAATCGCACGCCGGCATAATTGCCGTAAAGGTGTCCGAGCTTGTCGGCACCGCCGAATTGGGTTCCCGAACCGAACCAGCCTTCGTTGGTCGTTTCGAAGTTTCCGTCAAATCCGGAATCCCACCAGTTGTGCAAGCCGTAGGCCGCAACCAGCGTCGCTCCCGTGCCAATTATCAGGGTATTGCGCATGGCAAGGTTGGGCGGATGATCCCCTGGCGACGTGTGCTTGTCGCCGAAGGCCACAGACGGCACCGCTTCAAGCGCCCGGTAATGGAGATCTCCGTTGTCAGCGCTGAATACATCACCGGCTAACGCAGACTGAATCGGAACGAGGCAAAGCAATGTCGCGGCCAGGCGAAGCTGTCGGGCATGTATTGCGGTGAGTCGAAGATGAAGCCGCATGTTGTCGTGCTCCGTTTCTGCATTGAAACTCGGTTTTTGCTATGCGCTACGGTATAGGGGTAAGATCGGATGCTTTTGCCTGTTGCGTGGACAAATAATCAATGAGGGTCATCGATGGGCCACTGCGGGTTCCATACGATCTCCCACACATGACGGTCGGGATCCTGAAAACAACCTGCGTAGCCACCCCAGAAAGTATCCTGCGCCGGTTTCACAATGACGGCGCCCTGCAATTCAAGGAATGCCACTGCGACCTGTTCGAATTCGGCGCCAACAATACCCTGTGTCGGCAAACCCATCCCGTCGCGGTAAAAGCGGAGTGATTTGTCCAGGTCGTCAGCCCCTTGTGGCTATTACAGCGATCCGGGGTTCCATGTATGCACCCAGTTGTGGCCCGAGTGTTATGTGTTGCCTCTTTTTGCGCCGACCTTGGCATCAAACTTCTCCTTGTTGATGATGAATCGTTCATGCCTTCCTTTGGAGATAAGGTCTACGCCATCATGGGCTTCAACGGCAAATACCAGCTTTTTCCCCTCGACCGCAATCAATTCGACCGTTGCCGTGACCAAAAGGCCGGGCGGAGTTGCGGCCAGGTGGCTCACGTCGATGTGTGTTCCGACCGTTTGCTCCCGTGGCCAGTCAATATGTGGATTGATTGCCTTTATGCACGCCCATTCAAGGAAACCCACAAGGAAGCCGGTGGCAAAGACTTCCGGCATTGCCACAAACTCTTCCGACTCGGGGTAGAGCGCCGGGACAGTTTTAGTAGGAGGAACGATGTATTTGTGCTCGAACCTGATGCCCGGCTTTAATGATTCTTTCAATTGAAATGCCTCCTTATTCGTTCCACGAAATCGCCAGCATAGCGATAGTTATTGCGATCGCATTTCCGGCCGTTTTGATTTGTGTTTGTGCTCGTACATCAGCGAGTCTCCATCCATCAGCAAGGTGTCAATGGAAAGATGCTTTTCAGGGCTGAATTCCACAATGCCATTTGAAAAATCTATATCGTATCCCCGGTGCGCATCACCGTTATGTTTCTTCAACGCCTGACGGAATTTTTGAACAATAATTTCGGCGGACTTCTTTGGCGTATCTGGCAACAATATTACAAACTCGTCTCCTCCCATCCGTGCGTAAAGATCAGATTGCCGGAATGTGTTTTTTAAAAGATCGGCAAAGACAGTCAGCACCCGGTCTCCTTCCGAGTGTCCGTGCTTGTCGTTGATCAATTTGAATTTGTTCAGGTCCATGAAAACAAGCGATGCCGAAATGTTGTGTCGTACGCAAAGTCGCAGGTTTTGATCTGCCTGCATCATGAAGCCGCGACGGTTGGAAATGCCGGTAAGCTCATCCAGTGTCGCAAGCTGGACAGCTGCTATTTCACGTTCCACCATTGAGGCAAGGTCTTCCAGTGCTTCGAGATCTTCATTCCCAGGATTTCTTGGTTGTCGGTCAATTATGCACAGAGTGCCCAGCTTCTGCCCATTCGGGGCTCTGAGCGGGCAACCTGCATAGAAACGAATATGGGGGTCGCCAACAACCAGCGGGTTATCTGCAAATCTTTCATCCTGTTGCGTATCGGGAACGATAAATATCTCGTTACCGAGAATTGCATGGCCGCAAAATGAAATCTCGCGTGATGTTTCGCTGGAGCTTAGACCAACGCAGGATTTGAACCACTGACGGTTCTCGTCAATAAGGCTGACTAGCGCGATAGGAACCCCCAGCAGGCGTTTTGCCATGCGTGTAATGCGATCGAATCGCTCCTCTGGCGGTGTATCCAAGATGCTGAGCGATCGAAGTGTCTCAAGTCTGGCATGCTCGTCTTGTGGAATGTCAGGCTTTTTCACTGCAGCCTCCTTAACATGGCATCACTATGCGGTGTGACTGGGACGCCGGAGTAATGTGAAGCAAAGGGTGCTGCGATTTTGCGCAGCTCCTCTTTAATGAAGAGTAGGACTTCGATATCAGTTTAATATTTTGAGCGCAACCGCGTATTACGGGATAAACCAATTCCCTGCCAAGCCAATCAGGCAAGACAGTCTTGCCGAGCGGTTGTATTATGACGCGGTTTTTCCAAAAAGGTCGAACATATCCTGAACACTTAATCCAGTAATCTTTACTGGTTGTTGAAATTCAATATAAATAAATTGAATACACCCTTCATATCCCCTCCTGTGTTGTTTGTGTCCTTGTTGGTTATGACTATGGGTGCGGGAGCAGACAATATGGTTGTACAGGGCAATCTCACTACAGCCAAAACCCAAGCGATGACCTTTATGCAACTCACCGATCAGGCTCTGCGGCGCAATCCCAAAACACGTTCGAGCTGGGGCGATCCGCGCCTCCGAGGCCGGGCTGGAGTTGGCGCGCGCAGCGGGATGCTGGATCGTGGCAATTTCGAACTCGTTTCCGCGCAACTGAGTCAGGATCAAACTATGCAGGATGTGATCCTGCTGGTGGAGCAGGTCTATTACCAAGTGCTTGGACTGCAGGCGGTGGTGGGGGTGGATCGCCAAAGTTTTAAAGATGCCGGAACCAATTTGGCGGCTGCGCAAGATCGCCGGGCAAGGTCAATATGAATGTCGTGAGTAAGCATGATGGATGAAGTTGCGAAACAGCTATTATCCGTTACGTCGTTGACAGCGTCTTTGCGCTCGGGCGTCTCCATCATTGATGATATTTCATTCGATATTGCGGCGGGCGAGACTTTCGTGTTGCTCGGTGAATCAGGATGCGGAAAGTCCATGACCGCACTGTCACTGCTGCGCCTGTTGCCGGAAGGGGTGCATGCGAACGGCACGGTGCTGCTGGATAACATCAACCTTTTCGGATTGCGCGAGCGTGAGATGCGCGATGTGCGCGGCGGCAAGGTCGCGATAATCTTTCAGGAACCGGGGCTGAGCCTGAATCCGGTAATGAGGGTAGGAGAACAGATCGCAGAGGTGTTGTCGCTGCATCAGGGGATGAGCGGGCAGGCGGCACAACAGCGCTGTGTCGAAATACTCGATCGCGTCGGGATTGCCGATGCTGCGCGCCGTGCTATCGAATATCCGTTTCAGCTTTCCGGCGGCATGAAGCAGCGGGTGATGATCGCGATGGCTCTAGCCGGGCAACCGCGACTGCTTGTTGCAGATGAACCGACCACCGCGCGGGACGTGACGATACAGGCGCAGGTATTGCAGTTGCTGCGCGACACTCAGGCTGATAGCGGCATGTCTTTGCTGTTGATCACCCACGATCTCGGTGTGGTGGCTGAAATGGCGCATCAAGTTGGCGTGATGTATGCAGGCCAGATCGTCGAGCAGGCATCACGCGAACAGTTGTTCAGCAAACCGCTGCATCCCTATACGCAAAAATTGTTTGCTGCAATGCCAGATGCTACGCGGCGCGATCGGAATCTCGCGGCCATACCCGGCAGCGTACCACCGCCTGGCAGTCTTGGTCATGGATGTCGTTTTGCTCCGCGTTGCGAAAAAAGCTGGTCGTTATGCCATGAGCAGACTCCAAGCTGGGTCGAGGTGGAAGATGGGCGTGGAGTGAGATGCCATTTGTATGTTGAAAAGGCGGAGATGGCTGGTGATATGGAGTCACAGGCTGGTCTTTCAGCGCAGCAGCCAGTAGATGTCTGTTCTTCTGCGTCACACTGCCAGCCAAGTCCGCCCCGACATTCAATACTGGAGGTATCTGGCCTAAAGGTCTATTTCCCGATTCGCAAGGGTATATTGCAGCGTGTGACAGGGCAGGTGAAGGCGGTGGATGGGGTCTCCCTTGAATTGCCGCAACAGCGCACGCTGGCTCTGGTTGGGGAATCCGGTTGCGGCAAGACCACGCTGGGTAAAGCGTTGTTGCAATTGATACGTCCCACTGCGGGCAGTGTCCGGTTTGTGGGAAGCGATTTGATAGGTCTTGGCGCGAGCGCATTTCGTTCGCGGCGCGGCACCATGCAGATGGTGTTTCAGGACCCTTATGCGTCATTGAATCCGAAGATGCGTGTCGCGGAGATCCTTGAGGAAGGAATGGGTGCATTGAGCATCGGCAGGAACAGCGCGGTTCGCCAGAAACATATCGACACGTTGCTCGATCAGGTCGGATTGGCGCGCAACAGCAAGTGGCGATACCCGCATGAATTTTCCGGCGGACAACGGCAGCGTATCGCTATCGCGCGCGCACTTGCTGTTTCGCCGAAATTGTTGATCTGCGACGAGCCAACCAGTGCACTGGATGTATCCGTGCAGGCTCAGATTCTGAATCTTCTCAAAGAACTGCAACAGGAGTTGAATTTAAGCTATTTGTTCATTACCCATAACCTCGCGGTGGTGGAGTATCTTGCGCACGAGGTATGTGTGATGTATCTCGGGCGCATCGTCGAGCGGGGCACGGCAGAAGAGGTGTTGCGCAACCCGAAACATCCTTACACTCAGGCGCTATTGTCTGCCGTTCCGCGCATAGACGGATCGGGTAGGGAAAGAATCAGGCTGGAAGGAGACTTGCCTTCATCGGCCAACCCTCCGCAAGGATGTCATTTCGCACCGCGCTGTTCATATGTCATGGAAAGATGCCGTATTGAATACCCAACTGCGACATCGTATTCTGCGAACCATCACGTGAATTGCTTCTTATCCGATGTTAACTTGGGTTGACGACGTGGTAATTTAGGTTTAAAAAGGTGTCAGGTACTCCGCTTTGGATTGTTCGGAGATATGGGTGGTAATTGATCACAATCAATTTTCTCAAGGAGTGAATCATGAGCACCAAATTGGCAGGAACACAAAGAGAAGTCAGCAAGGAAAAGCTCATTCAGGATTTTCGCGTTGTCGTATCCGACACGGAGGAGTTATTGCGTGCCACCGCCGGCCTTGCAGGCGAAAAAGTTACTGCAGTGCGTGGCCGCATCCAGGAAAATCTGGAAGTTGCAAAAGAACGGCTTAATGCAGCCGAGGATGCTGTAGTCGCGAAGACCAAGGAAGCAGCCAAGGTTACTGATGAATATGTGCATGAGAATCCTTGGACTTCAGTTGGAATCGGGGCGGCTGTCGGTGTGATCGTGGGCATGCTGATTTCGCGTGGCCGTTAAGCAATGCCGGAGGCTAGTTCTGGCCTGATGGAGTCGGTCAAGCGGCTTGTTTCGACTCTGATCAGCATCGTTTCGACGCGGCTGGAGTTGCTCGCTAACGAGTTACAGGAGGAGCGGCTGCACCTTTCAAAAATGCTCCTCTATTCATTGTCCGCGCTATTTTTCCTTGGTGTCGGCATTTTGCTGCTGACGGTGTTCACCGTCGTGTTGTTCTGGGATGATCACCGCCTGGTTGTGCTGGGCGGTCTAAGCCTGTTTTTCTTTGTGCTGGCTGCAATTATGGCGATGTTGGTACGCAACAGGGCGCAGATCAGGCCGAAATTGTTTTCCGCCAGCATTGCCGAATTGGCCAAGGATAATGAGTATCTGGCTCCAAGGGAATAACCGTGACAACGACTGGAAAAATGTCAGTGTTGATGCAAAGTCGTGGTGAATTGCTGGCGAGAATCTCCTCGCAGCGCGAGCAGATGATCGAGATCGGATCAGAGTTGCAAGGGCCGTTGGCGATCGTCGACGAGGGTTTGGATGCTGTGCGGTTCCTGCGCCGCCATCCACTGCTGGTCGCCGGAGCGATATTGGTTGTAGTGATGCGCCGACGCGGCGTGGCTGGTTTGGTTGGCGGGATATGGGGTGTCTGGAAAGGATACCGCTACTTCGCGTACTTGTCTGAAAAATTGCTGTCGCGAGAGTAACTCTCTCGCGACATAATTTTGGTTACTCCGAAATGGAAGGCTAGAAGACTTTCGTTTTGTTATTCATGCTATTGTTATTGGAGGAACTGTAGGAGGCTGGCTGGGATACAGAGATAATTTGGCCCGGACGGATAATCCTTACACGGTTTGCCCCGTTCCATCGTTTCAACTTGGCAACGCTGACATGGTATCGGCGTGCTATATGTGACAATGTCTCGCCTCTGCGTACTCTGTGCCGGGTAGCGCGGCCGTGGTCATCGGCCAAGTGCATATTGAACGCTTCAAATTCGGTATCGCTTTCTTCGTCGCTAACTGGTACCAGCAGGGTTTGTCCGTTGCTGATATTGCCGTGGCGGGATATACCATTAACCTGCTTGAGATTTTCCACCGACATGCCGAAGCGTGGTGCCAGTTTGTCCAAACGCTCGCCCTTCTTGGGTTGATAGGATTGCCAAGTGACAAGCGGCTTGTCGTAATTTTCAAGATTTTCGGTAAAAGTATTCATCTTGTCTATCGGCAGCAAAATCAGATCTGTATTGTCCTGAAGAATAACCGGACGAGTGTGAGCCGGGTTGAGTGCGGTGAATTCTTCTTCCGAGATATCAGCCAGCTGAGCAGCCAGTTTCACGTCCATATGGCTGGAAGTTGCAACAGCGGCAAAGTAGGGTTGATTGGGTATCTCTGGCAGCGACAATGCAAATTTGTCAGGGTCGGAAATGATGTTCTTGATAGCCATCAGTTTTGGCACGTAATTGCGCGTTTCTTTCAGCAATTTCAGGCTCGCGTAGTTGGTTGGCTGCCCATGTCTGCGGTTATAAGCCTGCGCGCGCTGTACTGCGCCTTCACCACAATTGTACGCTGCCAGCGCCAATTCCCAATCGCCAAACTGGTCGTGTAGCTTTTGCAGATAGTCGAGCGCCCCGTTGGTCGCATTGATGACATCGCGGCGGCCGTCATACCACCAGTTTTGCTCCATACCGAATTTCTTGCCGGTGGAAGGGATGAATTGCCAGATGCCGGAAGCGCGGCTGACTGAGTATGCATCGGGATTAAAGGCGCTTTCGACCATGGGTAGCAGCGCGATCTCGGTCGGCATGCCGCGCCGTTCGACTTCTTCAGTAATGTAAAAAAGGTAGCGGCGAGCCCGGTCGGTCATACGATCTACGTAATCGGGATGTTTTGCGTACCATTTTTCGTGCCGGGTTACCAGTTTGGAGTCCAGTTCACCCATCGAAAAACCCTTGCGGATACGTACCCACAGATCTTGCGTTGACGGAGCGGAAATCGAGGTTTGCTGAGCCACTTGCGCTTCCGGCAAGAGCTCGATCATGATGTTTCTTACAGTGGGAAGGTATCTTGGTTCAGTCGTATCAAGCTCAGGGGAAGTGAGTACAAGCATCTCTTCCGGGTGTCCGGTCAATGGATTTTCGGCTGCATACGCGAGCGTTTGCAACGAACCGGCAATAATCGCAAGCATGACGGGAAAAATCAGTCGAATCAATGACACGTAAATCCTTCCTGAAGTAAAAACCGAGGCAATGGTAGTCGAACAGTCGCGTCCCGGTCAATCGAAAACCGCCGGTAATAGATAAAAGGGCGAGTACAGGTGACAGAAGGTTGGCGAGGGGTGATTGGCGCCAATATATATTCATCGAGAGTGAACCAACCCCCCCACCCCCATTTGCGATACGCTGTTCTTAATTGTTCCGGGCAAGGCGAGGTTATGTTTTTGGGTGCTGCGTTTAAGAAACCTCTGATTAAGCACGCCATGCCAGCCTGCACCGAAAGCCGGTCCGATTATTTCACTGCCTCTTTTAACTGTTCCAATATGGCCGGGTTTTCCAGCGTGGAGACATCCTGTGTGATCTCTTCGCCGGTGGCGATTGAGCGAAGCAAACGTCGCATGATCTTGCCGGAACGCGTCTTGGGCAGGTTGTCTCCGAAACGGATTTCATCGGGCTTGGCGATCGGCCCTATCTCCTTGCCTACCCAGCTGCGCAGGGTCTCGACGATTTCCTTTGCCTTGGCCGCGTCTGCGGGGCGTGCGCCTTTAAGAACCACGAAAGCTACAATACCTTCACCTTTGATATCGTGCGGACGTCCGACCACTGCAGCTTCCGCTACCAGCGGACTGGCAACCAGCGCCGATTCGATCTCCATTGTGCCTAGGCGGTGGCCGGAGACTTTCAGCACGTCGTCGTTGCGTCCCATGATCCAGATATATCCGTCTTCGTCCCGGTGGGCGGAATCGCCCGCGAGGTAGTAACCGCGCATCTCCGCGGGGAAGTAGTTTTTCTTGAAACGTTCTGGGTCGCCCCAGATGGTACGTATCTGCGATGGAAAGGGTTTGGTAATGACCAGCGATCCGCCGTGCTGTTTGCCGACTTCTTCGCCGGTTTCGTCCACCACGGCGACCTGGATGCCAGGGATCGGCAGCGTGCAAGAACCCGGCTTGGTCGGCACTGCGCCGGGCAATGGTGCGATCATGTGGCAACCCGTCTCTGTCTGCCACCATGTATCAACAATGGGGCAGCGCGCTTGTCCGACAGTGTTGTAGTACCACATCCATGCTTCCGGATTGATCGGCTCGCCGACCGTTCCGAGCAGGCGCAACGAAGAAAGATTATATTTCTTTGGCATGTCACCGCCGAGTTTTATCAGCGAACGAATCGCGGTCGGTGCGGTGTAGAATGTCGTGATCTTGTGGTCCTGGACCATCTTCCAGAACCGTCCGGCATCGGGATATGTCGGTATCCCTTCATACACGACTTGAGTTGCACCGACTGCCAACGGGCCATAGGTGACGTAGCTGTGGCCAGTGACCCAGCCCACATCGGCAGTGCACCAGAAAATATCGGAAGGCTTGTAGTCGAACACCCATTGCATAGTCAGCATCGTGCCGAGCAGATAGCCGCCGCTGGAATGCTGCACCCCCTTGGGTTTGCCGGTTGAGCCCGAGGTGTAGAGAATGAACAGCGGATGTTCCGCTCCCACCCATTCAGGCTCGCACTCGGTGCGCTGCGAATTGAACAGATCGTGCCACCAGATATCCTTGTCATCGTCCCATGCGACATCGTTGCCGGCACGGCGATACACGATGATGCTGTGGACACTTTCGCAATTTCCCAAGCCTAGCGTCTCATCGACGATGGATTTCAACGGCATCAGTTTTCCGCCGCGCATCTGTGCATCGGCTGTAATGACGGCGCAAGCCTGTGCATCAGTGATGCGCTCATGCAGACTCTTCGCCGAGAAGCCGCCGAACACCACGGAATGGATCGCACCGATGCGGGCGCAAGCCTGCATCGCCACCACCGCTTCGATGCTCATCGGCAAATAGATGACGACACGGTCGCCTTTCTTTATTCCGCGGGACTTCAAGCCGTTGGCAAACTGGCAGACACGCCCGTGCAATTCGCGATAGGTTATTTTCGCTACCTTGCCGTCGTCCGCTTCGAAAATAATCGCGATCTTTTCCGGCTGGGTGGTGAGATGTTTGTCGAGGCAGTTGTAGGAGACGTTCAATTCCCCGTCCTCGAACCATTTGTAGAACGGGGCTTGGTCTTTGTTAAGAACTTTGGTGAAGGGCTTTTTCCATTGCAGGGTTTCTTTGGCCAGTTTGCTCCAGAAACCCTCGTAATCTTTCACTGCTGCTTCGCTCAAGGCCTTGTAGCCAGCCATGCCTGATACGTTTGCCTGTTTTACGAATTGAGGTGACGGTTCGAATACGCGCTGTTCATTCAATACTGATTCGATGTTGGACATGTTAACTCCCGAGTGATGAAGTGTGCCGAGCGTGTGCTGATAAATCAGGACCAAGGGAAAATTTAGTTTTGTGTGTGTCCCCAGTCAATAAAAACCAGTCGAGCCGGAAGGCGCTGTAACATGCTTCCGGTCCGGTTTCATTTGGTATTTCCGGGTTACTTAATACCTTTTTCTAATGGTATTCTCGCATATTGTAGAGAACAAGTTAACCCAGCGCCTTGTGCGCGGCATTGATCGCCATTCCGCGCTTGATCGGCGCATTAAGTCTTCCCAACGTCTCTTCCAATGCGCTCAGGCAGAATAGTACATTGGTCGGGTTGCTGGCAAAGCCCATCAGGCCGATGCGCCATATCTTTCCGGCCATGACACCCAGACCGGCACCGATCTCCAAATTATAATCCTTGAGCAATGCTCCACGTACTGCGGCGTCGTCCACGCCATCGGGGATATGGATAGAATTCAATTGCGGCAGCCGTTCACTTTCCTTCACTACGAAGCTCAACCCCATTGCCTCAATGCCGGCTTTCAGTGCCAGATGATTCCGGTCGTGGCGTGCCCAGGCATTTTCCAATCCTTCGTCCTGTAGGATCACCAGTGCCTCGTGCAAACCATAGAGCGCGTTGATCGGAGCGGTGTGGTGATAGGCGCGCTTGCCGCTGCCCCAGTAACCCATCACCAGATTCAGATCGAGGAACCAGCTTTGCACTTTTGTTTTGCGCGCCTTGATTCTTTCCACTGCGCGCTCGTTGAAGCTCACCGGGGACAATCCCGGTGTGCACGACAGGCACTTCTGTGAGCCGGAATAAATCGCGTCAACATTCCATTCGTCCACCTTGAGCGGAGAACCACCCAGCGAGGTGACTGCATCGACGATAACGAGGCAGTTGTGGCGGTGCGCGATCTCGACCAGTGTCTTGACATCCGACAGTGCCCCGGTAGAAGTTTCCGCATGCACGAAGGCAACAATCCTTGCATCGGGGTTTTTTTTCAGCGCATCTTCCAGTTTGCCCGGATCCACAGCCGTCCCCCAGGTGTCTTCCACCATGATCGCCGTTGCGGCGCAACGTTCCACGTTTTCCTTCATGCGCCCGCCGAACACACCGTTCTGGCACACTATCACCTTGTCGCCGGGTTCGACCAGGTTTACGAAGCACATTTCCATGCCGGCAGAACCGGGAGCAGAGACCGGCAGAGTGAGCGGGTTCTTGGTCTGGAAAGCATACTGCAGCAGCGCCTTCATCTCGTCCATCATCGCGACGAACATTGGATCGAGATGGCCGATGGTTGGGCGCGACATAGCCTCAAGGATGCGCGGATCGACATCGGACGGGCCAGGACCCATCAGGGTACGGAGTGGGGGATGAAAGGATTTTATCGTCATGATCGTATTTTGGTAGTGGTTGGTTAAGCGGTTGGATTTGTTCAGACCGATAATGATAGCAAAATATCACAGCGAAATGGTGGGGGTTGTGCCCTTCCTTTTGCTGAAATGCGCTGAGTAAGGCCTCGATTAGGGTATGCTTCGTATCGAGGGTATGACCGTTAATGTGCCGTCCTGGAACGGATTGAAGCGGTGCTTGAGACGAGGACGATGGGATGAAAAGCAAACCATTCCTGACTCAATTGGATCCGACGCAAATGGAAGCTCACTCAAACGTCGACAAAAAATCTCCTGATGAGAAACTCGCCGGAGCCGGATCGGTATTCCACGTGCACAAGGTTTCCAAGATTTATCGCATGGGCGAAATCGAGGTGCATGCGTTGCGAGAGGTTACAGTCGATCTCTATCAGGGCGAGTTTGCCGTGCTGCTGGGTGCCTCAGGGAGCGGCAAATCCACTCTGCTCAATATCCTGGGAGGCCTCGACCGGCCCACCAGCGGTGAAGTCTATTACCGCGACCACGACCTGACCAGTGCCGATGACGACGGCCTGACACGCTTTCGCCGCGAGCACGTGGGTTTCGTGTTCCAATTCTTCAACCTGATACCCAGCCTCACCGCGCTCGAAAACGTCGCGCTGGTGACCGAGATCGCGGATCATCCGCTTGATCCTGCCGAAGCGCTGGAGCTCGTCGGCCTCGGCAACAGGCGCGACCATTTTCCCTCGCAGCTTTCTGGCGGGGAGCAGCAGCGTGTCGCGATAGCACGTGCGGTGGCCAAGCGCCCCGATGTGCTGTTGTGCGACGAGCCTACCGGAGCCCTCGACTATGCCACCGGTAAGCTTGTTCTGGAAGTGCTTGAGCGGGTGAACCGCGAACTTGGCACGATCACCGCAGTGATCACGCACAACGCAGCCATCGCAGGCATGGCCGACCGAGTGATCCGCATCAGCAGCGGGACGATCACCGAAATACAGCGCAACAAGGTCAAAGTTGCACCATCGGAGATCTTCTGGTGAAGCCGCTGGCCAAAATTCTTTGGCGCGACTTCTGGCACTTGCGCGGACAGGTTCTGGCGGCTGCGCTGGTCGTGGCCTGCGGCGTGGCGGCGCAGGTCAGCATGCGCAGTGCCTACATCTCACTGCAGTCTGCCCAGGCACACTTTTACGACAATTACCGCTTTGCGGATGTATTCGCCCATCTCAAGCGCGCACCGGAAAGCATCGCAGAAGAGATACGCGATTTGCCGGGTGTGGCGCAGGTACGCACCCGCGTGGTCGCTGATGTGACGCTGGATGTTCCCGGACTGGACGAGCCCGCCACCGGTCGGCTGGTCTCGATTCCGGAAAACCAGTCGGCGATGATCAACGATCTTTATTTGCGGCGCGGGAGATATATCGAGGCGGCACACCCTGACGAAGTTCTTCTCAGCGAGGTATTTGCGCAGGCCAACAAGCTCGATATCGGCGACAAGCTCGGTGCGATACTCAATGGACGCTGGCGTGAACTGACCGTTGTTGGCATCGCGCTTTCACCCGAATATATCTACGAGGTGGGACAGGGCATGTTGTTCCCCGATAACAGGCGCTTCGGCGTGTTGTGGATGGGGCGCGAGGCGCTCGCGTCCGCGTTCAACATGCGGGGCGCGTTCAATGACGTTTCCCTGGCGCTGGTGCCGCAGTCATTCAACAAAGGCGCCGAGGAAGCTGAGGTCATCGCCAGCCTGGACCGGTTGCTGCTACCTTACGGCGGGCTTAGCGCCTATGGCCGCAAGGACCAGTTGTCGAACCGCTTTCTCACCGATGAACTTGGCGAGATCAAGGCTTCGTCTACTTATATACCCGCGATATTCCTGGCGGTCGCGGTGTTCCTGATCTACATCGTGCTGTCGAGGCTGGTGGTAATGCAGCGCACACAGATCGGTCTGCTCAAGGCCTTCGGTTATCGCAACCTGAATGTCGGGATGCACTACCTTAAATTCGCACTGGCTACCGTGCTGGTCGGGCTGCTTCCGGGACTGTTGATCGGGCTATACCTCGGCAAGCAAATGGCAGGACTGTATCAGGATTATTTTCACTTCCCGCAGCTTGAGCTGGTGATCGATCCCGGACTGATTGCCTGGGCGGTAATGGTCAGCCTGATCGCCGCATGTGCCGGTGCCATCGCCGCCGTGAGGCGGGTATCGGAGCTGGTGCCGGCCGAGGCGATGCGGCCGGAGGCGCCGGCACGTTTTCGCCCGGGCATCATGGAGCGTTCCGGTGCGGTGCACAGGCTGTCCGCGTCGGCGCGCATGATCTTCCGCAACCTGACACGCAAACCCTGGAAAGCGCTGCTTTCAGTTCTGGGCATAGGGGTCGCAGTGGGCATGATGATGATCGCCCGTTTCATGTTCGATGCGGTGGATCATATGATGATGGTGCAGTTCGACATGGTTCAGCGCGACGATGTTACGGTGCTGTTCCACGAACCGCGCGCGGCCAACTCTGTTCATGAGATCATGCGACTGCCCGGTGTGTTGCGCGCGGAGCCGTTTCGAGCAGCGCCGATACGGCTCTGGAACGAGCACCGAAGCAAACAGATCGTGTTGACCGGTTTGGCTGAAGACAGCGAACTGCACCAGATCGTCGACAGCCAGTTGCGCACGATAGCCGTGCCGCCTGAAGGCTTGCTTCTCACCAAAAAACTGGGACAGATACTGGGTGTATCCACCGGCGACTCCGTCACGCTGGAGGTGCTGGAAGGCGCCCGCCAGGTGCGCACGGTGATCGTCGCGGGACTATCCGACGAACTGGTCGGCATCGGCGCTTACATGGATGCGAGAGCGCTTGCAAAGCTGCTGCGAGAAGACAATCTGGTTTCCGGTACCTGGCTGAGCATCGATCCTGTTTATGAAGCAGAGCTCTATGCCCGGCTCAAGCGCATGCCCGCCGTGAGCGGTGTCGCGATTCGCTCCGCGATGGTGAACAGCGTAGAAGATTTGATAGACCGCAGTTTCACTACCGTAAGCCTAGTCGAAATGCTGTTTGCCGCCATTATCATCGGAGGCATGGTATACAACAGCGTGCGCATCGCGTTGTCCGAGCGTGGCAACGAGCTGGCCAGCCTGCGTGTGCTCGGCTTCACTCAGCGCGAAGTCGTGGTTCTGCTGTTGGGCGAGCAGGCTTTGTTGACGCTGTGTGCGATACCCGTAGGATTGGCCATCGGATACGGAATGTGTGCAATGCTGGTGCCGTTGTTCGACCGGGAACTTTTCAGGTTGCCGCTGGTTTTCAACGTGCAGACCTTCATCTATCCCGTTATCGCAACGCTGATTTCGGCAATGCTTTCTGCCATGCTGGTTGCGCGGCGGCTCAGGCATCTGGACCTGATCGCCGTGCTTAAAACACGTGAATGAGGAACAACATGAAACCGCTCTCGCGCAAAACAAGTTACCTGCTTGCTGTTCTCGCATTAACGGCGCTGGCGGTGCTGCTGTTCCGTGCGGAACCGTTGCGCGTCGATACAGGTAAAGTAGAGAAGGGAATCATGCAGGTCACGGTCAATGAACAGGGCGAAACACGCAGCCACGACCGCTTTGTCGTGACCGCACCGGTGGCGGGAAAACTCTCTCGAATCATGCTGCATGATGGCGATGAGGTGAAACTGGACCAGGTGGTCGCGCAGATCGCTCCGCTGCCTTTGAGCGTGCGCGAGCGCAGCGAGCAGATGGCAAGGATCGCTGCTGCACAGAGCCAGCAGCGTGAAGCGGAGGAACTGGTACGCCATGCACAGGAAGATCTCGAACAGGCAACACGCGAAAGGAAGCGCGTCGAACAACTGGTCAAGGATGGCTTCATGTCTGCTCAGGTTGCCGAGCAGGCGCGCAATGCCGAAGTCACCATCGGCAATGAAGCCGCCGCCGCGCGCTATCGTGCAAGGGCTGCGGCTGCAGAAGTCAGGTTGGCAAAATCCGGCTTGATCGCAGTGCGGGGCGGCAAGGAAGCACTTTTCAAGGTGCGCTCGCCGGTGGCTGGCCGTATCCTGCGCATTCCGGACCAGAGTGAACGCGTGGTAACGGCGGGTACGCCACTGTTGACCGTGGGCGATCTAAGCAAGCTCGAGGTGGTGATAGAGCTGTTGTCATCCGAGGCGGTCAAGGTCAAGGCCGGCATGGCGGTCATTCTGGATGGTTGGGGTGGAAGCCAGCCGCTAAGGGCACAAGTGCAGCGAGTCGAACCCTATGCGTACACAAAAGTGTCAGCGCTGGGAATCGAGGAAAAACGCACCAACGTCGTGGCAGATTTTATGGATGGGTCGCCGGAATTGGGTGACGGTTTCCGCGTGAACGCGCACATCGTGGTTTGGGAGGCCGATGAGGTCATCAAGGTACCTGCGAGCGCACTGTTTCGCTGTAATGATATGTGGTGCGCATTCGTGATCGAAAACGGCCGGGCAAACAGGCGAGTCTTGAAAATAGGTCACCGCAACGCCCAGGAGGTGGAGTTGCTGGAGGGACTCGCTCCCGGAGATACCGTCATTCGTCATCCTGCAAATCAGATCGAGGATGGCACGAGGGTCGAACCTTAAAACGGCCTCATCGTGCTCTAAACATATTTTCGCTTAAGAAACATTGGCGTGACACAATTAAGTGGCAAACCATGAAAACCACACTAATAACAGGAGCCAATCGCGGTATCGGACTCGAGTTTTGCCGGCAATATGCAGCGGATGGCTGGCGTGTATTGGCTTGTAGCCGTATGCCTGAGAAATCGGATGCGCTCAACAGGCTGGCAGCGCAATATACGGCGTTGATTACTGTGCATGCGCTCGATGTCGGAGATTTTGTGCAGATCGAGCGTCTGGCGCAGGACTTGGCCGATGTATCCATAGATCTGCTGATCAACAACGCAGGAATTTATCCCGATTCCGATAAGAAGGGTTTTGGTCATGCCGATTATGCTGATTGGGCGCAGGCGTTTCGTATCAATACGATGGCAACACTCAAGATGGCCGAGACATTCGTCGGACAAATCTCTGGAAGTAAGCAAAAGTCCATTGTGACCATTACCAGCAAGATGGCCAGTATCGCTGACAACAGGGGAGGCGGCAGTTACCTGTATCGCACCAGCAAGGTGGCGGTGAACATGGTGGTGAAGAGCCTGTCGATCGACTTGCAGAAGCTCGGGATCACTGCAGTCGTACTTCATCCGGGCTGGGTCAAGACCGATATGGGCGGTCAGAACGCAATGATCAGCACTGAGCAAAGTGTTTCGGGCATGCGTCAGGTGATTGGCAACCTCAAGCTCGCCGATTCGGGGAAATTCTTTGCCTATGACGGTCAGGAAATACCCTGGTG
>Ga0224495_10000856_pt1 | contig 22966 bp, 13 predicted proteins | sample SF_Jul11_sed_USG_FD_168128 | JGI IMG/M metagenome (GOLD analysis project Ga0224495, IMG submission 168128) | Sediment microbial communities from San Francisco Bay, California, United States - SF_Jul11_sed_USGS_4_1 | ecosystem: Environmental > Aquatic > Marine > Sediment | place: USA: California...
CGCATGTTAATGGGGGGGGTGCAATTGATGGACGAAAAGATCGACCGAAAGGATATTTTGGTTCTCTGGCACGAGTTTCTGTCCGAGAGAGGCAGACGCCAGGAGCTTACTACTATCGCGGACCTTTATCCCGACGTTCGATCGCTCACGGTGGACTTCTCCGATGTCGAACGCTTCAACCCCGACCTTGTCCAATACCTCCTGTCCGATCCCGCAGATGTTCTCGAAGGTGCGGAGCAGGCTATCCAGGAGATAATCCCGCCCGAGAAGAGGGGGATTGCAAAGATCCATTTCAGGATCACACACCTTCCGCGGGACACGCGTGTCGAGGTAAGGAAAATACGTGCGGAGCATCTCGGCAGATACATATCCGTAGAGGGACTGGTTCGTAAAGCGACCGAGGTTCGTCCAAGGATAGTGATGGCGAAATTCCAATGCATGCGATGCGGGCGATATACGGTCGTAGAGCAGGACGGCCTGCAGTTCAGAGAGCCTCTGGAATGCGACCAACAGGCCGGCGGTTGCGGAAGATCGATCGGATCAACCCGCTTCAAGCTCATGGTCGAGGAATCGGAATTCATCGATACCCAGAAGATAGAGATACAGGAAGCGCCCGAAGGGCTCAGGGGCGGATCGGAGCCCCAGCGGCTTGTCACATTTGCCGAAGACGACATAACTGGTCAAATATCCCCCGGGGACCGAGTGGCTCTGAACGGAACGCTCAGAAGCCTGCAGAAGTCGGGCTCACAGCAGAGAAGCACTCTGTTCGACATCAACCTCGACCTGAACTCAGTGGAATTCGAGGAGCACGAGTATGAAGAAGTGACGATCACCCCTGAACAGGAGCTGGCGATACGAGAGATCGCTACAAGAAGCGACAATTTCAAAAGGATTGCAGAATCGATATCGCCGACGATTTACGGTTATCCCCTCGAAAAACAGGCGCTCGCATTGCAGCTGTTCGGAGGCGTACAGAAGGTGATGGATGATGGCACTCGTATCAGGGGAGACATTCATATTCTACTTGTCGGAGACCCGGGCGTTGCCAAAACCATGATTCTCAGATACGTGGCGGATCTCGCTCCGAGAGGCATATACACATCAGGCAAGTCAAGCTCCGCCGCGGGATTGACGGCGGCCGCGGTCAAGGACGAGTTCGGCGAGGGTAGATGGACTCTTGAGGCAGGAGCGCTTGTGCTTGCGGACAAAGGTGTCGCCTGCGTGGATGAGCTGGACAAGATGTCCAACCAGGATCGATCAAGCATACACGAATCATTGGAACAGCAGACAGTGAGCGTCGCGAAGGCGGGGATCACCGCGACTCTGCAATCGAGATGCGCCGTTCTGGGCGCGGCTAACCCGAAGTACGGACGATTCGATGAGCACAAGACCATCGCGGATCAGATTGATCTCCCCCCGGCTCTTCTCAGCAGGTTCGATGCTATTTTCGCAATGACTGATAGACCAAATCCCGTGGAGGATGCGAAGGTCGCCAGACATATACTCCGGGTACACCGCAGGGGAGAGGTTCTGAAATACGATAACGCCAGCATGATTGCGGGCATCGATGGGGCCGCGATACTCGAGGATGATGCAGAGCTAATACCGCAGATAGACAGGGAACTCCTTCGGAAATATATCGCCTATAGCAAGAGGATAACCCCGATCTTAAGCGATGAGGCCATTGCCACCCTCGAGAGCTATTACGTCAAGATAAGAGGTCTAGGGACAGGAGAAGGTGCTTCAGTGCCGATAACTGCGAGGCAGCTCGAAGCACTGGTCAGGCTGTCAGAAGCAAGTGCAAGAGCGAGGCTATCTTCGATAGTCGAAGGAGGCGACGCACAGAGAGCCATCGACATAGTGGAATATTTCCTGCAGAAGGTAGCATCCGAGGGTGGCAGGCTAGACATCGATATCATAGCAACAGGACTGAGCAAGTCCCAAGTCGAACATATCCAGATTATCAGAAAGCTCGTGAAGGATCTTGCGGATCCGTCGACGGGAGTCCCTGAGATGGAGCTCCTCCAGCGCGCGGAATCCGAAGGGATTCCTCAGGAGAGGGCAAGGGCGCTGATAAAAAGACTGTCAGATGCGGGGGAATTATACCAGCCGAGAGCGGGCTCGTATCGCCTTGCCACTGAGGAGCGATTATGATCCTCCGGGTGTACAAGCGCGGAAAAGATGTGGTCGTCGCCGCCTGTGACGAGGAACTCTTGAACAAGACGTTCAAATGCGGCGAACTGAGACTGCACGTATCAAAGAATTTCTACGGCGAGGAGATTTGCGAGGAGGATGACCTTATTGCAGCGCTCAAGTTCTGCACGAGCGCAAACCTCGTCGGGAGCAGAACCATCGATATCGCGATCAAGGCCGGCTTCATCAAGCCTGAGGGCATAATTCGCATAGGCGATATCCCTCATGCGCAGCTCTATAGAATTTTCTGATCGATGTGAACCCGAAATATTAAGATACTATTCGGCCTGATGGCATAGCGGCTCTGCAAAGGGAGTGTGGATATTGTTCTGCGTCGAGTGCGGAAAGGAGGGGATGACATATGGCGGTCTCTGCGGGGAATGCTATCTCTCGAGAAAGCGTCCTGTCACGCTTCCGCCCGTCCTCGATGTCCAGATCTGCGGCGCCTGCTTCGCCGTGCACATCGGAAAAAGCTGGATTGATTCTTTGAGCATAGATGAGGCTGTCCGGCTCTCCCTCGATGCATCTTTGAAAAAGGAGAAGAATGTGTCCGATGTGAAGCTCGAGACGAAGCTTGTCGAACGCGATCCGCGGAATTACCTTGCCGATGTTCGAATCAGCTTCAGGATTGAGGATCTCGAAGGTGCAATCGACAAGAGGATCGAGATACGGCTGAAAAAAGACACATGCACGCGATGCGGCAAGAAATCAGGGCATTATTACGAGGCGATAATCCAGCTTCGCGGTCACGAGAAGGATAAGAAAAGGATCGAGAGGGCCCGAAAAGAAATTCTTTCGAGGATCGATGCGATCGGTTCGAGCAACAGGGAGATCTTCATTTCTAAGGAGGAGCGGAAGCACGGCGGGTACGACTTCTTTCTGAGCTCGAGCCAGACCGCAAAATCCGTCTCAAGGGAAATGATGAAAGCTTTTGGGGCGACAATGAAATCCTCTCCAGCAGTCGGAGGTAGGAAGGACGGTCATGACCTCGTCAGAATGACTTACCTTGTCAGATTGCCGGACTATGACGAGGGGGACGTCGTCACATTCGGCGGCAGAGCGTATCTCGTGAGATCGATTGAGGCAAAGTCCGTGAACCTTTTCGATCTTTCGATTTGGCAGGAAACCAAGGTCCCAAAGAGCAGGATCAGAGCCTCAGAAGTATTGCATCGTGAGGAGAGCGTTCATTCGACCTCTGTTATTGTTGAGGCAGATGACACTATTCAGATCATAGACCCCTCCTCGATGAAGCCCGTTGAAGTAAAGAAACCTGACAACTTCCGACTCGAGGGTTCGACGGTATCGATTATTAGAACGAAATTAGGAACATTCCTGCTCCCATAAAGTCGATAATCGTCACGAACAGCCTTATTCATATGGAAAGAAAAGCATTAATTTGACGAATTCTTATCCTTGAAAAGAGGGGATTAGATGATCTCCGAGAACATGCTAAAAGATGTCGTTGTCGAGCTGCTTCGCAAGACAGTGACTGTGATGCCAGCAGATGTAGTGAATGAGCTGAAAGCGGCAATGCAACGGGAGACGGAAGATGTCCCCAAGATGCAACTGAAGGCGATACTAGACAACCTCGACCTCGCCGAGAAGACCATAACACCGCTCTGCCAAGACACGGGCGTGACAATATTCTATGTCACACTTCCGAGATGCCTAGATCTCGATGTGGGCAAGGCAATAACCGAGGGGGTAAGGATCGCCACGAAAGAGGTCCCACTGAGACCAAATGCGGTTCATCCGATCACAAGGAAGAATCCGGGTGACAATGTCGGCAAAGGCATGCCATGGGTGAACTACAAGGTCTGGGATAAGGATTACATAGAAATAACTGTCATGACAAAGGGTGCTGGCTCGGAAAATATGAGCCAGATCGCCATGCTGACGCCCTCCCAAGGGATCAAGGGAGCAAAGGAGTTCATACTCAATACTGTGCTCAGAGCAGGCAGCAATCCATGCCCTCCGACGATACTCGGTGTCGGCATAGGCGGTTCATCGGACATCGCAGCGAAGCTTTCCAAGGAGGCTCTGCTGAGACCGATTGACAAGCGCAACGAGGATCCGGAGATAGCGGCGCTCGAGACGGAACTCAAGAATGCGTTAAACGAGCTGGGGATCGGGGTCATGGGCCTCGGAGGCAAGACGACCGTACTGGGCGTCAACATAGAATATGCCTATTGCCACACTGCGAGCATGCCCGTGGCTGTGAATGTGCAGTGCTGGGCGGCAAGGAGGGGTACGGCCCAGATATTCCCCGACGGGAAAGTGAAGTACCCCACGCATGAGAGGTGATCACGATGCAAGCAAGGTTGAAAACACCGATAAAAGAGGAGGATGTGAGAAAGCTCAATGTCAGAGACATCGTCTATCTTGACGGGATCATCTATACTGGGAGAGACGAGGTCCACATCCACGCTTTGGAACAGGCCGAGCACGGAGAAAAACCGCCGGTCGATTTCAAAGGAATGGCTCTCTATCATTGCGGCCCTATAATGAAGAAGGTGGGCGAAGAATGGAAACTTGTAGCCGCAGGCCCCACGACCTCTTCAAGGATGAATTCGCTCGAACCGAAGTTCATCGAGAAGTTCAGGCCGTCCGCGATCATAGGAAAGGGCGGTATGTCCCAGCCCACGATCGATGCAATGTCAAAGTTCGGAGCCGTATATCTCGCAATAACCGGCGGAGCCGCAGTATTAGCTGCGAAAGGGATCACGAAAGTGCACGGGGTGCACTGGTTCGAGTTCGGCATGCCCGAGGCGATCTGGGTGCTTGAGGCGAATAACTTCGGCCCTCTGATTGTCGCAATTGACAGCAAAGGCAAGAGCATGTTCGCCGACATCGACAGCAAGGTGAAGGGCAACATAGACAAGGCTAAGAAAATGCTGAAGCTCGCCTGATGAGATTATCATTCGACGGGCTCTTCTTTTTCTTCTATTCTGCTCTCCTCTTCCTTCATATCCTCAATTATTTCCTCTTCTACCGGTGCCTTTTCAGGTTGCTGGATGCGCTTCAGTCTAAGATACGTGGCCAGTGTCAATATTACTATGACTATGCCGAACGCAAGAACCATGAATGAATGAGGCAGATCCATCCCGAAGACGAATCCTCCGAGCGATTCTTTCACTGGAGCGAGGTATATATTGTGCTCTGTCACCCCTTCAGATGTGACATGTATGTCGTACGCAATGTACGGTGAGTATTTCGAGATTGATGTATTTCCTCTGACGGTTATTGTATAATTGCCCGCCGTCAGCCCAGGGAATGCGTACTGTCCCAACTCGTTTGTATATGTTTCCCGGTACTCCGGCCCAGTTATCGTCACCTTGTAATAAGCGAGGGGCTGAGCGGTGTGATCATCTCTGACCGTCCCCGTCAGCTGACCAGGTCTGGCTATGAGCGAAATGTCTATCCTCACGGTCACTCCTCTTCCGAGGACAACACCATAAGTCCGATTCTCCTCATATCCAGGCGCGGTTGTCTTGATCGTGTATGTTCCTACCGTGATGTTCTCTATTACGAAATCTCCCTGCGGACCAGTGGTCGCGAAATCCCCTGTTTCAATGATCTCAACTGTTGCACCGTAAACAAGGACAGTGCCAATATTGACAGTAGTAGTCACTACTCCGTATAATCTCGCTGGCAAGCTCGAAAGAGTGATGTTGACAAAAGTCGTGTTCCCGTTCTCGACCAAAACATCCGATACGGTGCCGGTGGAATAGCCCAGCTTTTGAGCGATGACTGAATAATTTCCCTCGGGAATTTTCGGAAGCAGGTAGGATCCGTCTGTTGCCGTCAATGCTGTATATTTGATTTGATCCACCATGACTGATACATTCGCCTCAAATATAGGGGTGTTACCTTCCAAAACCTGGCCAACTATGGTTCCATACGGCCTTGTCAAAATGAAAATTTCCTGTGATACATTCTTTGCTACTATTGTTACAAAGGCCGTTGAGGGAGTAAAATCAACCGCAAATGCGCCTACTGTATAGCTGCCGGACGGAATTCCTTTGATCATATACGCTCCATCAGAGGCGCTCTTGGCAGAATATTGAGGATAATCGACCAGTTGGATAGATGCATTTTGTATTCTGTTGTAGTTTGAAGTCAATACAAGTCCTGATAATGTCCCTCCCTCGAGAATTAGGGTCACATAGTTGACGACATCCGCCGTGATGTTGATTATTATCGAGTCGCCGATGTATCCTGTTTTATCGACATTGATGGTGTGGTTTCCGATAGTCACGTTCTCAATCGTGACGCTTCCATCTGTGCCTGTGAGCCAATAGGCGGAGTTGCCGGCTATCGTTACATTGGCTTCGAAGACTGGTCGCCCCCAGTCATCTGTCACATTCACATAAAGCGTCCCGTGTGTTCCTGCAAAAGCAAAGGCTGGGAGTTCATCTCCTAGATTTAAATAATTGATGCAAGCCGAGGCTGACAATATCGTCATTATTGCCGCCATTATGACAATGAATCTGATTTTTAAATTAGTCATTCGGCTCTATCTTCCAACATTGCCTAATGATAAAAAATTTTGGATATCGCTCCCAACAGGCAAAATTGTCGGATTTTCCAAATCTTTTAATAATCTGACTAGATAAGGCAATGAATTACACGGTCGATTTGCATGATTAGATGGGCTGTAGATAAGAGAACCAAGGGGGAGATTCTTGCCGCACTCGATCCCCTAGTCGCAGAATGGTTCGATTCGAGATTCGCGGAACTCACCGAGCCGCAGTCCATGGCAATCCCTCTCATAGAGGCGAAGAAAAATGTGCTTGTGTCCTCGCCGACAGGCTCTGGCAAGACGCTTACTGCGTTTCTGTCTATTATCGACCGTCTGTACAAGCTGCAAAAATCCGGCGAATTAGAGGACAGGATTTACGCAGTATATGTGTCCCCGCTCAAGGCACTGGCAAACGACATCAATAAGAACCTGCTGGCACCGATTGAGGAATTGAGCGAGCTGGCCGTATCGAAAGGCGAGGAAGAGCTGAGAATAAGGGTGGCTGTCCGCACAGGGGATACGAGCTCTGGCGAGAGGCAGAGGCAGGCGACCAAGCCCCCACATATATTCATAACGACTCCTGAGTCTCTTGCGCTTGTCCTCTCAACGCCCAAATTTCGGAAGAAGTTCGGCAAGGTCGAGTATGTCATCGTGGATGAGATTCACGAAATATGCGATTCGAAAAGAGGAGTCGCACTGTCGCTTAATCTGGAGCGGCTGCAGGCCGAATGCCCCTCCGAAATTGCACGAATCGGCCTTTCGGCGACACAGGCGCCAATCGAGGAGATCGGAAAGTTCCTGGTCGGACACAGCGGAACCGATTGGAGAGATCTTATCATAGCTGAGGTAAAGGGACAGAAAGATCTCGATTTAAATGTGCTCTGTCCTGCAGACGATATGACAGCACTGCCGTTCGAGATAGTCAACTCAAAGATGTACGACCTTCTCATCGATCTTATCTCAAAACACCGCACTACTCTCGTGTTCACCAATACTCGAAGCGGCACAGAGCACGTTGTATTCAAGTTGAAGGAGAGGGGATTGGCCGATATCGAAGCTCATCATGGCAGTATGAGCAAGGAGAGCAGGTTTTCCGTAGAGGACATGCTGAAGGAGGGAAAATTGAAATCGGTGGTCTCATCGACTTCCCTCGAGCTCGGTATTGATATCGGATATATCGATCTCGTCTGCCAGATAGGTTCGCCCAAATCAGTGGCGAAGGCTTTGCAGAGGATCGGAAGGTCCGGGCACGAGGTCGGCAAGACCTCGCAGGGGCGATTGATAGTCTTCGACAACGACGATCTTGTAGAATGCGCCGTGCTATGCCGTGCCGCGCACAAGAAACACATCGACAGAGTGACGATTCCTTCCGGCTGCAAGGACGTTCTTTCGCAGACGATTGTCGGGATGTCCCTGGAGAAGAAATGGAGGATTGAGGATGCGTTCGCCGTTGTCAGGCGCTCATATTGCTATCGAGAACTCACAAGAGAGCAGTTCATGGATGTGCTGAGATTCCTTTCGGCGAAAGAGGGGTTCGAGGGCGTCTATTCGAAGATATGGCTGGACGAAGCCGAAGGCGTATTCGGGATGAAGAAGAGTTCCAGGCTGATCTACTATCTGAATCAGGGCACGATACCTGAGGAAAGCTCTTACAAGGTCTTCTCAGAGAAGGGCGCGCCCGTCGGTAATCTTTCTGAGAAATTCATCGAGAGGCTGTCCAGAGGCGACATTTTCGTTCTGGGGGGCAAATCGTACGAGTTCATCAAGACCCAGGGGATGAAGGTCTTCGTGAGACATGCCTTGGGCAGGAAACCGACCGTCCCCTCGTGGACCGGAGAGATGTTGCCGAGGAGTTTCGATCTCTCGGTGGAGATCGGCAAATTCAGAGATGAGATATCCGAAAGACTGCAGGCGCTCAACGATCAGGAGAACCTAGACTGGCTTCAGAGAGATTTCGACGTCGACATCGGATCGGCAAGGACGATCCTGAATTATTTCAAGGAACAACAGGCGGTCGCTGGCGTTCCTACAAATTCAAGGCTCCTTATCGAGGGCTATCAAGATGAGGAATCTAAATCGAACATCGTGTTCCATTTCCCGTTCGGCCGAAGGGTGAACGATGCCCTGAGCAGGGCCTATGCATTCAAGATATCCAACAAATATGGTTTCAACACGACTGTCTCGGTGACGGACGATTGCTTCATGATAACGACTCCAACCTCAATACCTCTCGAAGAGATTCAACCGCTTGTCAAGAGCGATGAGATCGAGATTCTGCTTCGGGACTCTCTGAAGGACACCGAACTCCTGGCACAGAGATTCAGGCATTGCGCATCGAGAGCTCTGATGATACTGAAGAATTACAGAGGCAAGGATCTGTCTTTATCGCGCCAGCAGATGCGCGCCAAAAAGCTCCTCGAGACTCTCGAAGATGCGAAGAACTTCCCTGTTGTAGCCGAGGCCTACAGCGAGATACTCAACGAAGTCTTCGATCTCGACAATGCAAAAGAAGTTCTGCGGAGCGTAGAATCAGGAGACAGGACGATCGCGGTCAGCAACTACGGAGACGCGCCATCTCCGTTCTCGCACAACGTCCTGCTCGCGGGCATATCCGACGTCGTGCTTATGGAGGATAGAAGCTCTCTACTCAGACAGCTACATCGGAAGGTCCTGGCAAAGGTTCTCGGCCAGGAAGCACTGGCAGAATATAAGTTCGAAGAGGAGAAGGTGAGCCTATACTTCGCGAAGAAAATCAACCAAGTGTCTTCGGAAGACGATCTGGTCGAGCTGCTGAGACGCACAGGACCGCTACAGCTTTTCAGAGAAAAAGGGCTGAGTGCCACCTCGCTTACCGGGCTGCCGGTCGAGACTATCAGGGCGATGTCTGAGAAGCTGCTGAAGAAAGGCTGTATCCGGTCCGTTTGGCTTTCCGATTCCCACTGGGTTATCTCTGAAGACAGGGATGAGATATCTATAGCTCTCGAGACCGAAGGAGAAATGCCCGAGATTGCGAAGAGGCTGATCAATTTCCTTCAATCGCCAAGAAGCCTTCCGGAGATTACCGACAACCTCTCACTCTCCAACGAAGAGGCAACCGAGCTACTGCATGTCCTTGAACGGAGATTCCTCGCCGAGAGGATATCCTTCTCCAGAAATTCCTTCAAATGGATATCCTGCAAGCCGGACTACGGCGACAGGGAGGAATCTAGAGCAAAGATGATCGAGAGGCACCTTCGGATGTTTGCGCCTCTTACACTGGACGAAATTGCCTATCACTTCAGACTCGCCGAGCAGGATGCGAAGACTGCACTGAGCAAGCTCGAATATGAGGGGAAGGCGGTATCCGGACGTTTCGTGATAGGCGACGATATACAGTACATGCTCACAAACGATTACGTCTCTCTGAGCAATGAGGGACAAGAGGTCTTCGACGAGGAGCTCATCAGGAAGTTTCAGCTCTGGAAGCAGTTCAGGGACATCGCATCGATTGACGATTATTTCGAAATGTTTGGCGAGGCAGGGATGCTCTATGATATTTACCAGCGATGCCCAAAGATGGATCCGGATGAATGGATTTCGAAGAGATCGAAAGGCAAAGTGCTGAGCGGGCGGTTCCTGAGGGGACGCGTGAGATATGTCCGAGCAGAAGACTCGCCTTATTTCGTGTCACTTTATCGTAAGCAGGAACCATCATCTTTCGACAACTCTGTGATGAGAAAAATCGACGAGCTTGGGAGCGGATCGATATTCGATCTCGAAAGGGCAATGAGCGAGTCAAGGGAGACCATCAAGGGCGCCCTTGAGGTGCTCGATCAGAACATGTACATAGTGCGCCAGTACACAGAAGGCGAGGATTGGAGCGGGCTCAATATCTATCAGACTTTCAGCGTGGAAGAGCCGAAGGGCAACCCAGCCGAATGGCTGGTCAAGAAATTCCTTGCGAGCCACGGCCCAGTCTCCCTACCGGCAATACGCGGCTATACAGGTCTCGAGATAGATGAAATTGTGAACATTCTTAAAAGTCTCGATGTGTCGAGAATAATCACGGGGCTTTCCAGGCTCGAGCTCTACATTCTGCCGGAAGACATCGAGGAGCTCAGGGAATTCCAGCCGATGGAAGATCCGATGCGGATTCTGACATTGTATGATCCGCTTCTCGAAACCAGGTGGGCGGAGCTCGCCAGTAGGTTCGGGGAGGGATGGTATTTCCCGGTGGTCAAGGACGGAATAATCGTCGGAATGACCGAGATCTGGCCTCTGAGCAGCTGCATCGAGATCAGGGAGATCGCGCTCGATAAACCATCGGAGGAAATGCTTCATGAGTTCCTATCAGCGCTGAAGACTTTCTCTTCCTTCTTCGAATTCTACGGAATAGACGTCGTCAGGATAAGATCGGTGTTCGGCCAAGATGTGACGGAGTTGGATGAGAGATTTGCCGCCGTATTGAGGAGCGCCGGATATCGCCTTCTAAACGGCATGATGGTCAAGGGAAAAGTTGTCGACAAATCGTTCCAGGATTCACAAATAATCAAATATGTCTTTTCCAAACAGCGCATCAATCGCAGCAAACAATTTACCAGCATAGGAGCTGCTCTGCGGGCAATGGGGGGCCTCAGGAGCGAGGCGGAGGGATTGATAAGATCGAACACCGGCCTGGTCGGCAAACCGATATCCAGATCCGAGGGGATATTCAGGGGGATCGGGGTTCCGCCATTCCTGATGTACATGAGCATGGCGACCGCTCAGCTGTATCGCAATGTCAAAGACGCCGAGGTCGCCGAGGAGATGGCCTCGCTTTATCAGGTGATCGCATCAAATCCCCCCTTCACCAAAGAACAGATATTCGAGCAATCGCCGCTCGGGCCATCAGAAGCTGCCGATGCGCTTCGGAAGCTGTATCAGAAGACTTTGATAGTAATGGATTCTAGCGGGAAATATCGCGCCGTCGATGCAGCAGAAATATCCGTGTTTGAAGCCAGGAAGAACATCATAAAGAAATCATTCGAGATGTTCGGCCTATTCTCTGCCGAGGGCCTTTCTCAGTACCTTCATCACATATTCGGAATGCGCGATCTCAGGCGAGCCCTCAGAGAGCTTGAGGCCGAAGGTTTCCTATCGAAGGGTTATCTCAGGGAGGATAATGAGACTCTCTATTGGGTCATAAGATCCGATTTCGGAAAGATCGAGAAAGCAAAATTCCTCGAGGCATTCGTTCTCTCTCCCCAAGATAGGTTGGTCACCTTTCTACGCGACGCCTGGGGGATAAGATTCGGAGAGGTGGGACAGTTCATTATATTCGAAGGCATCGAGGTTATCGGGAAGTTCAGGGCGAAAATCGATAGGCACGATATTGAGATATGGGATTTCGAAGGCAATGTGAGAGCGAACGAAATACTCCGCGCTTTCAATGCTAAATTGGGCAAAGGGATTCTAAAGGAAGACAATAAGCGTCTCAGCGAGTGGGAGATCACGGACTTCTTCGAAAGGACTAATCTGTTCGTCAAAGATTGAACAGCGGCAGGATCCGAATCAGCGCTTGTACCCTATCTTGATAAGGAAATCCTTCCTCCAATTCTTATCCGATTCCTTCTCCACAGCGATCGGCTTCTCTCCATCCAGAACGCCTAATATCCCTCGCTGTTCTCCTTCTGATGCGACCACTACCTGCGCTTTATTCGCCGTTGCGCAGAATATGCTGCAGACTTCTGGCACAGATTTTATTGCATTTAGAACATTTATTGGATAGCAGTTGGCAAGCATCACAACGAACGAATGCCCAGCGCCTATCTCGAGAGCATTCCTTTCTGCGATCTTGATCATCTCCTCGTCAGTTCCATCAGTCCTCAACAGTCGCGCTCCGCTGGCCTCGCAGAACGCGATTCCGAATTTGGCGCCAGGGACCGAGCCGACAATCGCCTCATAGACATCCTCGACAGTCTTGATGAAATGCGATTGACCGATAATCAGATTGCAATTCTCCGGGATCTCTAAAGATATCAGCCCAATATCCATCAGGATTCACCGGCAACATCAGGAACTTGCTCGGAAAAAAAACTGTCGATTGCATGATTTCTATCGAGGCAAGATTTGACGACTCAGTGCCGGCTTCGAGGACAGCTTTCCCAATGCAACATTGATGGCTCATCGTCCTTGCTGGGCTCAGACTTCCTGAAAACATTCCCGCAGAACATGCATTTGTCCCAAGAAGCCGGGATATCCCTGTAGCATGTTGAGCAGTTCCTCAGGAAGAATTTCCCATCATTATCGTTCATGTCGTTTTGTCGATCATGCATTGCTCTAGCCGATTCGTAGAATAGCGCCTCCTTCTTTAAAGTTGACTAAGATGGCGCTATTTTCAGAATTTCGAAAGATTCTCTCTGGCTTTGATACAATGAAATCATTATCAATTTCGATTTGCGAAATAGTTAATTATTTATTGGCGTATAAAGTAAACTCCAGTATCTTATCTCGGAGGCAGGTTCAATTGCCAATTAGCACCTCTGGAAGACTTTGTCCTATCTGCGATTCACCTTTGGAACCAGGGGCGAAAAAATGCTCCTTCTGCGGTACAGATTTGACTATTTTCAATGGTGAAGCAAAGGGGGCCCTGAGAGCAGAAGATGCCAAGGTCAAAGAGACATATTCGCAGGTCTCTGAGAAAGAGCAAATCCCCGCGCCAGTCATCGAGTCGATTGAGAAGCGACCTTCGGAGGCGGAAGGCGCCGGAAGGGTCTTCGAATGTCCAGCATGCAATAGAAAGGTTACCGAGAGTGATAAGGTATGTCCGCACTGCGGAGCAATATTCGAGGAGGAGGCACAGTTCGAATGCCCTGCCTGCGGAACGACCGTGATGGCAGATGCGAGCAAATGTCCCGGATGCGGAGCAATCTTCCTTGAGGAAGGGCAGCAAGTCTCTGAGGAAGCCGCGAAAGAAGTGTCTCCAGGCGAACTCTCGCCGGACGTTCAGCCAGAGATTGTAGCAGTTGGAGAATCCGAGGCTGAAAAAGCCGCGGCTGAGGCGCGCAAAGACGAAGAGCTTCAAAAAATAATCTCGGCCGCTAAGAAGATCAAAGATACCCGTGACGCGGACAAAGGGAAAAAGGGCGTGCTTGAGAAGAAGAAGACTAGGAAAGGCTTCGGCCTGTTCAAAGGCATATTGCAAAGAGAGGGACCGGCTGAGAAGAAACAAGCAACTCCTGCTCCAGTGGCACAGGAACAAGAGGCCAGAGCCGAAATTTCTGAGATGCATCCTGAAGCAGAGAAGGAGCAGCCAGCGGAATTAGGACCTCATCCTCCGCCCAGGGTCAAGAAGACCTTCCCGACCGATTCGAGGGAGCAGGGCAGGGATCTCGCCAGACTCGTCGCCGAAGTGCGATCATTGCTGAACACTGCAACGGAGAGAGGGATATTCATGGACGAGACCAAAGCACTGCTTGACCAAGCCATAACTGCCGGCAGGGAGAGGCAGTTCATTCAAGCTCTAGAGCTTATTTCCGAAGGCCAGGAAAGGCTTCAGGCGCAATTGCATGAATATGTCAGCGCCAACATTGTCTCTCTACAGGATGAGGTCGTTGTCGCGAAGAAACTCGGAGGCGATTCCGCAAAAGCCAATGTGTACATAAGAGAAGCATCAAGAGGCGGTGGCTCAGGCGATTACCAGGCCGCGCTTGTCTTTATCGACAAGGCGCGAAACGAATTATCCCCTGTGACCGGGCGGTACAATGAGACGAAAAATGCGCTGAGGAAGTTCGAAAGACTGGTCAAGGATGTCAGAGTCATAGGGATTGACAATGAACCGCTCAAGGCGCTGTATGAAGATGCAAAATCTGCATTCGACTCCCTCGATTTCTCAAAGGCACACAATATCATCAAGAAGAACACGGATGAGATTATCTCTCAGATTCCGAATCGAATGTCCAAGGAGATCGACAAAGCCAAACAGCTGCTGATCGAGGCAAAGATGAAGACTGACGGCGGCGTATCGACTCAAATCTCAATTTTGAAATCTGCAATCAGGAACATGCAGGAAGAGAAATATGTCGAGGCTCTCGCAGAATTGAAGAAATTCAAGAAAGAGATGCGAAGGCTGCTTACCCCAACTTGATTGTCTCGAACTCTCTTTCGAGAATTGAAAGTTCCTGTGCTTTGAGAGTTCCAGGCCCTACCGATATCAACATTATCGAGTTGCTCTCGGAGAAATCATCGATCAATCTTCTCAGGAAGCGCAGCACACCCTCGAAGCTCGTATTGCTTATCAGATATTGGAGTCCATCAATGAGGAGTATTCCCGGCTCTCCCTTGCCGGTGAATTCCTCGATTGTATGAACAATCATCTCGAGGCTGGGCGAGATGGTCTTCTCGCTCTTGCTGTCCTTGTCGGTCAACCAAAGGATCTCGGCGCGCTTTGTTCCATACTCCTTTCTAACTTGCGCCGGGTTCATCCTTGTTATCTCGAGACCCTTGAATCCTTCCGTTATCTTATTTGCGAATATTCTGTTGCTGTTGACCGGTCTGTCCTCCTCGATAAGATAGCTATGTCCCGCCTTGATGTCAACAGCCGGTCCGACCCGCTTCTCCTCCTTCAGGCCGATTGTCGGGGTCAGGACTTCCTTTGCCAGTTGCAGATCGATGTTCACTTTCATCACGGTTGAGAAGGCGATCAATCGGTTCAATGCTGCCTCGAGCTCCCTGACGTTCGTCTGAACATTTTCAGCGATGAAGTCCAGAACGGACTCAGGCATCTCCTTTCCCTTCTCCTTCGCCTTTCTCTTGATTATTTCAATCCTAGTCTGTTTCTCTGGAGGCTGAATGTCAGCGATCATCCCGCCCTGAATCTTGGTCGCCAATTGATCCGACAGCCTGGGGATCTCCCTGGGAAGCCTGTCGCTGGCGACCACAACTTGGCCGCCGCTCTGTAAAGTCTCGTCGATTATATGCATCAACTCGTCCTGTGCTGCATCCTTGCCGGCGAGGAACTGGAAATCATCGATCATGAGCACCTTGCTCTTCCTGATGATGTTTCTGAAACCGCGCAGATCATTGTTCTTGATAGCCTGATCCAATTCTTCGGCGAATTTCTCGGCGGGGATCAGGACGATTTTCTCTTTCGGATTCTTATCCAGGATCTGCCTGGCTATGGCATTCAGAAGATGGGTCTTTCCAAGCCCCGATTTTCCGTATAGGAAGAGCGGGTTGTACGCCTTGTCTGGCGCATGCGCAACGGCCACTGCAGCCGCATATGCGAATTTGTTGTTCTTCCCCACGACGAATGACTGGAATCCCATCCCCTCAGTCAGCACTGTGAGCGGCGATGCTTTTTCTTCCGATTCCTTGCAGCTTTGGCAGACACCCTTCCCATCTAGTATTCCGCCACATTTTTCGCATGTGGACACCTCCTTTTTTGGGATTTGGCCTCGCTGGTATTGCAGGATAAGATCATACAGGTCTCCTGACTGCTCATCCCGTTTCTTTTTCTTGATGTCCTCTTCGATCTTTTTCTCTGCTATCTTCGTCTGCTCTATCCTGATTTTGATTTTATCCCTTAGATTCAACAGCTCTCGCTTGATCGAATCTAATTGCTCAGGATCATTCAATCTAGCCCTCAGTGATTCAATCTCCTCCTCGAAGCCAGACATGGGGAGGCCGTCTATTTGCTTCTCGATTATCTTCAGTTCATCGATCTTATCCTGATACTTCGCGAGCTCCTTCTTTGCAGCGGTTCTGTTGATCTTGAAAGTCTCTTCGAGCTTGCTCACGACATACCCCTGCTGTCGTATCTTGTCAATCTCAACCATTACGGGATCTCTTTTTTCCTTCTCATCTTTCTCAGCAGATGGCTTCACGACAGGTGCCTTTTCAACCTCCTCTTGGCGAGGCGGGAATTTTGACGGCTCAAGGTTCTCAGTTTCGATGAGTTTCGCGTCCGGAAACCGGCGGTCAAACTCCTCCTTTGGCACGCGGCTGTGGAGCTCTATTACCGAATGCTTGTCCTGAGAATCCTCCCAAATGAATCTCATTGATTTATCCCCCGCATAGATCCTCCTGATCTCCCGGGGATGCGCCTTGAAGAATTGGTAGATGGACATCTTCGGGGTGCCCTGGTCTATGACGAGATAGCCAGTCGAGCTCAACCCCTCCTTCTTCAATATGACCTTTATGTATCCGCTGAAAGAGTATTGCGTGAGATCGTTCAGGATGCCTTTGAGAACATCAGGGCCGCCCCTTGCGGTCCTGACTACTATCCCCTCGGGTATCCGGAGCTCTGTGGACAAAGTTGATGCCTCGCTTGACAATAAATGAATCTGCATAAATCTTTTTTTAGGTAATATCTCTCATCTGGAAATAATCTTATGCCACATATTGAAATTTGAAAAAGTATAACTACTCATTGCAGGTTCAAAGACACGGGTATGCCACTGTAGCTCAGCGGCAGTGCATGTATTGCACCGCTATAGAGCGGCGGTTTCGTAAACCGCAGGCCGGGGGTTCGAGACCCTCCAGTGGCTCCATTCATTTTCATTTTCATGCAGTCGCAAGCCCTGCACGTTAAAAGCGAATCAGTGTCCTATATAAGTGAATCTGTGCGAAGTCTTCATGACCGAAGTGGAGCGAGCCGATATCGTAGCCAGCTCCTTCTTCCTCAGCATCTTCTTCTTCTTGATGATCATCTCGATCATCTTCTCATCGATGAATCCGGTCCGAGTGCTGATGATCCCCTTGTCCTCCAGGACATGCACCCAGAAACTGAACGCTCTCGCGCTCATTCTCTTGGCTTCCATGATCCTGCCTGTCGCGATCAGCTTGAGAACATCCATGTCAATTGTTCCGCCGAACTCCCTCTCGCCGGTGGCGATCAGAACCATGTTGAGCAGCTTCTTGCGCCCCTTCCTCATGCTCTTGATGTCGGTGTATGAGTAAATGGTACCGTCACGGATCTTCTGCTCGATTTCCCAGATAGGCAAGTTGTCCAAAGCTCTGACTCGTTCTATTAAAACGCAGTAGTCTGTTGCCTTACGAATCCTCAAGAGAGATGGGTTCACTAACGTGTTGCTCCCCGGACCCGCCTTGCTAGGGCAAATATATTTTATTGAAAACCATCTGTTGGATTAATACCTTACGCTTTTATCGAGCTTTCTTGTGCGGCGATTCTAGAAAAAAATGGTGATTTTTTCTATATTCAAGTTATGTTTTTCTTCTGCCGGGTTTTTGCCGGATCATCTATCCCGAACGCCTCATCGAAAAGTCTCATCGCGCAGTACTCTCCGCACATTGTGCAGACCGTTGCGTCATTCGCCGAGAACCTTTCGTGCATGTCTTTTGCCTTGCTTCTGTCAATGCACAGCTCCATCATTTGCCCCCAATCAAGCGCCTTGCGAGCAACTGACATAGATAGGTCCCAGTCTGCATCAATACCCCTTGAAAGATCCGCGGCATGCGCAGCGATCTTCCCTGAGATGACGCCATCTCGCACATCATCCACCGTAGGGAGCGAAAGATGCTCCGAAGGCGTCACGCAGCACAGGAAATCTGCCCCGTGATATGCGGCCAAAGCGCCGCCTATGGCGCTTGTGATGTGGTCATAGCCAGGGGCGATGTCCGTCACCAGTGGTCCTAGCACATAGAAAGGAGCACCGTCGCATATCGATTTCTCGAGCCTGACATTAGCCTCTATCTGATTGATGGGAACATGCCCGGGGCCCTCGACCATAGTCTGCACACCGGCGTCTCGCGCCATTCTGACCAGCTTGCCAAGTATTACAAGTTCAGCTATCTGCGCGGGATCGGTCGCATCAGCAGTGCAGCCGGGCCGCAAACCATCCCCCAGACTCAATGTGATTTCGTGGTCTCCCGCCATTTCTAAGAGATAGTCATATCTCTCGAATAGGGGATTCTCGTTCCCCGTATGGGCCATCCAGTTAAGCAATATCGCGCCCCCTCTGGAGACGACATCGGTCACTCTCGGATGGTCCGCAAGGGCGTTTGCGGATTCCTTTGTAACGCCGCAATGAACGGTAATGAAATCGACACCCTGCCTCGCATGAGATTCAATGACAGAGAATATGTCGTCCTCGGTCATGTTGAGAATGCCGCCTCTGCCGCCCATTTTGCATGCCACTTCGTATATGGGGACCGTTCCTAGAGGCACCTTGACATTCTTCAGAAGTTTTTCTCTGATATCATGCAGGTCGCCGCCGGTGCTGAGGTCCATGATTGTGTCTGCTCCGTATTTCATCGCGACTCTCGCTTTCTCAATCTCGGTCTGCAGGGATACGAAATCTGGAGAAGTGCCGATGTTGGCGTTGATCTTCACACTGAGCCCCTCCCCGATCGGCACTGGGCAAGCGATTTCATGAACTGGATTATTGGGGACCACAGCCCTGCCGTTGGCTACCGCTCTCCTGAGCCTCTCCGGGTCTACGCCCTCCCACTTCGCCGCCCTTTCTATGCTATCTGGCAGCTTTATTTCAGCCTCTCTCATCAGTCGCATTGAATATACCTATCCAAACCTCTCGATATCTATGTTTTGATTGTACAGAAGCATACCAAAATGCATCTGGACCCGAATCGAACATGTTCGGTCAAGGTCGATTTCGATGACCGACGAACAGGTCCGATAAATAATTAATTATTAGAATGAGAATAATTTTAGCCAGAAGACAAACAAAAGCCTTAAGAGTATACACTCCATAAGGGTTACTGGTAACCGAAAAAAAACACCCTGGACAGGATGGGATGTAATCCTTATGGAGTCGTTTTGAATGAGTGACGACAATAAACAGCCGGATGCGCAGGAATCGGTCTACGACGCCGACAAGATACAGGTATTGGAGGGTCTAGAGGCTATCAGAAAGAGACCGGGCATGTACGTAGGAAGTACGGACCAATACGGACTTCATCATTTGGTCTATGAGGTCGTTGATAATTCGATCGACGAGGCAATGGCCGGCAGCTGCAATAACATACATGTCACAATCGAAGAGGGATCCATCGTAACAGTCACGGATGACGGCAGAGGCATACCGGTAGGCATTCACAAGAAATACAACAAATCCGCCCTCGAGCTCGTCATGACGAAATTGCATTCCGGAGGCAAGTTCGACAACAAAGCCTACAAAGTTTCTGGAGGGCTTCATGGCGTCGGCCTTGGGGTAGTCAACGCTCTTTCAGAGTTCGTTGAAGTCGAGGTCGTACAGAACGGAAAGATGTTCTACCAGAAATATGAAAGAGGGCAGCCCGTCACAGAGCTGAAAGTTCTCGGCGATTCGCCCGATCACGGTACGACGATCCGGTTCAAGCCGGACAAGCTGATTTTCGAGGACATAAACTTCGATTTCAATCTGATATCCACCAGACTGAGAGAATTGGCATTCTTGAACAAGGGACTGAAGATTGTAGTAGAGGATCTCCGGACAGGCGAGCAGCAGATCTACCGCTTCGATGGCGGAATAACCGAGTTTGTCCAGTTCGTCAACAAGAATCGCAAGGCGCTGCATGAGCAGCCGATCTACATTTTCGGGGAGAGCAAGGACATCAGCGTTGAAATCGCAATGCAATGGACCGATGGATATGCCGAGAGCGTACACACGTTTGCCAACAATATTAACACAATCGAGGGAGGGGCGCATCTGGTGGGGTTCAGGAGCTCCATCACGAGGACGATCAACGATTATGCAAGGAACAACGGTTACCTGAAGGAGGGCGCCGAGGGGTTGAGCGGTGAGGATGTGCGCGAGGGGCTGACGGCTATCATCAGTGTCAAGCTCCGCGACCCGCAGTTCGAGGGCCAGACGAAGACCAAGCTCGGCAACAGCGTCGTCAGGACCGTTGTAGAATCGGTGGTCGGACAGAAGCTCACGGAGTTCCTCGAGGAGAATCCGAAAATATCCCAAATCTGTCTGCAGAAGGCGATACTCGCAGCCGAGGCTAGAGAGGCCGCAAGAAAGGCCCGCGAGCTCACCAGGCGAAAAGGCCTGCTCGAGGGCGGAGGTCTGCCGGGAAAACTTGCCGATTGCAGTGAGAAGGACCCCGCGAAATGCGAGGTCTTCCTCGTCGAGGGGGACTCAGCAGGAGGCAGCGCGAAGCAGGCAAGGGACCGTACGTTTCAGGCCATTCTTCCGCTGAGAGGCAAGATACTCAATGTCGAGAAGGCCCGGATGGACAAGATGCTGAAAAACCAGGAGATCAGAACGCTCATAACCGCCTTCGGGACCGGGATCGAGGAAGAGTTCGACATTTCCAAGGCCAGATATCACCGGATCATCATACTGTGCGACGCGGATGTCGATGGGAGCCATATCAGGACATTGCTTCTGACCTTCCTCTATCGGTACATGAAGCCGCTCATCGAGGCAGGATACATCTACATAGGCCAGCCGCCGCTCTATCGGATCAAGAAAGGGAAGAGCGAGGTCTACGTCTATTCGGACAAGGAGAAGGATGACATAGTGAAAGAGATGGGTTCCGCCGCCGACATTCAGAGGTACAAAGGTCTTGGCGAGATGAATCCCGAACAGCTCGCGGATACGACGATCAACCCTGCGACAAGGATGCTCAAGAAGGTGACTATCGACGACGCGATGCTCGCGGACGAGCTATTCACTATTCTGATGGGGGACGCGGTCGAACCGAGAAGGGAGTTCATCCAGGAACATGCCCGAGAGGTCGAAGTACTGGACGTATAGGTGATCTGATTTGCCCGATACTCAGGAAGAGCAGCAGGGAATTGCACGAAGAGTCACCATGCGTCCGATAGAAGTCGAGATGAAGAAATCATACATCGACTACGCCATGAGCGTCATTGTCGGAAGGGCGCTACCGGATGTCCGAGACGGCCTGAAACCCGTTCATCGGAGAATTCTCCATGCCATGAATGAGATGGGGCTCACTCGGAACAAGTCTCACAAGAAATGCGCGAGAGTCGTCGGAGAGGTGCTGGGCAAATACCACCCCCACGGAGACATCGCAATCTACGATACTCTCGTCAGAATGGCGCAGGATTTCTCCATGCGCTATCCGTTTGTCGACGGCCAGGGAAATTTCGGTAGCGTCGACGGGGACACTGCGGCGGCGATGAGGTACACGGAATGCCGTCTGGAGGCGATCGCCGATGAGATGCTTGCGGACATAGACAAGGACACGGTAGATTTCACCGACAACTTTGACGGGTCATTGAGGGAGCCATTGGTGCTGCCGTCGAATCTGCCAAACCTTCTCGTCAACGGGTCCTCCGGGATCGCCGTGGGCATGGCGACGAACATCCCGCCTCACAACCTTTCCGAAGTGGTCGACGCAGTGGTCCTTCTCATCGACAATCCTGAGGCGGAAACACGCGAGCTGATGGAGATCATACGCGGCCCAGATTTCCCGACAGGCGGGATAATCTACGGCATAGACGGGATCGTGGAGGCCTACGATTCCGGGCACGGCAGAATCAGAGTGCGGGCGAAAACACAGGTCGAGTCGCATGAGGATAGGGAGAGGGTGATCGTCACCGAGATACCCTACAACGTGAGCAAGGCGACTCTCCTCGAGGCCATCGCAGAGCTCGTCAAGGCAAAGAAGATCGAGGGGATCAGCGACCTGCGCGACGAATCCGACAAAGAGGGAATGCGAATAGTCATCGAGCTGAAGAAGGACGCCATGTCTGAGGTCGTTCTCAATCAGCTCTTTGCGCACACGCAGATGCAGGTCACTTTCGGAATAATCAACCTCGCCCTTGTGGACAACCAGCCGATTGTTCTGTCGTTGAAAGAGATGCTCGACTATTTCATCGAGCACAGGTTCGACGTCGTCAGGCGCAGGACGAAGTTCGACCTCGAGCAGGCCAAGGCTAGGGCTCACATTCTCGAAGGGCTCATAACGGCCATCGACAACCTCGACGATGTCATAAAGCTGATCAGGAAGGCGAAGACGCGCGAGGAGGCCAGAGACGGACTGATGAAGAAGTACCTCCTGAGCGAGATACAGGCAAAAGCGATACTGGAGATGCAGCTGCAGAGGCTGACAGGCCTCGAGATGAAATCGGTCAAGGAAGAGTACGATCAGATTTCCAAGAAAATCGAAGAACTCCAGAAGATACTGATGGACGAGAAGGCCATATTCACAATAATCAAGCAGGAGCTCCTGCAGCTCAAGGACAAGTACGGAGACGAGCGGCGCACCGAGATAGTCATGCAGGCGATCGACCTTGACATCGAGGATCTAATCCCAGTCGAGGATGTCGTCGTCATGATAACCAACAGCGGATACATC
>Ga0224495_10000857_pt1 | contig 22960 bp, 14 predicted proteins | sample SF_Jul11_sed_USG_FD_168128 | JGI IMG/M metagenome (GOLD analysis project Ga0224495, IMG submission 168128) | Sediment microbial communities from San Francisco Bay, California, United States - SF_Jul11_sed_USGS_4_1 | ecosystem: Environmental > Aquatic > Marine > Sediment | place: USA: California...
GGAGAACGTCGGACGACACCTCCAGCCGCAGGCGGTTCTGGTGTTCGACGTCGGCCTGGGTTTTATGAAAGGCAGACCGATGTCTCTGGCGGGCACTGCCGCCTCGGGTGGTTTGGAACACCGACGTCTGGTAGGTTCGAGGATCCTGTCGGATAAGACGGTGGAAGTCACCCTCATCTTCGAAACTTACAGCCGCGATCTCCTGGTCGACTACGTCGAACAAAAATCGCTGGCCGGTGTGGTCACGCGGCGCCACCTGCATGACTTACTGGCCAGGACCGGCTTTCATGTCAAAAACGAATACAGCGACTACGATTTCTCTCCCTTCCGGCACGGCGACGGCCTGTTGATAATCGAGACCGTCAGGGCGTAAATACGTGCCGCCTTGTTGACACCGGGCGGCCCGCCTGCTATGTTTCTCCGTACGCTTTCGGTGTGGCTTTTAAGTAATGTGCCGCCGGAGCTTTCAGAACACGTGAACGCGTCCGTCGATATGTCACCAACAAAAATCCGAATAACGGTCGAGGAAGGAGTCAGGGTATGAAAAAGTTCTGGACAGCCCTGCTGGCTGTACTGGGGGGCTTGGTCGTGCTGGCCATTGTCGCTCTCCTGGTGGTTGTTGCCGCATTCATAAGCGAGCCGGGTGTGCCCGGCACAACCATTCTTGAAACAGACCTCGAGTGCGGTCTTATCGAATACGTGCCGGATGATCCGGTGGCCAGGGCTCTGACCGGTCATTTGCTCCGGGTGCGTGACGTCGTGGAGGCTCTGGAGAAAGCCGCCGATGACGACCGAGTGGTCGGGCTGATCGCCCATATCGGCGCCGGCAGCATGGCTCCCGCGGAAGTTCAGGAGGTGCGCGACGCTGTCATGGCGTTTCGCGGCAAGGGCAAAACCGCCATCGCTTACTCGGAGACGTTTGGCGAGCTGGGCCCGGGAAACGGCGCTTATTACCTGGCTACGGCCTTTGATGAAGTGTATCTACAGCCTTCGGGAGATGTCGGTCTTACCGGTATTATGTTCCGGTCCCCCTTTGTTAAAGGCACCCTGGACAAGCTCGACATCGAACCGAGAATGGACCACCGCTACGAATACAAAAACGCCATGAACACGCTTACCGAGAAGAAATTCACCGAAGCCCATCGCGAGGCTACTCAGAAGGTCATGGAGTCGATCTTCAATCAGATGGTGGCCGGTATCGCCAGCGGACGGGGTCTATCGGAAAGCGAGGTCTCCTCGCTCATTGACAGCGGGCCCTTCTATGGGCAGGAGGCTCTTGACGCCGGCCTCGTCGACGGCCTGGCTTATCGTGATGAGGTCTATGACATAATCAGGGAGCGCGGCGGTGAAGACGCCAAGCTCTTATACTTGCGCGATTATCTCCAGCGCGCCGGGCGACCGCATGAATGCGGCAAAACCGTGGCCCTGATCTACGGTGCGGGCGACGTCGTGAGGGGGGAGAGCGGCTATGATCCCCTCATGCAGAGCCTGACTATGGGCTCCCGGTCCGTGACGGCTGCCTTCCGGGCCGCTATCGAAGATGACGACGTGCGGGCTATCCTCTTCCGAATCAACAGCCCCGGGGGATCCTACGTTGCCTCCGATGCTATCTGGCGCGAAACCATACGCGCCCGCCAGGCCGGCAAACCCGTGATTGCGTCGATGGGGCACGTGGCCGGCTCCGGCGGATACTTTGTCGCTATGGCCGCTGACAAGATTGTCGCCCAGCCGGCTACTATCACCGGCTCCATCGGTGTTATCGGCGGCAAAGCCGTGGTCACCGGTTTCTGGGAAAAGCTTGGCCTCACTTGGGACGAAGTTCATACCAGCGCCAACTCAACTATATGGAGTTACACTGACGATTACACACCCCGGGGTTGGCAGCGTCTGCAGGATTGGCTCGACCGCGTTTATGAGGATTTTACGGCCAAGGTGGCTGACGGCCGGGGTCTGCCGATTGACTCCGTCCTGAAAATCGCCAAGGGGCGTATCTGGAGCGGCGAGGATGCTCGGCAACTGGGACTTATCGATGAGTTGGGCGGCTTTCCGACCGCCCTGCGCCTGGCCAAGGAAGCCGCCGGCATCCCGCCCGAAGAGGACGTCGAGTTGAGATTGTACCCCGAAGAAAAATCCCTTCTCGATATTTTGTTGGGCGACGAGCCGGAAAGCAGTGAAGATGTCGTCGTCGCGGCCGCCACTCGTATGCTCGGAGCGCTCCAGCCGGCGGCTCAGTTGATGCGGCAACTCGGCCTGGTTGACGACGGAGGCGTGCTGCGTATGCCCGAAGTGGCAACGGGCGACTAGTCGCCGGCGATCGGCTCAAATCGGGCCTGGAAAAATCGTAGCTGCTTCGGTTCGAACACAAACCGCAGCCCGCGCAACTGCTCGCGTTTTTGATAGAGGTTGATTATCCCCTCAGCCGTATAGTCCATATGGCTCTGCGTGTATACCCGCCGGGGAATGGTCAGGCGCACCAACTCCAGGGCCGGCCGGCGGTTTTCGCCGGTTTTGGGGTCGCGCCCGGCCGAAACGTTGCCGCGCTCCATCGCCCGCACGCCGGTTTCGACGAAGATTGCCGCCGCCAGCGACTGCGCCGGAAATTGCTCCTGCTCTATATGACGCAGGAAGCGCCGCGCATCCAGGAATATGGCATGACCCCCGTGGGGAATCACGTGGGGCACTTCGCCCGCGGTCAGAAGCTCTCCCAGGTAATTGGTCTGCTCCACCCGGTACTTGATGTAGTCGTCGGTCGCCACCGCTTCCCGGATGCCCTGGGCTAGGGCCGCCATGTCACGCCCGCTCATACCGCCGTACGTGTGCAGACCTTCATAGATAACCACCTGAGCTTTCGCCTCCACGAAGAAATCTTCGTCGTTCATGGCCAGGAACCCGCCCATATTCACCAGACCGTCCTTTTTCGCTGAGCACGTACAACCGTCGGTGTAGGCACAGATCTCCCTGACAATCTCCTTGATGGACTTGTCGGCGTAACCTTGCTCGCGCTTCTGGATGAAATAGGCGTTCTCCACCGTGCGTGTATTGTCCAGCATTATCTTGATACCGTGGTGGTCGCAGAATTCCCGTAATTCCCGGAGATTGGCCATTGATATCGGCTGGCCCCCGGCCATGTTCACGCAGGTTTCGTAGCTGATATAGGGTATCTTATCCGGCCCGACCCTGTCGACCAGCTTTTGCAGTTTGGCCAGATCGACATTGCCTTTGAAGGGATGCGCATTCGTTGGGTCGTGGGCTTCGTCGATGATGACATCGACAAAATTCCCCCCGGCCAGCTCCTGGTGCAGACGCGTCGTGGTAAAATACATGTTGCCCGGAACCCAATCACCCGCCTTGATAAGCAGCTTCGACATAATATGTTCGGCCGCCCGACCCTGGTGCGTGGGAACCACGTACCGATAGCCGAAAATGTCCTGGATCGCCTTCTCCAGATCATAAAAATTCCTGCTGCCGGCATAGGCTTCGTCGCCGAGTTGCAGGGCCGCCCACTGGGCGTCGCTCATGGCGCTGGTGCCGCTGTCGGTAAGCAGGTCGATGAAAACGTCTTCACTCTTCAGAAGAAAAGTGTTATAGCCGGCCTCCCTGATGGCCGCCTCACGATATTCCCTCGTGGTCACCTTGATCGGCTCGACTGTCTTTATCCTGAATGGTTCCGGAAAATGTCTCATGGCACCTCCTGGCCCGGTTATATTGTTATCCTTAAGACCCTGCCCGGCAGTGTCGGTCCGCGGATGAGGTAAAAGTGAATTCCCGCGTAAAACCGGATTCGGCTGCGGAAGGTCCGCGGCTGAATCGGCTTATCTCCGCCGTCGGCGACCGGCGTCAGTCACCCCGGGGCTTAACCAAAAACGGGCCCGCCCCGACAGGCCCGTCTTATATTTTACCGTGGCACTAAAGCAGCAACACCGCTCTTAATTTACATTAGAGAGCAACTCTATGGACTTCTTGGGGTTGATAAGCCGCACCACCCGCTCACCGGCCATTTTTTCGTCGCAGCCTTTCTCGATCAACTCACGAACCTGCACCGGCGTAAGGTCCGGCCGCAGCGCCAACAGCTTGGCCGCGAGGTTGGTGGCGTTGGGTGATGCCTGCGACGTGCCGCTCATCGTCATCTTGTCCCCTCCCGGTACATAACTGGTTACTTCAAAACCGTTGGCATACACATCTACCTTTCCGAAGCTCGTGAAACCGGTCTCGTTGCCGGCCTGGTCCACGGCCCCGACGGTCATGGTGTTGGGCAAATCCAGCGAACTCGGGATAAACTCTTCGAAACTTACGTCGGCATCGGTGTTGCCCGCAGATGTGATGAAGAGAATCTCCGGAGCGTCCTTGATGGCGCCATAAAGACCCTGCTTTTGAATCTCGAATATCCGGCGGGCCAGCGCTTTGCGCTCATCGGCGCTGCCGCCCGCGTTGTGGATCTCCAGGGCGCTTTCAAAACTGGCCAGGTTGCCCCCCCAACTCAGGTTGGCCACACGCACCCCGCTTTTCTTCAGATAGTCGACCAGCTCGAGCGCGGCCGCCGAATCCTTGAGTGCCTGTTCAACAGTCGGCTCCTCCGGCACCATCCGGTATTCGAACGTTATGCGTGCATTCAGCAAACGAACAAAGGGATTGCCCTGGACCGTGACACCGGCCACATGAGTGCCGTGCGAGTAATTGCCGTATTTGCCGATGTCTTCCAGTAACGGCTGCACGTCGGCCTTATCCATCGAGGAAAGCATGTTCTTCAACTCTGTGGCTTCATCGCTGTCAATGTTGGCGTTCATATCCTCCAGACCCTTTAGCAGACGCTGCAGGCGCGGCCGATCCTTTTCCACGTCTCCGATTGGGTAGAGCATCTCTGTCGTCTTGTCCGAATGCAGCGTGTACGCGATACCGTGCACGTCGTCGATGAATCCGTTCCCGTCATCATCGATATTGTTGCCCGGGATTTCCTTGTCATTGGTCCAGAGTTGGCCCTTGAAAAGATCGGTGTCGATACCGGCATCCCAGATGGCGACAACCACGGGTGAACCCTTGTCCGACGCCTTGAGAGTGACCTCGCGCTCGTTCCAGATGTTGAGCTTCTCAACCCGGTGCTCATCGAGATATGCCGTCAGCACCTCGACCAGCGCCCGCTTGTAAGGCAGGTAGTTGCGTATCGTGTAATTGAAGCCGATCAGGGAGAGCGCAAAATCCTTGCTTATCTCACCGCCGCTCGCATCAAGCGCCGGTTGGATGCGCGACTCGATGATACCCTCGAGCAGGTTCTGCGAAACGGTCTCATAGCGGGCTTTGGCAGATTTCATCTCCGCCTCGACCGTCTTGTACGGCAGGGCCAGCACCAGCGCCCGGTATTCTTTCTTGATGGCGGCCGTACGATCCCGCGCGCCGGACTGGACGGCCCGGATATAGGCTTGGCTGAACAAACCCGCCGTCAACCTGGCCGCTTCCTTGTCTTCAAGCTCCCGGCGCAGCTCGAGGAAATGAAGGCAGTCATCGTAGCGTCCCTCGAGCATGGCTATTATGCCCAGATTGCCGTAATATGATTTCAGCGTCGTCTTATCCTGAATCTCATAGGTTTCCAGGTCAGACTCCAAATCCGCCTTAACTTCCTTGATGAGTTTGGTCAGCGCGGCATCGTCCTTCGACAGATCCACAGCATCGACACTGATTTTGTAAACATGCCGCGGCAGATCATCCAATTTCTCGATCTTGATTTTCTCGGCAGCCGCCCCGATGCCTGTTGAAAATACAGACAGGAGAAGCGCTCCCCCCAAAATGCGTACTGTTCCCCGTTTCATCCAAACTCCTTGCTTTCTTCAGTCGTCAACCCATGTCGTCAAGTCACTCTATTCAAGGCCCCTCTATGCTTTTACAATAATTATAAGCACAACTCGTTCAATAACAAGTAAATTCCTGCGCGGAACCGCTAACCCTTGACCACGCCGACCGGAACCAGGCGCACCACCCTGCGGACAATTCCCGCCCGTTGCGACACATCCACCACGCGGTCCACATCCTTGTAAGCCCCCGGAGCTTCCTCCGATATGACCCGGCGGCTCTTCGCCTGGAGGTATATACCCTTGCGTTTCAACTCCTCAATGACGGCGTTGGCCGGGTGTCGTTTTCGCGAAACGTGACGTGAGGCGCTACGACCGGCCCCGTGACAGGACGAACCGAAAGTCTCCCCCATCGCCAGGTCGGTGCCAACCAGCAGGTAACTGGCCGTACCCATATCTCCGGGAATCAACACCGGCTGGCCGACCGACCGATATTTCTCCGGTACCTCCGGTCGCCCCGGCCCGAATGCCCGCGTCGCCCCTTTGCGGTGTACGTAAAGCTGACGCCGACGACCCTCGAAATCATGCTCTTCCAGCTTGGCTATATTGTGCGCCACGTCGTATATCATGGCAAGACCCAGCTTGTCGGCCGGTCTGCCCAGAACCGAGGCGAAGCTTTCGCGGACCCAGTGCGCGATCATCTGGCGATTGGCCCACGCGAAGTTCGCGGCGCATTTCATGGCCGTGAAGTAACTCTGGGCTTCCGGCGACATCGCCGGGGCGCACGACAGCTCCCGGTCCAGAAGGGGAATATTGTATTTGCGGTTAGCCTGCCGCATAATCTCCAGGTAATCCGTGCAAATCTGGTGGCCACACCCCCGCGATCCGGTGTGGATCATCAAAAGAATCTGGTTTTTTTCCGTCACTCCAAAGACCCGGGCGGCCTCGGCATCATAGATTTCGTCCACGCGCTGGATTTCCAGGAAATGGTTCCCGGCGCCAAGACTGCCCAGCTGTCCCTTGCCTCGCTTTTTCGCGGTGGGACTGACCAGCGCCGGATCGGCACCCTCGATACAACCCCTGTCCTCGGTGACGTCAAGGTCGTCTTCCCATCCGTAACCGTTCTCTACGGCCCAGCCCGGACCCCTCCTGAGCACCTCGTCGAGTTGGGCGGGGGAGAGTTGAATCCGCCCTTCCGAACCCACCCCGCAGGGCACGTTGTCGAACATCGTGTCGATGAGCTTCGTGATGCGGTGGCGAATATCTTCGTAGGTCAGATCCGATCGTAGCAGTCTGACACCGCAGTTGATATCGTAGCCCACCCCGCCCGGGGATATAATACCGTCGTGAGCGTCGAACGCGGCCACGCCACCGATGGCAAACCCGTAACCATGATGAATATCCGGCATGGCCATCGACTTGCCCACGATACCGGGAAGGGTGGCGACGTTGGCGACCTGCTCCAGCGAATCATCAGCCTTGATCGCCTTCATCATTTCCTCGTCGGCATACACCAGGCCGGGCGTATTCATCATGACCCGGTTCTGCTTCATCGCCGCACTGAGATATGATGAAGATATTTCAAACCGGCACTCGCCGGCCCGCTTCAGAAAACCTTCCCAATCCATAACACGCTCCTCAACCTGAACGTTTACAGGCGCCTTCCCAATATTCTACTCCGCTCAACACCGGCTGTCTCAAACGTCAAAAAGTACCTGGACGTGGCTGGGCTTCTTTTCCCGGCCGTCGAACACTTCAATCATATGATACGAGACGCCTTTGACATGATTGCCGTGCCCGTGCTTACTCGAAACGAATTTCTCGCCCCGCCCGGTGGCTTGCAGCCGCCAGTGACCGGACAATTCCACCCTGAAGTCCTTCAGAACGAGTCGATCAACCTCATGCACGAAAATCAGGCGGGAAAGAAAAACCACCAGCAGGCCTTCCAGGTCATCCGCTTCGACCTCGATCTGCACCTCCTCATGGCCGTCGACAGGCGACTTGTCGGTAATGATGTCGAACATGGCTTCAGCCGCCACCGCGAAAGCCTCCGCGAGACTCTCGCCAAAGGCCTTGATGGCTATGTCAGCCGTATGGTCGACGAACTCGTAATGCCTCATGGCCCGAATATCTCCCGCCGGCGCTTTCTTCCGGCCTTTACGGAAAGAAACTAAGACAGCCTCCTTATGTCAATCGGTCCTTTCGCCCGCACCGACCGCCGCCGCTAACACCTTTGCAGCCACAGGCTTGGGCTGCTTTCCTGCGCCCGGTGAAACATCGCTGCGTTAATGCCGTAATAAAAAGACAGACGTCAGTCCGCCGTCCCGAACGGCAGCAAAACTGCAGATTCTGACTTTTTTTTGATATAGAGGAGATATGAAATGAATACCAAAGCCGCTTCCCCGACATCTGTCCTTGTCGGTGCCCTGGCTCTGATGTTGCTGCTCGCGTCCGCCGGCATCGTCCACGGGAAAAGCCATACTTGTTCCAGCCTGTCGTTCGATGACCATCTGTATCATTTTGAGGGTGTCGATATCGACTTTGACGGCGGCAGCCTGTTTATCATTCATGAGGGACGCGACGTTACTACGATCGAGATCACCGCTGATTACCAGTTGCTTATCGACGATGAACTGGTAAAGACCGATGCCGACCAGCAGAAACTGCTCAAGGAGTTTTACACCCTGACTGAAGAGATTACCGAGCAGGCCAAAGATATCGGTCTTGAAGGCGCCAGAATTGGCATCAGGGGGGCCAAGCTCGGCGTTGTCGCTGTTGGACGCGTGCTGAAACTTCTCTCGGCCGGTTACGATACCGATGACCTGGAAAGGGATATGGAGAGAGACGCGCAAAAGCTGGAAAAGGAGGCCGCTAAACTGGAACGAAGGGCGGCGAAGATTGAGAGTTTGGCGGACGACCTGGAGGACGTATCCGACGAGTTAAAGCATGAGATTCCCGAACTGCGCGCCCTCCGCTGGTTCTAATACCGCGCCAAAAGAAATCCGCGAAGGGTGACCGCTTTGGTCACCCTTCTTTATTTTGCCCTAAAAAAGACTTATCTCGACCCCGGCGAAAGCCAACCCTACGGACGAAAGCGTAATGGATAGCAGGACAAATATCGCAAAGCCGATAAATGCGGCCGTGATGCCTTTGCCTCGACTAATGCCGAAAATGATGCCGTAGCCGATTCCCGTCACGATGATCGTCCAGACCATGAAGATATCGAAATAGTAGAGAAGGCCGTAAAGAATCGACCGGAAATCCTTGCCCGGCAAAAAAGCCGCCAGCCCCAGCGATACGTACATGCTGTCCTTGGCCATTATCAAAGGCAGGCGCACCAGGCTGCCCAGCTCCATTATGAGACCGCCCAGCAGGGTCGCCGCCCACACCGTTTTGAATTTGGCCTTCCCGCCCATGAGGAAGCCGCCGACAAACCAGGCCACCAGCGCTACCAGAAGCCCGACAATAACGGCGAATACGCCGCCGGTGGGGATGGCCTTGCCAAGTTCCACTTCCGTGGCTGCCTGCCTCATCTGATCCAGGAGCTGCTGCGGTATCTGCGGGGATGTGCTCAGAAGCTCGTACTGCAACAGGGCCGTGTACTTGGCGGTGCCCAGCGCCGCTATGGCGCCTATGACAATCGTAATGACGAGCAGAACCAAAATTCGCGGTCTGGGCTTAAAATCCTCAAACGCCTGCTGCGGCGCCGAGAACACCCTGACGATTATTCCCCAGATACTCCTGGGCTTGACCGCAACGACTTCCGGTTCCATCTCACTCGGCTGTGGCTGCTTCTCTGTCTCCATTTTCAAAATTCCTCCGTCGGACTTGGGTTAATTTCCTATTAGACGGCACGGGCGTTAAGGGACCGCATAGTATACGGTCGCACGATTCTGCGTGTTCTTTCATAATACTGCTGATTCAACCAGGAATTCAATGAAAAATATTGGCGCCAAACCCTGCCTGTTCGCGCCGAGGGAGGTCTGCCACAGGGTTGTCGGTACACCGCTACCGGTAAAAAATCAAGGCCAGCCCGGCCAGTCCCACGCACAGCAACAGGATACCGATTACAATCTGAAATCTCGAACTCGCTGCCGCATCCGTCGACGTGCGGTAGGCGTCACCCTCTATATGAGGATCCATACTTCGTTTTTCCACTCGCCGCTTGAACCTTATTCGCGAGTCGTCAAACTTCTCCAGCATCTGCCAGCCGGCCCGGGCCTCCTCCTCGCACACCTTCTGCACGGCTTTCTGACTGCGAAACTTGCCAAAACTCGACCGCACGATTTTGAACTCCCAGCCCTCGAGATCGTTGCTGTTGTACGTTGTCATCTTCTCCTCCTCCGACACCTTGTGTTTTTTGGCGGCGGCGCCGGCGATGATCGGTCCTATGGCTCCTGTCATGTTGCCTCCTTGCTTAAGAATACGCCCGGAATGAGCAAATGTTCGACGGAATTTTCCGAGCCCGCAGCCGGCAAGTAAGGCCTTCGGCAGGCTGTGATGACAGATAATGACAATGTTTTCAAACGGATGCGGCCCTTTTGAGAACGTAAAAACTTGACAGATGCCCGTTAATCAGCGATCTTTAACGTGATATTTCGGGTATCGATCATGGCCGTTCATTCCACGCTCGTGATCTCGTCGTCTTTCGAACCGCTTCTTTCGCTCCGATCTGCCCGTGGGTAATTCCAGCCATGACCTGAAAGAGGATGGGCCGACCGCTGTGGGGCAGTCGGCTGGACAGGTTTTCCGGGCGATCCGCTTGCTCGGAAATGGCGGCGCACGCCATGCAACCTTCCATCATGCCCGGGGAATCATGGTAAAGTGGACGACAGCAGGGAGAACGCTCCGGACCACATACGTCCGGACATGTATCATGTCTTCTAATTCATAAAGAGCAAGGAGGAGTAACGATGAAGAGACTTCTATGGTTTCTTGCGGTTTGTTGTTCCTTGTTGATGCTGTGGGGCTGCAGTGATTCACCCGGCATCACCGACTCCGCGGACCAGCAGGCCATTGTCCTGGTCGAAAGACCGCAATTCATCGAAACGCGTCCGCAGGCAGAGGTGGAGAAAGTCACCCTCGTGGCTTCCGAGGACTTCCTCAGGTCGCTGGAAAAGAAACCGCCCAAACCGGATCCGGGCGGCAATGAGGATCCCAACCCCAACCCGCCGCACAAGTATGCCTATGTGGTTGGCATCTCCGATTACGAGGGTACCGCCAATGACCTCCAGTTCGCCGACGATGACGGCCGCGATATGGCGACCATGTTCCGCAGCCAGGGTTTCACCGTCGTGTCGGACATCGACCGCAGTGCCACGGCGGACAATATTGTCACCGGCCTCCAGTGGCTCGCGTCGGTGGCCCAGCCGGGCGATGAGATCGCTTTCTCATACTCCGGTCACGGCATGAAGGCGCCCGGGGCCGGCTCCAGCATCATCTCCACCGACCTGTACTATATCACGCATAGCTACGTCATGCAGATTATTAACTCCGCCAACTGCAGCAAAGTCCTGGTCACCCTCGATGCCTGCGTCATTGGCGGTTTTCTCGGCGATGGCGAGGTCGGCAGTTTTATCGCCACCGCTTCGAACAACACCAACTCCTATGACGCCCCTACTCTCGGTAACGGTGCCTGGACTTACTACTTCCTGGAGGCCGCCAACGGAAGTTATGTCTACGCCGAGGACATTGCCGTGTATGCCGAGGACGGCATGGCGGCATGGGCGGCGATATACCATCTCCGCGTCAGCCCCAGCCACACCGACAAGTACACCGGCATGTTCGATATATAGAATCTCGATGGCATAATAAACGAAGGCCCGTCCACCTGACGGGCCTTTCGCTATCAGCTACCTGTGCCGGACTCCAAGACCGCCTATGTCTGGAACAGGTACTGGATCTTCATGAAAAACTGCCGTTGCGAAAGACAGGTCATCGACCTGTCTTCGGTTATGCCGCATTTGTTGAACTCATCGTAGTCATACGTCGCCCCGAGGTAGAATGTCGAGAACGGGTTGATGCGATAAGTGATGAGGGGATCGACGTTCCAGCGGCCGTAAAAATCGTTGTACTCGCCGACCAGCCGCAGTGACAACTCGCGGTTGAACTGGTAGTGCACCCGCACCCGGCCGATGTAGCCGTCGAAGTACTCTTCATCGGTGTCGACATCACGGCTTCGCGAGTACACGAGGCTCGGCTCCACCAGCAGACCGTCGATCGGACGGATGCTGGCATACACATTCATGGCGTTTTCTTTTCCCATCGCAAAAGCATATCGCACGATCTGGTGCCCGTAGGCTACCTCGGCCCCCAGCTCTACGGCCGCCAGGGGCACGGCGGCTACATGCGTCGCCACAGACCAGACGTCACGGAAATCAATGCCCCCGAACCGTTCGCGGGTGACATTGTAATGTGCGCAGATGTGGCCCTGGGCATAACGGTAATTCGTGCCGATCCCGATCTCGGCCCACTCCTGTTTGCGCGTGCCGTCAAAATTCCAGATGCGGCACAGACCGGCCGAATACCCGATGGTGGTAAAGATCGTCCCCTTGGGACGCTGGGTATAGCTGCCCTCGGCGATCACCCGGCGATCAGCGTTCTGTGGCTGATAGCCGTTGTCGGCGCGGTAGGTCGGCGTCCGCTGGTAGGCTCGAACATAGACATAGACGTTCCGGGGTTCGAACGCCATGCCCACCAGACCCCCCGTGCCCCAGAATGACTCGCCGTCGAACGCCGCCGTGTGACCCTCGTCATCAAATGTCGTCGTGTCCAGGTGCTCCGCTGTCTTTCCGTCATCGAGCTCCTCGGTGTGCGTGACCATGAACTGGCCGCGCATGGTCAGGCTTTTTGTCAGGCGCAGGGCGCCGTCCAGGCTGGCCAGCGTGCCGGACCCGCCGCCGTCGAACCTCCGATCCGTCACTAGCGCTCCCAGGTGGCTTGCCTGTCCGAACGACTGGCGCACCGCCAGCATATTCGTGTAACTCTTCCCGGTGGGCACGTAGGAGGATGAGTCCTCGAAGGGCACGATTATCAGACTGTGCTCGTCGTGCGCCGACAGGGCCGCGATGCTGGTCGAGCCGAATTTCCCCGAAACTTTCGCAGCAAAATCAGGATCGTTTATTGATCGCGTGTACACGGCGTTGAAATTCGTCCGAAACAGGTGCAACCCCTCCTGGAAAAACGGCCGCTTCTCGTCGTAGAAAAGCGCGAAGGTCGTGTTGACGTCGACCTGGGAGGCATCCGCCTCGATCTGGCTGAAATCCGGGTTATAAGCCCCTTCCACCACCAGGTTCGACGATACCGCGTACTTTCCGCCCAGCGAGAGGTCGCCATAGATATCCCCGTTATCGAAAGAATCAGCCGGAAAACTTGCGTTCGTGACCTGGCTTGACTGATGGGCCACGAAACTCGGCAGCAGTTCGATGCCCTTTCCGGGTGTGACGTTCTCTATGCCGCGCACCGTACCCCACCGGCACGGCCAGCACGCTTCGTTCTTGTCAAAGGTGGACCAGGACATGGCGTAGTGCACCTCGCGCGGATGGTGCCGGTAGAACTCGAACCGCCACTCCTGCACCGGCTTGTTGGGAAAGCGCAAGCCCGCAAACGGGATAGCCAGCTCCACCTGATAACCCGAATCCGTTATCTTGCCTTCCGACTCGATGATAAGGTCGAAATTCGCATCCTCGCCATAGTTGGCCGACCAGAGAGCGTCGTACTGGATACCGTAGGGATTGACGTTGATGCAGTACGCCCGCGAACCGTCGCCGTACGTGTCGAAAAAGAAACCGATGTTGTCGTCGGAAAAAATCTGCTCCCGCTCGCACATTGATGCCCGGATCTTCGTTGGATCGGTGTAGCACACGGCCGCCAGGTAGAGGTTATCGTTATCATATGTCACGAACGCCTCCGTCCGCACCGGCGGCTTGACTTCCTCGCCCGGCTCATGTTCAGTGAAATTCTTCGCCGGCTGTGCCCCCTGCCAGCCCGGGTCACTCAGGTCGCCGTCTATCTTGATCTTGCCCGGGGCACGCTGCACCTGTAGAACCGGGTTATACTGCGGCACGAATCCATCATCGCCGCTGTCGGCCGCCGTTCCCGATGCCGCGATACACAGCACTGCGAAGATGCCCGCCAAGGCTCTCAATCGATGCGACAGTGCGTTAGACATTTCTCTTGTCCTCCTTATTGATCCTTTGCCGACTTGCTGTGCATGGGAAAGGCGGTATTCTCCACGCTGGCGGCAATGGCGGATGTTGTTGCTGTTGTTGGCTTACTCATTCACAATACGAGATGAAGTGGGATATGTTTCGCCCCTTAGTAGATACTGCTATCCATAAGGGCGGCAAAACGATACGGATTGGCAGGAGGCGGCTTACAGCTTCCGCTAAGAATCACTCCCCTAAGGACACGCCGGTGGCTCCGGACCGAGCGGAATGCCGAAAAGATAATCCACCAGGTAGGTTATGTCGGATATGTTGACGTTCTCACTGGCATCCCCGTTGGCGTTGGCCTCGGCCGGACACGGTGGAGGTGGCCCCGGCGGGATGCCGAAAAGATATGTCACGAGATACGCGATATCTGAGATATTCACCCTGCCCGGCAGCGCCATGTTCACGTCGCCTCTTATTCCGGCACAACAGCAGGCGTCGCCGATGCCGTCGCCGTCGGCATCTTTCTGGTCAGGATTGCTCACCATTGGGCAGTTATCGACCGGACAGCTGTTGGACTCAAAACCGGGATCGCCGAACCCGTCCCCGTCGAAATCCGTGCAGGCATCGCACAGATCGCCGGCGCCGTCCGCGTCGTAATCCCGCTGAACCGGGTTGCGCAGCGACGGGCAGTTGTCAACGTCGGCGCACCAGCCGTCCCCGTCAAAATCATCAAGTGCGTCATTGGCGCAGGCGTCGCAGGCATCCCCGGCGCCGTCGCCGTCGGCATCGATCTGGTCGGGATTGTATGTGAATGGACAGTTGTCCGAGGTGTGGCCGTATCCATCGCCATCGGGATCGGCCTCGGCATCGCAGTCCAGGCGCACTACCTGGAAAGCGTCCAGCGCCGCCTCGACGGTTGAAATTGCGGCCTCATCGGAAACCTCGAAACGCACTCGCATTCCCGGCGCGGGGGTGGCAAAATCACTTACCCGGAAGGCATACTCAAACCACCCGCCGTCGGCGGCATCGACCGGACCGACCGTTTCCACCGCTACCCACCCGGCGCCATCCCGGATTGATACTTGCATAACATCCTCGTGCGGATTGTCGCCCTTGTTGTTGGCCAGCCAGCGGGCGTAGCGAACGATCGCATCGCCGGAAAGGTCGAACGGCGGGCTGGTAAGCGAAGTCATGCCCCAGTCCACATCCGCATCAGTCAGCCTGTTGCCCGTCAAAAAACAGTAACCCGAGCCGTCGTAATCCGACCTGGGGTCACCCGCCAGACCGTTCCCCGCCGGAACACCGCGCTCCCAGTCGCCGTCAAGGGCATCGCCGCCGACTTCCCAGCCGGTCGGATCGCTGAAATCATCGGCGAAAACCTCCAGGGTATCCCAGGCCCCGAAGCTCGTGTACGTCTGCAATGAGCCGGGGTCCAACACTGTCCCGCCTTCGGTGGACTCGCCGGCCGACAGGTAGTAATCCAGTCGGCTGTCGCAGGCGATTGCCGGCAAAAAGACTTCGTAACGGTTGTCCGTGAGATGACTCGCCGGAACGGAAACATACGGCCCGCCGTCGATGGCGTAATGCAGCTCGACCGTGCCGGGCGCAAGCTCCCCCGCCCATAGGCCGTCGATATCAAACCGCAGCCGCGTCGCGGCATCCGGCCTCAGCACAAACGGACGCCCCTCGAAATACTCGAAATCAAGGCTCGGCTGGGCTGTCGCCATGGCGTCGATCGCCAGAACCGCCGCCAGCGTGGTTTTGACCATCCTTGTCATGTAATCGAAATTCATGTAAGCGATGCTGTCCGTCACCAGGTGCTGGTTTGTCGACAGTGTGCCCTCCCGCACGAAAACCACGTCGTAGCCCGCTTCCAGGAAGGGAATATGATCGCCTTCGGCAATTCCGGACATCCTTCCTTCCATGCCGAACAGGGAATCGGCCAGCTCACGCCAGACAACGGCATAAGTCGTGTCCGCCCCGCAGTAGAGGTTGGCGAATAAGTCGTTGTCCCAGTGGCCGATCATGTCGAGATTTATCATGGCGACGATATCATCACCGCGCGCCACGGCGCTGTCGACATAGAACTGCGCGCCCCGCTGACCGGACTCCTCCGAGTCAAAGGCCGCGAAAACCAGCGTCAGCTTCGTCTCGACACTCTGCAGAATTCGCCCGATCTCCTCGATGGCGGCCACGCCCGAGGCGTTGTCGTCGGCTGCTGCGACATAGGGAAGACCGTCATAGTGGGCGCAGATAAGGATTTGCTTTTCCGGGCACACCAATCCCGGCTTGGTAATCACCAGGTTGAAACTTTTGCACGGCGTCATTTCCGGAAGCTGCCGCCCTTCGAACTGGTAGCATTCGATGGAGTCATAATCGAACGATATGAAGTCGCCTTCAATCCAGTCACAGGCCCGCCGCCCCGCGCATGTTCCTGTCAGGCGGTGCCCGATATTCTGCAGGCGCAGCACGTAACCGTACAGCAAATCGGTATTGACCGCATCAAGCAGTAAACCAAGCTCCGTCTGCGGTTCGGCTCCCGCAAGGGTTGGGGCATCGCTGTAGCTGACTGCGGGGTCACCCGACGGTTCTCCGGCCGCGATACCGACTCCGCATGTCAGCGCCACTACCGATACTAGGATCAGTCTCTGCATTTGTACCTCCACGCTGCAGCATCATGCACCCGCGGGCCGACATAAAAGAAAACATTCCTGGTGTCATGCGCAGGCCGCGACGGATACATTCACTATTTATTCTCCAAGCAGCGTGAAGGGCGGCGGCCACCTAGAGGCAAAGAAACTTTTCGATCTACTACTGAAATATAAACGATATCGAACTCCTGTCAACGGTAAACGTCCGCCTTACGGTCTAGGGGGAGAGCCGCACACGGCGGCAAGAGACCTACGCCCATGCATCCCAAACGCCTATCCCTTGTTCAGTGGAGGTGACAACCGGCCTCCGCGAGGCCGGTTGTCTTTCGTTGGCGGGCGGCAGACATTCCCCTCTGCCGCCGAAGAAGCGTGTTGGCCCACTCTGTCACTCGCCTACGGACACGCCGGCGGCTCGGGACCGAGCGGAATACCGTAAAGATAGTTCACGAGGTAGGAAACGTCGGATATGTTGACTCCCTCACCGGCATCACCGTTGGCGTTGCCTTCTTCCAGGCAGGCCGGTGCCGGTCCCAGCGGTCGACCGAAAAGAAAATCTACGAGATACGTTATGTCGGAAATGTTCACCAGATCGTTGCCGTCGCCGTTCACGTTGCCACGGATCCCCATGCAGCATCCCGGCCCCTTGATGACCAGGTCATCGATATACCAGCCTTCACCGCCGACCGCCAGGTTGGATCCGAAGCGAAGCATCACCTGCGCCTGGCCGGAGTAGCCTGACAGGTCAAACGTCACTTCCGTCCAGTTGAACGTTCCGGAGAAACAGGGCGTGTTTCCCTCGAAAGGGCTTTCCGGACTCGCCACAATCCGGTGCGTATACCCTTCAACCGGTTCAATCTGTGCCCATTCCGAGCCGTTCACCGACATCATTACGATGCCGCCGTCCCAGGCATACCCCTGGGTGATATTTTCCTCGGCATCTATCCAATGCCAGAACTGCATCGTCCCCTGCTCCGGAACCAAAAACGGCGGCGTCACCAGGGCGCCGTCCGATCCCGGGGAATACCCCTCGGCGCCCGCCCCGCCCGCCTTCCACGACGTGGTGCCGCTATGGGCCCGATGCTCCTCCATGTGCCAGTCATCAACAAACCCGTCAGTGAAAACCTCATGCCTCCAGTCGCCGATCCCTCCCTCGCAATCGTCCTTCAGACCCTCGCCGTCACCGATGATCAGCATAAAGGTGTCCACGCCCACGTAATTCTGGCCGCTGTAAAGACGCAACTCGAACCGAGCCACATGGGGATCGGGGCAGGAGGGACTGACCGTGATTTCAAATGGCATCGCGCCGGTCGCGGTGTCATCCCACTCCAGAAAAGCGCTAAAAAACACCGAGTCAGTCCCTGCTGTAGCATACACATCGGAAGAACTCAATGCCCCGGATACGTTTGGTATGTCCAAACCGCTGTTTCTTATTGATAGCGTTAACTCCGCCGTCTCGCCCGGGTCGAGGTGCAGGTCGCCGTCCCCCGCGCTGTCGTCGATCGAAAAGTCGCCCGCCCTCAGGATCGGATGGCTGAAATCCACAAAATCCACGCGGTGACCGTTGACGTTGGGCACCGCCAGCACGTTGTCCCGCGTGTTGAAATAGATGTCGCCCGGATCGATATGGTTGCTTGAAAAAATCTTCGCCTCGCCGCTGAACAGGCTGTCGTATCGATACACCGCATCGGTGCCGAACGCGGAGACATATATATTGCCGTAATTATCCCGCGTAAGCCCGTCCAGCAGGTCCAGGCCGTGGTTGACGACCGTGCTGAGGCTGTAATCATCGAGGTCAATCGCGCTTATCGGAGAATTGTTGACCCACTGAACCGCCAGCAGCCGGTTATTGTACTCGTCGTATAAGAGCCCGTTGGCCATAGTGAAATTGGTGAGAATGGTCGATACCGACATGTCGGCCAGATGGAGGCGATGCACCTTGCCCCCCTGCGGATCGGATACATAGATATTCCCCGAATTGTCCGCCTCCACGTCGTTCAGGTCATTCTGACCCGGAAAGTAGATCTTGGTCAGGTAATCACCCGTCACCCGGTCAAAAAGAAACAGGCCCTCGACACTCCCGGCCACAAACAGCGTATCGCCCAGGATTTCAAGACCCTTTGATGTCCACGGCCCCACCGCAAAAGTACTCGTATCTCCGGTCAGCGTGATCTGAATGACGTTGCCGCCGCCCTGGTTCGTGATGAGATAGCGGTCTGCCAGGGAATCGAAGACTGCCGATTCCGGCCAGGCGAACACGCCTTGCGCCCAGGTCGCCGCGGGCAGCAGAAAGACGGCGAGCAACAACGTAAAATTGCGAATTGCGTTCATGTCACTGGTTCCATTCCATTTGAAGGTTAAACCACTGTCGTTTCTGTCCTGCCGTGTTACCTGCACCGGGAATCTAACAAGACCTTGCCGAAATTTACGATAGCCCCAGATTACGCTTGCCTGCGTCGCTTCTCCGTACTATAATCATGCGACCACTGCTGATTCCGAGGTATTGTTCTGAATATCAACGACTTGTATGAAGCGGCGCTTACCGGCAATGAATCCGCCGAAAAGCGACTTTTTCAAACTCTCGCTGTTAGATTTCGCCTTTTGGTATCACATGACATATGGAGCACTGACGACATCGATGATATCGTGCAGGATGCCCTGGTGACGGTCTCCGAAAAGTTTCGCGGAATTCAGATTGAACGGAGTTTCGCCGCCTGGGCTAACCAGGTGCTGGATTACGTGATCAAGAATCACTGGAGAAAGCGCAAAATGAAAGAGAAGACCTTCCATATCACCGAAGATATCGGTGCCTTAGGGCAAACCTGGTCGCCCAACCCGTCTATGGAACGGGCTCTTTCGTTCTGTCTGAAGGAACTGGCCCGCACCAACCGGCGGTTTGCCCGGACGCTCAGCCTCAACTACCAGGGTTTCGGCACTGACGAAATCTGCGACAGACTTGGCATCAACTCGGCCAATCTGTACGTGATCGTCTCGCGCGCCCGGTCACTGCTGAAAGCATGCCTCGAAAGAAAGGGAGTCCTCTGATGACGGCGTGTTCTGACGAGCGCTTCAAGCGGATGCTGCCTCTCTATGAATTGGATCTGCTGGCGGAGGACGAGCGTCGCGAGTTTCGGGAACACCTCCTTGTCTGTGACGAATGCTTCGACAGTGCGCAGCAGTTCCAGGATGCCGCCGAGCACCTGCGCCGATCCCAGTATGTCAGAACTGTCGTGGAAAGCCTTGCCGCCGACACCGGCAACCTGTCGGAAGGCGTTGCTTCCGAACGGCCGAAACGGCGCCGCCTGTGGTCGACTCTCGTCCCGACCTCCGTGGCCGCGGCGGCGGTGCTCGCTGTCCTTATCCTCAAACCGTGGCATGTCGAAATCCGGCCCTCCGAAGACGTTCTGGCGGCTCACTATCGTATTGCCGTCATGCCTTTTGAAACCGAAGATTCCCTCACCGCCGAACTGCCTCTCGGCCGCATGGCCGCCCACCTGCTGGCGACCGATCTGGCCGAGTCCATGTATCTTGATGTCGTGGCGAGCCGGCGCGTTCAGGCCATCCTCGACGGAATCGCAGAAACGGCCGTCGGGACGGCACCGGACAACATCGCCGCTCGGATCGCCGGGGAAACCAACGCCGATTGGGTCGTCACCGGCCGTGTGGCCTCGTCCGATTCGGCCGCATTAATAACGTACGAAATCTACGATGCCGCCGCCGGCCGCCTCGAGCGGCCTCAGGAGATCATCGGTTCTCCCACTGAGGATATCTTCTCCATGGTGGACAGGCTCAGCGCCTCCATAAAAAAGAGCCTGCCTCTGCCGAGGGCGGCTTCATGGGAGTTCGACCGCGATATCGCCGGCATCAGTACCTTCTCTGCTGAAGCCTACTCCCACTATCTGGCCGGTATTGATGCCTTCGATAAGCTTTACTATGCCGATGCTCAGGCTCACTTTTCCGAGGCGCTCAAGATCGATTCCACCTTTGCGATGGCCCATTACTACATGAGTCGCCTCGGGAATGCCGGTGCCATCGCCAGAGCCGTCGCTTACCTCGACCGTACCGGAGAACGCGATAAGTATTATATAAGGGCCCAGCTCTCTGCCACCGCCGGTGACGTGCTGATGTACACCCGCATCCTGCGCGAACTCATCCAGCGCCTGCCCGACGAGGAGGAAGCTTATCGCATGCTGGCAGGCGCCGAGTACGACCACCTTGACAACGATTCCGCGATTACTCATTTCCGTCAGGCCACCGCCATAGATCCCGATGACAAGCTTGCCTACAACATGCTCGCTTACGCCTATGCTCATGCCGGAGCTTTCGACAGCGCCATGGCCTCCATTGACCGCTACATCGCGCTGGCCCCCGATGAGGCTAACCCCTGGGACACCCGCGGCGAAATTCTCGCTTTCTATGGCCGGCTCGATGACGCCATCGCATCTTTCGAGAAGGCCGCCGAAGTAAAGCCGGATTACCCCGCCGCTTCCGTTAACCTCGGTAACATGTATCTGTTCAAGCGCGACTTCTCCCAGGCCGCCAAATGGTATCACCGGCGTATGGAATACGACAGCGCCCGCTATGCCCTCAACTGGAAGCTCGATCTGGTCAGCATCCTCATCCAGCAGGGCATGCTGGCCGAGGCTCTGCAGGAACTCGACGAGTTCACCACCACCTTCCGAAATCAGATGGCCGATGCCGGCATCAACCAGGACTACTCCATGTCTTTGCTCAAAAAGGCTCTCATCCACTCCGAACTGGGCCACTATGAAGCCGCCGTCGATAATATCCGGGCCTGCGCCGAATTGTACCAGAGAACTCACCCCGGCGACGTTATCGGCTACCGCCTGGATCTGGTCAGGGTACTCGTCGAGGCCGGTCGGCTCGACGATGCCGCGGCCGTTGCCGAAAATTTCCGAAAAATGGCCGACGGCAGCGCTTCGCCGTGGTATGCCGTCGCTCGCGACTTCTCGACCGGGATCGTCGCGGTGGCTCGGGGCAACCACGCCGAGGGCATTGCCCTCCTGGAAGAGGCGGCGCGGCGTATTCCCGCCAGGCGATGGTTTACGGCCCACTTCGTTCTGGCCCGCGCTTACCTCGAGGCCGGCCGGTTCTACGACGCCGTCGACAAGCTGGAAAAACTGCTCCCCGTCTATGTGAGCCATCGGCTGGTCAGGTCAATCGATGACGTCAAACTGCACTACCTGCTGGGCCGCGCCTATGAAGGTGCGAGCCAGACCGACAAAGCTGTTGAACAATACGAAATCTTCCTCCATCTCTGGAGGAACGCCGATGCCGGCCTGGCCGCCGTCGACGACGCCACCAGCCGCCTCAACCGCCTCAAAGCCAAGACCTGATCGGCCGAACCTACCGCTGAAATGCCCGACCACACTTCCCTTGTGCCTCAGTCTGATGTTAGCAGTCCACCGTAGTCGCGATACCCTAACTCGCCGAGGAAGTTGATAGTATGATTACAGACTCCCCACGCCTTGGTGTTCCCGCTCGCCTTTACTGCCGCAAATAGCACGCCCAAGTGTTTCTTCCAGTACTCGATGTTCCAAGGGGCCGGATCTGAGCGCACAATCATGTCCACGGCGGTGGCTACCATCTCGCCGTTCACCGCGATGAAGTCCGCGAGTCGTTCTAGTACCTTGTGGCCCCACTCGATTTTGCCCCCTGTGATTTCCAGCACTTGCAGAAGTCGCTCCAGAAGCCATGTTTTGTCCATCTGACCGTAAGTGAACCACCAGCCGAATTCCTTCATCTCTTCTTGCTTCTCCGCTTCAGGCAGTTTTGTGTCCGTTATCGCCGAGAGACGCCAGTCGAACAGCTTCTGCAGGCGCTCGAGCGCCGCCGCATGATCGGGGAGGACAGGCAGCAACGTCTCCAGCGATCGCCCGATAGATTCTACGGTATGAGCGCGCACCTTCACATTCCCTTTGGTGAATAACTGCTTCGCCAGACACTCGTCAGTATCAAACGAATCTAATCCCCACTGGTAATATTCCGCCGCGTGAACAACAAAGTTCTGTTGTGGTCTATCAAGGTCTTCATCCGCTACGCTTTCATTGACCCATTCAAATCCCGCCGTATACAACCCGCGAAGATGTTTGAACAGATACCCATCCGGTCTATTAACGGAGAAGTAGCCCCCCAGCGCTGCATCCCTGAATCTTCGAAGATGGGGTTCCTCGGGGAAGATCTTCGTCAATTGGCCCTGTGTCCAGTCAAGATCAAGAGATGCCAACCACTGAATATACCAGCCCACTATTGAGCGAATAGTCAGCGTGGGTTCTCCTTCCAAGTCCAGTATTCGCTCAAGAACCGGAATTGCTTCGGAAGGGATTGAGTGTTCTTGATTCTCTTTCGCCCGGTCCTT
>Ga0224495_10000858_pt1 | contig 22935 bp, 17 predicted proteins | sample SF_Jul11_sed_USG_FD_168128 | JGI IMG/M metagenome (GOLD analysis project Ga0224495, IMG submission 168128) | Sediment microbial communities from San Francisco Bay, California, United States - SF_Jul11_sed_USGS_4_1 | ecosystem: Environmental > Aquatic > Marine > Sediment | place: USA: California...
CGTAGAGCCGCACGCGGGCACCACGACCGCGCACATGGGCAAAGCTTATTTCCCGCGTGTTCGGAAATGCGTCGCGAACCTGTGCATAGGTGTGCTCGGAGAGCAGGATATGGGTTCCATAGTCCTTATTGAGGGATTCGATCCGGCTACCGAGATTCACGGCGTCACCGATCACGGTGTAGTCGAAGCGGGTCAGCGACCCCATGTTGCCCACCACCATCGGCCCGGTATTGATGCCAATTCCGATGTCGAGAACCTGGCTACCTTGATCTTTCCACTCCGCCTGAAGCTCGAACAGCGCTGACATCATGCCGAGCGCGGTCTTGCACGCGAGCACCGCATGGTCGGGTCGGAAGATGGGCGCACCATAGACCGCCATGATGGCATCGCCGATGTACTTGTCGAGCAGGCCGTCATTGCGAAAAACGTTTTCGGTCATCTTGGTCAGGTAGGTATTGAGCAGCCTGACAACCTCCTCGGGCGGCATCGACTCGGACATGGAGGTAAAACCGCGAATATCTGAGAACAGGACGGTCAATTCGCGCTTTTCCCCGCCAAGTCGCAGCTTGCTTACGTCGCGCATGATCTCGTCGACAAGCTTTTGCGGAACATAGTGTTGAAACGCCGATTTGATTTGTCGCTTTTCGAGTTCAGTGCGGAAATACTGAACCAGCGTGGTCGACACGAACAGGATCAAGACCAGCAGCGTCGGATAGACTACGCTGATCCAGATGTTGCGCTGGAACAACGCAATGGCGGTCACGGCAATTCCGGCCAGCAGCAGTGCGCAGAGCAGCGATGCGTAGCGTACTCCCAGGCGAGGGAGAACAAGGGTTAGCAGCACTCCGAGCGCAAGGAGCAGTGAAATCTCCACGAGCTGCAGCCACTCGGGGCGTTGCACGAACGATCCGTCGAGGATGTTCTGCACTACGGATGCGCGAATTTCAACCCCCGGAAATACCGGGCCGAAGGGCGTGACCCGAATGTCCCCGATCCCCTTTGCCGTCGCGCCGACCAGTACGACGCGGTTCCTTACCAGGGAAGGATCGACGCGGCCGTGCAGGACGTCGACCGCGGAGAGCGTGGGAACGGTCCGTTCGGCCCCGTAATAGCGCACCAAGGCCTGGCCTTCCTCGTCCGTGGCGATTCGCCGTCCACCGAGGCCAAGACCCGTGATGCCGTAGGCGGCGGTGTTCACCGCGATAGCAGGCAGCTGCAAGAGCAGGCGCGCCGCCTGCAGATCCGCCGCCGGATAGAACCTGCCGCGGTAGCGCATCACCAGCGGGATGCGCCGTACGGTGCCGTCCGCATCGGGGGTGAAGTTGATGTGTCCGATCGCGCGCGCGGCAGCCTGCAGTCCCGGAAGATTTCCAATTACTCCCTTGGGTTCGGGATTGCGCAGAAGCGGTTCCTCGCCTGGATTCTCCCGCGCGTCGGCAATGCCGAAAGTAGATATTTCCAGCAGGCGTCGCTCGGCATCGCCGTTGCGCAGGTTGCGCGTGTCGGCATCGGTGCCGAGAAACACCGCTGGCAGCACGACATTGGCGCTTTTACGAACCGCTTGCTCAAGGTCTGCGTCGGTGTCGAGAGTCTTGCGCAAGCGCGTGTAGAGATTCGCCGCAGCCGGGGGTGCGGCGCGTTCGAAACGCTCGATTTCATCGAGCAAAGGGCGATTTTCCGGTTCCGAAAAGAATGCATCCAGGGCGATTACCGGGGCGCCGAGTCGCGCCAGACCTTCGATCAATTCACCGACGGTGCGCCGACTCCATGGCCAGCGCCCGACCGCGCGCAAACTCTCCTCGTCGATGGCGACAATGGCGACCTGCGTCGGGGGCTTGACAGGGGTCGATCCCCGCAGGCGCATATCGTAGGTTCGCAGCTCCACGTGGTCGATAAGCGGTATCCCGAGCACGTACGAAGACAGCACGAGCACAGTGAGCACGAGCCCGACCGTGCGCGCGGAGGAAAGGATTTCGAAAACAGCTTTGAGGCGTCGCATGAGGCGCACACTGACTCGAAACTGAAAGAATGGGACCTAGGGAAGGTCTGCGCCGACCTTGCATTTCGCAACGACCGGCAGCAGATTTCCCCCGATAGCGGACTTCCTCAGCGGAGTTCTTCCGAGAATTTCGCGAGTTCGCGCATGCTGTCTTCGGTGCGCGGGTCGATGCCGCCGACCGTCGCCTTTCCATCGCCGAGGGTGAGACTTTGATGCGATTCGAGCCTTAGCGACTTCTGGAAGGCGACAAATTCCTCCCTGATCTGGCTCTTGTATCGCTCGAACTCAGCACGTTCCTTTTCGAGCGCCTCGCGAGCCTCGCGCTTGAAGGCCTCGAATTCATCCGCCTCGTTGCGTCGGTAGACATTGAAGCCGCCCTGCTTTGAGTCGACTTCGAGCGCTCCCTCCTTCAGTGCGACCGCCGAGCTGTCCGCGGAGGTGTCAACCAGGAATTCGGTACCGCGTATTCCCAGAATTGCGGTCTGCAGCTCGACCCTGCGATCGGTTTGCTTCGATGAGCGGAAGAAATAGAGTACCTTGCCGATCAGTTGCTCGAACGCATTGCGATCATCCTTGAGCCGGACCGCGCTGTCCTTGCTCACCACGACGACATCGCCGCCCGAGGTCTTGATCGCGGCGGTACCGTTTCCGGTAGTGTGCAAGCTATCGCCGGCTTTGAGTGCTGCGCCGACCTTGGCTGCGCCGCGGCTCTGTCCCTTGACGTCTCGGATTTCTACATCGCCGCGTACCTTTGCCACGCGGGTCGCTGATTGCGCATTGGTTGCGGGGGTGTAGGTCGTCGCGACCGTGACCAGGATTGCCAGCAGAGAATGGACGATATATTTCATGTGTACTCCGTCGGGTCGTGGAAGCCGCCACCCCAAGCGGGGCGATGGATCATTTCTTGGTGGAGCCGCCCGTGATTCTACGCGTGCGTGGATGCCGCGCGTCAAGTTGACGTACGATTTCAGTCCGGACCCCGAGGGCGAGGTCGGCCATTTGCCGAGGTTTTGCGCTGCCCAAACGATCGCGGGGAGCCCGCAAGCGCAGACCGGTCCCACTTCTCGAGCAGGAAGACGTGGTCGGGCCCCGAACTGGTCTCCAGCCATACGAAGGGCAGGTCGGGGTGGGAGCGCTCCAGGCGCCTGCGATGGTGGCCGATCTCGCACACAAGAACGCCTTGGGATGAGAGAAATCGGGGTGCATCGGCAAGTATGCGGCGCACGATGCGAAGACCGTCGGCTCCGCCCGACAGCGCCATGACGGGTTCGTGGCGGTACTCCTGCGGGAGGCCGCGCATGGAATCGGTGTCCACATAAGGAGGGTTGCACAGGATCAGGTCATATCGGGCTGGTGCAAGGTCGGCGAACAGATCGGACTGGATGGCTCGCACTCGCTTGTCCAAGCGGTAGTGACGAATGTTGCGGCGTGCGACTGCGAGTGCCGCGGGGGACACATCGGTTGCGTCGACATGCGCTTTGGGGAAGGCCATTGCGGCGAGGACCGCGAGGCAGCCCGATCCCGTGCACAGATCGAGGATGCGCCGAACGGGCTTTCGTACCCAGGGCCCCATGGCCTCGCGCAGCAGTTCCGCGATGAACGAGCGCGGAATGATCGTGCGGCGATCGACGTAGAAGCTGTACTCGCCGAGCCAGGCTTCGCGCGTGAGGTAGGAGGCTGGAATTCGTTGCCGAATACGCTGTTCCAAAAGCGCGTTCAGCCGGTGCAATTCGGCCGCACTCAGTCGGCGGTCGCTATGGGGCGCCAGCGAGTCGATCGGCAACCGAAGAGCGTGCAGAATCAGATAGGCGGCTTCATCGCGAGCGTTGTGCGTACCATGTCCGAAGTGCAACCGGGCGCGGGTAAAGCGCCGCACTGCGTCTGCGAAGAATTCCGCAACCGTTAGCGGTTTGTGCGCGGCCATGATACCTCCCCGATGTTCAGCCGAGCAGCCCGCGCAGCACGTCGAGATAGATGCGCGGCAGGCGCTCGAGTGCCTCCAGCTCGATGTGTTCGTTCAGTTTGTGGATGCTTGCATTGACGGGACCGAGTTCGACGATTTGCGGACAGATGTCGGCGATGAACCGTCCGTCTGAAGTCCCGCCGCTGGTAGAGAGTTCGGCGTCGACTCCGATGTGCGTCGTCAACGCGCGCTGGACGGCGGTCACCAGTTCTCCTGGCTGCGTGAGGAAGGGGCGCCCGGAGAGCGTCCAGGCGATCGAATAGTCGAGAGCATGCCTGCGAAGCACCGATTCGAAGCGCTCCTTGAGGGAGGCCTCGGTGCTCGCGGTGGAGAAGCGGAAGTTGAAATCGAGTTCCAGGCGCCCAGGAATGACGTTGGCGGCACCGGTGCCGGATTGAATGTTGGACACCTGCCAGGTGGTGGGCGGAAAGAATTCATTGCCCGCGTCCCATCGGATCGCCGCGAGTTCGGCCAGCGCAGGGGCGAGAAGATGAATTGGGTTCATCGCGAGCTGCGGATAGGCAACGTGGCCTTGTACGCCTCGTACGGTGAGTCGGCCCGACAGCGAACCGCGCCGGCCGTTCTTGATGATGTCGCCCAGCTGCTTGGCCGAGGAAGGTTCGCCGACCAGACAGAAATCGATGGTTTCACCGCGTTCCTTCAGGCGCTCCACCACACGCACCGTGCCATCGACCGAGGGGCCTTCTTCATCGGAAGTGATGAGCAGTGCGATCGCGCCTCGATGGTCGGGCCGCTCGGTGACGAAGTCCACGGCAGCGATGACGAAGGCGGCGATCGAGGATTTCATATCGGCTGCGCCGCGTCCGTACAGCTTGCCATCGCGTATCGTCGGCACGAATGGATCCGAGTCCCACTGATCGAGCGGCCCCGGGGGCACCACATCGGTATGGCCAGCGAAACAGAGCAGCGGATGACCATCACCGTGCTTCGCCCAGAGATTGGTGACTTCGCCGCAGCGCATCGTTTCGCAGCGAAATCCGGCGGCAGCCAACCGCGCGACGAGTAGTTCCTGACAGCCCGCGTCATCCGGGGTCACCGAGCGCCGTGCAATCAATTGTCGGGCGAGATCAAGGCTGCGGGACAAGGGATGCTCCGAGTAAAGGCTGGGCAGCCTGAAGAGCTGCGCAAACGGCGCGTTCAGCGCGCCATGCTGGATCTAGGTTCCGCTGTCTATCTTGAATTGCTGAAACGACGCGTCACCACCGCTCGGCAGAAGACTCTTCTTCTCCGCCGCGTCGCCCGGTTTCGGTGGGCTTGGAATGCGGCCCGAGGTGATCTGCCCGGCGGTGGCCTGGTTGATCAGCCATAGCATGTTGCTCGCCGAGTCGGCGTTCGCCATCGCCTCGTCCTGGGTGATCGCACCGTCCATGAAAAGTTTGAAAAGCGCCTGCTCGAAAGTCTGCGAACCCGGTGCCATGCTCTTTTCCATGGCATCCTTGATCGAACTGATTTCGCCTCGCTCGATCAGCTCCGAAATATGGCGCGTATTGAGCATCACCTCGACGGCGGGCTTGCGACTGCCGCCCTTGGTGCGCACCAGGCGTTGCGAAACGATCGCCTGCAAACTCGCCGAAAGGTCCAGGAGCAAGGTCGGCCGGTTCTCCAGGGGATAGAAGGTCACGATGCGGTTGAGCGCATGGTAGCTGTTGTTCGCGTGCAGAGTCGCCAGGCACAAATGCCCTGACTGCGCATACTGCAGAGCCATCGACATCGTGTCCTTATCGCGTATTTCGCCGATCAGGATGCAGTCCGGCGCCTGACGCAGCGCGTTCTTCAGGGCGGTCTGAAGAACTCTGGTATCGGTTCCGACCTCGCGTTGGTTGACGATCGCCTTCTTGTTCTGGAAGACGAACTCGATCGGATCCTCGAGGGTAAGAATGTGACCAGCTTTCTGTGCATTGCGGTAATCGATCATCGCCGCGAGCGTGGTGGACTTCCCCGATCCGGTGGCACCAACCAGAAGGATCAGACCACGCTTTTGCATGATGGAGTCCTTCAGCACCTCGGGAACGCCGAGGGTCTCGATCGGCGGTACCGATCCCGGTATGAAACGAACCACTACCGCCGGAGAGCCTTTCTGGCGAAAGGCGCTGATTCGAAAGGTGCCGATGCCTTCCACGGCGTAGCCGATGTTCAGCTCCATCTGTTCCTCGAATTCCTTGACCTGTCGTTCGTGAAGGATTTCGTAGAGCAACTGCTTGACCGCCTCCGGGGTCAGTACACTCTGGTTGACGGGCATCGCCGCACCGTCGATCTTGATGTTGATGGGCGAGCCGACAGACAGGAAGATATCCGATGCCTTTTTGTCCGCCATCAGTTGAAACAGGCGCTTCATTGCCGACATGACCGGTCTCCTATGAGCATCTGGCAACACAATGGAGTGCCTCCATCGTGTTCCGGTGTATCAGACGCCCCCCGCATACAAAAGCACTCCGCGAGAGGCCCCGGGTGGCGGCGCGGTTCAGTCCCCGCGCAGCAGTTCATTCAGGCTTGTTTTCGCGCGTGTCTTGGCATCGACGCGCTTGACGATGACCGCGCAATATAGACTGTATTTCCCGTCCGTCGAAGGTAAATTTCCTGACACGACCACCGAGCCTGCAGGCACTCTGCCGTAATGGATCAGGCCTGTCGCGCGATCAAAGATACGCGTGCTCTGTCCGAGAAAGACGCCCATCGAAATGACGCTGTTCTCCTCGATGATGACGCCTTCCACGACCTCCGAGCGTGCGCCAATGAAGCAATTGTCCTCGATGATCACCGGGTTGGCTTGCACCGGTTCGAGAACCCCGCCGATGCCGACGCCGCCGGAGAGGTGCACGTTCTTGCCGATCTGCGCGCAGGATCCGACGGTCGCCCAGGTATCGACCATCGTGCCCTCGTCCACGTAGGCGCCGATATTCACGTATGAAGGCATTAGAACCACGTTCTTTGCCACGAAGGAACCGCGTCGCGCCATCGCCGGAGGCACCACGCGGAAACCGCCCGCCGCGAAGGCGGCTGCGTCATAGCCCGCGAACTTGCCCGGAACCTTGTCGTAATAGTGGGTCGCCGCGCCGGGCATGAGGCGATTGTCTTCGATCCGGAACGACAGCAGCACTGCCTTCTTGATCCATTGATGTGTAACCCATTCGCCGTCGACCTTCTCGGCGACGCGCAGTTTTCCGCAATCCAGCCCGGCGAGCACGGATTCGATTGCGTCGCGCAGCACCTTTGGTGAGGAGGCCGGATTGACGTTTGCGCGGTTCTCCCACGCGTCTTCGATAATTTTCTTGGCGGATTCCATAGTGCTAGTAGATGAGCAGGGGACGAAAGAGCCTAAAGAGTGGATGCGAACTGACCGATACGCAATGCGGCCTCGAGGCACTCTTCACGCGAGGCGACCAGCGCAACGCGCACGTAATTGCGCCCCGGGTTGCGGCCATGCGCTTCGCGCGCGAGGTAACTGCCCGGAAGGACCAGTACATTATATTCTCGCTGCAGGCGGCGCGCGAAGTCACTGTCGTCGATCGGCGTTCTTACCCAGAGGTAGAAACCACCTTCGGGCATATAGGCTGACAGCGGCTCACCGATCAAGGGCAGTACGGCCGCGAATTTCGCGGCGTACAGACGACGGTTCTCGACCACATGCGCTTCATCGCGCCAAGCAGCGATCGACGCCTGCTGTACCGGCAGGCTCATCGCCGAGCCGTGATAGGTGCGGTAAAGGAGAAAGCTTTTCAGCAAGGTGGCATCGCCGGCGACGAACCCGGAGCGCATCCCCGGGACGTTGGAGCGTTTGGACAGACTGGAGAACACCACCAGGCGCGGATAGCCGCTGCGTCCGAGTCGCTGCGCCGCCTGCAATGCACCCAACGGCGGACGCGCTTCGTCGAAGTACAGTTCCGAATAGCACTCGTCGGATGCGACCACGAAGCCATGACGGTCCGACAACTCGAACAGCCGGCGCCAATCATCCAGTGTCATTACGCTGCCGCTCGGATTGGCCGGGGAACTGGTATAGACGAGTTGCACGTCCTTCCAGGTGGAGTCGGGCAACGCGCCGTAGTCGATACGGTAATCGTTCTCGTGGGTGGCGTTCAGGTACAGCGGTGCCGCGCCGGCAAGCAGCGCCGCGCCCTCATAGATCTGGTAGAAGGGATTCGGGCAGGCGACGCGCGCAGCGGACCGGGTCGCGTCGACGACGGTCTGGGCGAAGGCAAACAAAGCTTCGCGCGATCCGTTCACGGGCAGAATCTGGGTCATTGGATCGATCGACGCGAGCGCATAGCGGCGCAACAGCCAGGCCGCGATCGCCTCGCGCAGGGCCGCGGTTCCCGCCGTCGCCGGATAGGACGCGAAGCCCTCCAGCGCACCGGTCAGGGCGTCGGTCACCAGCGTCGGAGTCGGATGCTTGGGTTCGCCGATCGAGAGATTGATCGGCCGCAGCGCCGCATTGGGCGTCACTCCGGCAAGCAGCCCACGCAGCTTTTCGAAAGGATAAGGTTGCAACGCGGCAAGGCGCGGATTCATGCGTTACCCCGCTGCGCGTTCCAGCCGCGACGATTTCGGGCCGGCACGACTAGGCGCCGCGCCGGGGCTTGCCCGCGGGCGTGGCATCGAGCGTCACCGGCACGGACGGACGCCAGCCGCGTTTGCGATGCTCGGCGATGACCGTGGTGAAGATCCCGCCCCGCACGTTGAAACGCGCCTCGAGTCGCATATAACGCGGGCGGGTGGCGCGCGCGAGATCGTCGAGCATCCGATTGGTGACGGCTTCGTGAAAGGCCCCTTGGTCGCGAAACGACCACACGTACAGTTTCAGGGATTTCAATTCCACGCAGATACGGTCCGGGACGTAGTCGAGCAGCAGCGTGGCAAAGTCGGGTTGTCCCGTCATCGGACACAGGCAACTGAACTCCGGTATCTCCATATGAATCCGATAGTCGCGCTGCGGCGACGGATTGGGGAAGGTCTGCAGCTCTTTGGCGGGACGGGATGGCATTTGCAGGCTGGGGCATGACCACGAGACGGGCGCAGATACGCCGAACGAGGGTGGTATTATAACGGCCGATTTTCAGTGGCCGGTGGTCGGTCCGGCTGTTGTGTCCAGGGCGCCTCCCAGGCGCCGAAAACAATCATATTCTTTCGGATTCGGGTTCATTCAGTGCGTCTCACGCAGATCAAGCTATCGGGATTCAAGTCCTTTGTCGATCCGACGACCATCCATGTGCCCGGCAAGCTTGTCGGCGTGGTCGGTCCAAACGGCTGTGGAAAATCGAACGTCATCGACGCCGTGCGCTGGGTGCTGGGCGAGACGCGCGCTTCGGCATTGCGCGGAGATTCGATGCAGGACGTGATCTTCAACGGCTCGGGCAACCGCAAGCCGGCGGCACGCGCAAGTGTCGAACTGAGTTTCGACAATTCACTCGGCCGGGCGGCTGGACAATGGACCCAATATGCCGAACTCTCGGTGAAGCGGGTTTTGCAAAGAGACGGCGAATCCTCGTACTACATCAACAACCTGCATGTCAGGCGGCGGGACATCACCGACATGTTCCTCGGTACCGGTTTAGGGCCGCGTGCGTACGCGATCATCGAGCAGGGAATGATTTCGCGCGTGATCGAGGCAAAACCCGAGGAGCTGCGCGTGTTCCTGGAGGAAGCGGCGGGAATTTCACGGTACAAGGAGCGTCGCCGCGAGACCGAGCACCGGCTTTCGGACACGCGCGAGAATCTTTCGCGGGTCACGGATATCCGCAACGAACTGGGCACGCAGATCGAAAAGCTGCAGGCACAGGCGGAGGTGGCGACGCGCTACAAAAAGTTGCAGGATGACCTGCAGACCAGGCAACACCTGCTCTGGTACCTGCGCAAGCGCGATGCCGCAGCGGAACGCCAGCGCCATACGCAGGAGATCGCACGGACCGGCAACGAAATGGAGGCCGAGACGGCGCGTTTGCGCGAGTCGGAGGCACGCATTGAAGCGGCGCGCACCGCGCACCATCAGGCGGGAGATGCGATGAATGCCGCGCAAGCGGCGCAGTACGCCGCCAACGGCGAGGTCGCGCGGCTGGAATCCGAGCTCAAACATGCCGAGGACACGCGGCAGCGGCTCGAGCGACAGCACGGCGAGCGTCGCAGCCAGCTCGGTTCCTGGCGCGACCAGCGCTCGCAGCTAACCCAGGCGCTGCACATGTGGGCAGCGCGTTTCGGCGGTGCACAGCAGCGCGTCACCGAGGCCAAGGAAAAGCTGGCACACGAAAGCAGCAAGCTTCCCGAGGCCGAGCGCGTGTTTCGGGGGGCGCAGGAGCGCCTCAACGAGGCGCGCGGCCAGGTGATGAAGGCAGAGAGCCGGTTGCAGCTGGAGCAGTCGAATCTCGCGCACCTGGAGCGCAACGTCCAAGCGCTCGACCAGCGCAGACAAAGACTGGAAACCGAACTGGGCGCGCTCAGTTCCCCGGATCTCGGGCTGAGCGGCGAGATCGAGGCACGCATTGCCCAGATCGAAAAGTCGCTCGCCGACGAGCAGGCGCGGCTGGAGGCGGTGCAGTCTGAATGTACCGCGATAGAAGCCGAGCGCAGCGCGGCCGACGAGCGCCTGATGACGGTGACACGCGAACACACCGCGACCGAAACGCAGTTGAGGACGTTGCAACAGATCCAGGCCGCCGCGGAGGACAATGCGCCGCTGCGCGAGTGGCTTGAGGCGCACCAATTGTCATCGCTGCCGCGTCTGTGGCAGAAGCTGCGCATCGACTCCGGCTGGGAAACCGCCGTCGAAGCGGTGCTGCGCGAACGCCTGCACGCGCTCGAACTATCCGGACAAGGCGCGCTCGCCGGCATCGCCACGAGCCGGCCTCCGGTGAAGGCGAGCGTTTTCGAACGCGGCGCGGCCGGCGTGGTTGCGACGGTTGCGGGATTCGAAATGCTGGCCGGCAAGCTGCGACCGGTCGACGAGGCGGTTGCGGGCGCGGTCGCCGACTGGTTCGCGGGCGTGTACACGGTTGAGGGAGTGCCGGACGAGAGTACGCGCGCGGCGTTGCCGCCCGGTTCGGTGCTGGTCAACCGGGATGGCCATCAGTTCACACGGCATACGGTGAGTTTTCATGCTCCCGATCCGGCCGACGCCGGGATCCTCGCGCGTCAGGCGGAAATCGAGTCGCTTGAAGTGCGTCGTTGCGAAAGCGACGATGCGGTCGAAGCGGCACGCGCGGAGAACGACCGTGTCGAAACGGCGCTCGCCGAGCGCCTCGCGGTGCTCGATCAGATCCGCGAGGCGATTGGCGCCCATCAGCGCGAACGGCACGACGCTGAAATCGAGTTGCTCAAGTTCAGTCAGGCGATCGAACGCCATCGCGAGCGTAGCGGCCAGATTCGCGCTGAAATGGAGGAACTCGCCGACGAGTTGCTGGGTGCCCAGCAACGGCGCACCGAGTTGCAAGCCGCCGGTGCGGTGATCGAGGAAGCGATTCGTGCCGAGCGCACGAAGCTGGAGCGAGCCAAGGCCGAGCATGTCGCCAGCGAAGTGGCGCTCGCCGACCAGCGGCTTGCCGGACAGCAGGCCGAGCGAGATGTCCAGGTCGCGGTTTTCGCCGAAAAGGAGTGCCAGTCCAAGATTGCCGAAATCGACAACTCGGTGCGCGTAATCGATCAGCAAATTGAACGCGCCGAGCTCGAAATTGCGCAGTTGGCCGGGGAGTTGGAGATCGATCCGATACCCGACGTACGTCGCCTGCTCGACGCGGCGGTCGAAGCGCGCATCGCCTGCGAACGCGCGCTCGCCGGGGCACGTGCGGCGGCTGACGAAGCGGCCGCATTGCTGCGCGGCATCGAGGAGGAACGCCTGCAGGCGGAAAACCGTATTGCGCCGCTGCGAGAGCGCATTGCCGAGTTGCGCCTCAAGGAGCAGGCCGCTCAGATTAATCACGACCAGTTCGACGGGCAGTTGCGCGAAGCGAATGCGAACGAGGAGCAAATTGCCGCTCAGGCGGCGGACGCGCCGCGTCCCAGTGCATTGCAGGGCGAGATCACGCGCCTGACCCAGGCGATAGCCGAACTTGGCGCGGTCAATCTCGCGGCGCTCGATGAACTCGGGACGAGCCAGGAGCGCAAAGGGTTTCTCGACGCGCAATCGGCCGACTTGCAGGAGGCGATCAGCACGCTGGAGGACGCCATCCGGCGCATCGACCGCGAAACGCGTGAACTGCTGCGCGAGACCTTCGAGAGCGTGAACCGGCATTTTGGATCACTTTTCCCGGCGCTGTTCGGCGGTGGCGAAGCACGCTTGATCATGACCGGCGAAGAAATCCTCGATGCAGGCGTACAGGTCATGGCGCAGCCGCCGGGCAAGAAGAACAGCAGTATCCATTTGCTGTCGGGCGGCGAGAAGGCACTGACCGCGATTGCGCTCGTGTTTTCGCTGTTTCAGCTCAACCCGGCACCGTTTTGCATGCTCGACGAGGTTGATGCGCCGCTGGACGACTCGAACACCACACGCTTTTGCGATCTGGTACGCAAAATGGCGGTGCAAACGCAGTTCCTGTTCATCAGTCACAACAAGATCACCATGGAACTCGGCGAGCAATTGATCGGTGTCACCATGCCGGAGTCAGGCGTGTCGCGCGTCGTCGCGGTGGACATCGACGAGGCGCTGCGCATGCGGGAGGAACTCGCCGCCTAGCGCGTTTGTTGCGCGCCGGGCGCGCCCCGATCCCATGACTGAATTTCAACTCGGACTCGCGGCGATTGGAGCATTGGCGGTGGTTGGCGTGATCGTCTACAACGCCGTGCAAGAGCGCGGTGTGCAGCGTCGGCTCGCCGAGGAATCGCGGGGACGGGGCAATCCCATGACAGAAGACACGACACCGGATGCCGCGCGAGTAGCGGCGCGCGGCGAACGTCGCGAGGGGCAGCGCACCACGAATGACGAGAAAGACCTTCCCGATGCCAGGCTCGATTATCTGATTGATCTCGCGATTGAGAGCCCGATCCCGGCGAAACTCCTGCAAGAGAAGATTCCGGCGATACAGCGACGCTTCGCGAACGGCGTGCGCGTCGCTGTGGCGGATGCGCAAGGCATCTGGCACCGCTTCTCTGCGATTGGCATGGATTGCGTCCGTGTCCGCGTCGGTCTGCAACTGGTGACCCGTGCGGGCGTGGCCAACGAGGCGGAATTGATCGAATTCCGTTCGGAGATCGAGAATCTCGCGGCCGAACTGCACGCCACGACTTCCGCCACCGATTTGCGCGGCGCCATGGAGAGTGCCGAGGCGCTCGACCGCTTGTGCGATGACGCCGACATTCAGATTGCCCTGCACGTGAATCCCGTCCCCGGTGCCGCCTTTGATGCGGATCGTGTAGCCGCTGAGGCGGTGGCCGCGGGTTTGCTCGCCGTCGGCAAGCGCTTCGAATCACATGACAGCGACGGGCAGATGCTCTTCGCAGTGGAATTTGCCGGATACCCAGCAGGCGCAGGCGACATCTCGGCCAGCCTCACTTTGCTGCTCGATGTACCACGCGTGAAGGACGCGCACCGGATCTACGAGTCGATGGTACGTGTGGCTCGACAGCTAGGCGCTGCGCTCGGCGGTACGCTCGTCGATGAGAATTCCGTGATGCTCGACGAGCGTGGACTGGTGGCAATCGGAGCGGAAATCGAGCGCATTGTCGCGGACCTCGGGAGCCGCGGCATTACCACCGGAAGCTTGCTCGCACGGCGGCTGTTTGCATGACCGGGGTGGCATCCCGCGCGGAGCGAGGGCTGCTCGAGCGCGTCGCGGCGCTGCGCAGGGAGATCGAGCGCCACAACCATCTGTATTACGTACTGGATCAACCTGAAATCACCGATGCGGAATTCGACCGCCTGTTCGCCGAGCTGGTCGCTATCGAAGCCGAGCATCCGGAATTGGCAGGGGTGGACTCGCCGACGCGACGCGTGGGAGCGCCGCCGCTTGCAGACTTCGCCGAAGTGCTGCACCGCAGCCCGATGCTCTCGCTTAATAACGCATTCAGCGAAGACGAACTGCGCGCCTTCGACCGGCGTGTTCGCGAGGCACTTGAGCAGGACGAGGTCGAGTATGCCGTCGAGCCGAAGTTCGACGGCCTGGCGGTCAGCCTCGCCTACCGCGACGGCGTCTTCGTGCAGGGTGCGACCCGCGGAGACGGTTCGAAGGGCGAGGATGTGACGCTCAACCTGCGCACGGTGCGCTCGATCCCGCTGCGTCTTGCGGGGACGGGGGATACGCACGAGTTGGAGGTGCGTGGTGAAGTGCTGATGCTGCATCGTGATTTCGACGCCTTGAACGAAAGGCAAAGGCGCGCCGGCGAGAGGGAGTTCGCCAACCCGCGCAATGCGGCAGCAGGAAGCCTGCGGCAGCTCGATTCGCGCGTTACCGCGCAACGCCCTTTGCGCTTCTATGCCTACGGCGTGGGCGTCGCGCATGGCTCCTGGCGGACGCACTCAGAACTGCTCGATCACCTGACCGAGATGGGTTTCCCGGTATGCGAGGAGCGCGGCACGGCGCAGGGGGTCGAGGGGCTGCTTCGTTACTTCACGAATATCGGGCGAAAGCGCGAACTCCTGCCTTACGCCATCGACGGAGTGGTGTACAAGGTGAATCGCCTGGATTGGCAGCGCGAGTTGGGATTCGTCTCGCGCGCGCCACGGTTCGCGCTCGCGCACAAATATCCCGCAGAAGAGCAGGTGACCGAAGTGCTGGGAATCGACGTACAGGTCGGACGCACCGGAGCGCTGACACCGGTTGCGCGCCTGAAGCCTGTCTTTGTCGGCGGGGTCACGGTCACCAATGCGACGTTGCACAATGAAGAAGAGTTGCGGCGCAAGGACGTTCGCGTGGGCGATACCGTGGTGGTGCGCCGCGCCGGCGACGTAATCCCGGAAGTCGTTGCGGTGCGCCTTGCGCAGCGTCCGAAGCAATCGAGGGTATTTCGCATGCCGTCGCAATGTCCGGTGTGCGGCTCGGTGGTCACCAGGACCGCGGGCGAAGTAGTGGCGCGCTGTTCGGGCGGCCTGTATTGCCCGGCACAAGCAAAACAGGCTTTGCTGCACTTCGCCGGGCGACGCGCGATGGATATCGAAGGTTTGGGAGACAAGCTGGTCGATCAGCTCGTCGATACGGGACTCGTCAAGACGCCCGCCGATCTGTATGCGCTCACCGCGGACAAACTCGCCGGGCTTGAGCGCATGGCGGAGAAATCGGCGGCGAACCTCGTCTCGGCCCTCGATAAATCCAAGCACGCAACGCTCGAGCGCTTTATATTTGCCCTCGGTATTCGCAATGTCGGCGAGAGTACGGCGCGCGCTCTGGCGCGGCATTTCGGTTCATTGGCGCGTCTCGGTGAGGCGACACCCGATGAACTCGAAGCGATTCCCGACGTGGGTCCGGTGGCGGCGTCGTCGATACGTGAATTCTTCGCCGAGCCCCATAATCGCAAGGTGATCGCGACGCTGCGCGAGCGCGGTGTGGCGTGGCAAGAAGGCGAAGTCGCGCAGACCCAATCGCGGCGCACGGACGCCAAGAGTTTTGTGTTGACGGGAACGCTGAGCGGTTTGACGCGCGAGGAAGCTCGGCGCCTGATCGAGGCAAAGGGGCACACGGTGTCGGGGTCGGTGTCGAAGAAGACCGGCTATGTGGTCGCGGGTGCCGACCCGGGCAGCAAGCTCGACAAGGCACGCGAATTGGGCGTACCGGTACTCGATGAACAGGCGTTTCGGCATTTGATTGAGGATCTCTAAGAATGGCAAAGAAGCTCAGAAAGGCGGTCTTCCCGGTGGCCGGGCTCGGCAGTCGTTTCCTGCCGGCTACCAAGGCGAGTCCCAAGGAAATGCTGACCATCGTCGACAAGCCGATCATCCAGTACGCGGTCGAGGAGGCCGCGGCGGCGGGAATTACCGACATGATCTTCATTACCGGGCGCAACAAGCGTTCGATCGAGGACCATTTCGACAAGGCCTATGAATTGGAAGCCGAACTGGAGGCGAAAGGCAAACAGGCTCTGCTCGATCTCGTGCGATCGGTCTTGCCGGCAGGCTGCCGCTGCATCTATATCCGCCAGCCGGAACCTCTGGGACTCGGTCACGCGGTGCTGTGCGCGCAGCCGGCGATCGACGATGAGCCTTTCGCGGTCTTGCTCGCCGACGACATCATCCATGCCGAGACTCCTGTGATGGCGCAGATGGCGCGCAGATTCAACGCCGAGAACAGCACGTTGCTCGGGGTCGAAGAGGTCCCGCGCGAGCAGACTTCCAACTATGGCATCGTCAAAGTCGAGCAGCCTGAGGCAGTGAGCACGCGGGTACTGGAAATCGTCGAGAAGCCCGCTCCCAAGGATGCGCCCTCGACCCTGGCGGTCGTGGGGCGGTATATCCTGACGCCGGCGATCTTCGAAATGCTCGCCGCAGTCAAACCCGGTCGTGGCGGAGAGATCCAGCTGACTGACGCGATCGCCGCTCTGCTGGCACGCGAGCGGGTGTTGGCCGAGCGACTGTCGGGCAGGCGCTACGACTGCGGCTCGAAACTGGGCTTCCTGGAGGCGAGTGTCGAGTTTGGTTTGCGCCATTCGGAGGTCGGCGCGCAATTTGGCGCCTATTTGCGTCGCCTGCGTGAGACATCCGGATGAGCCCGGTGCCTCGGCTATACTGGTCCCGTCCCCGACTGCGTGAAAGACTGGGTGAATTCATGGCCGGAGTCGCCTGATGGCAAAGAGGTTGATGATTGTGATGGTCAACACCGATCCGAAGAACGGCTCCGAGCTCGGTGCGCCGTTTTTTCAGGCGACCGTCGCGGCGGCAATGGAACACGAGGTTGAGGTCATTCTCACCGGTCGCGCGGGCGAGCTCGCGGTGCGGGGCGTTGCCGAGAATCTGCGCGTCAAGGAAGATTCCCCGAGAACTGTCTATGACTACATCAAGGACGCCTACGAGGCGGGAGTCAAGTTCAAGGTCTGCGCACCGACCATCGACCTGTGGGGTGAGGATTTCATTCCCGAGATCGAAGAGACCGTGGGCGGCGCCTATGTCATATCGCAGGCGATGGCCGACGGCGTCGTGACCTTCACCTATTGACGCAGACGGAGCCATGCCGGACCTCACACAGGCCTGGGCGTTTCTCGAGCAATCGGACCCGGTCGCGAGTGCCGGCGAGGTGCTAGCAGCGATCGAGCGCGTAGCCGCGGAAATCAATGCAAGACTGTCTGAAAGCTATCCGATGGTTCTCGTGGTAATGGGTGGGGCAGTGGTATTTGCCGGACAGCTGTTGCCGCGGCTGCGTTTTCCGCTCGACTTCGACTATATTCATGCCTCGCGCTATGGCACGGCAACCCAGGGCGGAGGAATCGAATGGCGGGTCTCGCCGAGTGATGCGGTGCGCGGCAGGACCATTCTGGTGGTGGACGACATACTGGATGGCGGCGAGACGCTATCCGCGGTACGCCAGCAATTGCTCGCGCGGGGAGCGAACGAGGTCTATAACGCAGTGCTGGTCGAGAAGATCCTCGAGCGTGAAAAGCCCATCAAGGCCGATTTTGTCGGGCTGCACATACCGGACCGTTTTGTCTTTGGCTGTGGGATGGATGCGAAGGGCTACTGGCGCAACCTGCCGGAGATCCGGGCGATAAAGGGGACTTGAATTGCTGGCGATCATCGGTGGAAGCGGCTTGTCCCAACTTTCGGACCTCGAAGCCACGCAACGCAAGGTGGTGCGCACGCCGTACGGAGAGCCCTCGGGGCCGCTCACCTACGGCAAATTGCGCGGAAGCGAAATTGTGTTCCTGGCGCGTCACGGCTATGGTCATACCATCCCGCCGCACCAGGTGAATTACCAGGCGAATATCTGGGCGCTGAAGGACGCCGGGGTGGAAGCCGTCGTATCGGTGGCATCGGTCGGCGGTATTCGCCACGACCTCGGTCCCGGCACACTGCTGGTTCCCGAGCAAATCATTGACTATACCTGGGGCCGTCGCTCAACTTTCTTTGACGGCGGCGATACGCCGGTGACGCATATCGACTTTACCCGGCCCTATTCGGATGCGCTGCGCGATCGAATTCTGCGGGCGGCGCGCGATTGCGGCGAAGCACTTCTCGATGGCGGCGTGTATGCCGCCACGCAGGGCCCGCGCCTGGAGAGCGCAGCCGAGATCAACCGGCTGGAACGCGACGGTGCGGAGGTCGTCGGCATGACCGGCATGCCCGAGGCGGCACTGGCGCGCGAGGTGGGACTGCAATACGCGGCGATTTCGGTCGTGGCGAACTACGCGGCGGGGCGTGCCGAAAGTACTCAGGCGGTACCGCTCGAGCGTATCGAGGCGGTCCTCGACGAGGCAATGCGTCGGGTCCGGAGAATCATCGAAGCGCTCGTCGAATCGTGATCCGCGAAGTGCTCAAGATGGGTGACCCCCGTCTACTCGCCAAGGCCGAGAAAGTCCTGCGATTCGCGACCCCCGAACTCGCGGCGCTGCTCGTCGACATGCGCGATACGATGGCGCACCTGAACGGTGCGGGACTCGCCGCGCCGCAAATAGGCGTGTCGCTGCGCGTCGTGATCTTCGGAGTGCATGGCAATCCGCGTTACCCGCAGGTGGAGGAAGTACCCGATACGGTGCTCGTCAATCCGATCCTCACGCCGCTTTCGGAAGAACTGGAAGAGGGCTGGGAAGGCTGCCTCTCGGTGCCGGGTCTGCGCGGGTCGGTACCGAGGTTTCGCCGCATTCGCTACGCGGGTTTCGACGAGCAGGGTAGGTCGATCGAGCGCACGGCAGAAGGTTTCCACGCACGCGTGGTGCAGCACGAGTGCGACCATCTCGATGGCATACTCTATCCGATGCGAATCAGGGATTTCTCCAGGTTTGGCTATATCGAAACGCTGTTCGCCGACTGCGAGGCGCCGCCCGAGGACTGATCCCCGGGGTTCTGTAGCCCGGCAAGCAGTTCCTGCTCCAATTTCAGTGTGGTTTTCGCGTCGGCCAGTTCTGCGCCCGCGATCAGAAATACGTCTTCGGCACGATCTCCCAGGGTATTGATCTTTGCACTGTGCAGGCTTACCCGGTGACGCGCGAGCACTCGCGCCATGTCGTACAACAGTCCTGGTCGATCGTTCGCCACGATCGTCAGGACTTGATAGGCGCCACGCTCGTCGGGACGGATATCGACCGAGGGGGAAATAGGAAAATGTCGGGCGCGGCGTGACATTCTGCCGGTTCGTGAAGGCCCGAGCGGCGAGCCGCTCTCGATTTCTTGCGCGAGATCCTGCTCGATCAGACCGATCAGATCCCGATGGTGCATTCCCTCGAGCGCGCCCATCACGATGAAAGTGTCGAGCGCATAGCCATGGCGGGTGGTATGAATTTTGGCCTCGACGATATTGAAATTGGTGCGCGAGAAATATCCGCAGATGCGGGCGAACAGCGCCTCCTGATCGGGGGTGTAAATCATGACCTGCAGCCCCTCGTCGTGGGGTGCGAGTCGCGCTTTGACGATCGTCTTCACGGAGTCGCTGCGATGGTGCAGATAGCGGGTCTGCCAGGCGATTTCCTGAGGTTCGTGGCGCAGAAAGTAGGAGGTGTCGAGTCGCGACCAGAATCGGTCCTTCACTTCGTCGGAGAGCGCATATAGTCTCAGCAAGCGCGTTGCCTCGGCCTGCTTTTCCGCCAGAGCCGTGTCGACGCGGAGCGTGTCTCCCGTCAGCGCGCGGCGCGTGACGCGGAATACATCCTCCAGCAGCTTGGCTTTCCAGCCATTCCAGACCTTGGGACTGGTGCCGCGAACGTCGGCCACCGTCAGCAGGTAGAGTGCGATCAGGCGTCGCTCGTCGCCAACCTTCGCGGCGAACGTCTGGACCACTTCCAGGTCATGGACGTCCTGCCTTTGCGCGACATTGGACATCGTAAGGTGATTCTCCACGAGAAAGACGACCAGCTCGGTGTCTTCATGATCGAGTCCGTGCCGAACGCCGAAGGCGCGCGCTTCGCGCGCACCCAACTCCGAATGGTCACCCCCGCGCCCCTTGGCGATGTCGTGGTAGAGGGCGGCGGCGTAGAGCAGCCAGTGGCGCTCGAAGCCCGCCATCAACTGACTGCACAGTGGAAATTCATGTGACATTTCCGGCATCGAGAAGCGTCGCAGGTTGCGCAGCACCATGAGAATGTGCTGGTCAACGGTGTAGACATGGAAGAGATCATGCTGCATCTGGCCGACGATGCGACCGAACTCAGGTAAATAACGCCCCAGAATGCCGTATTGATTCATACGCCGGAATTCGTGCACGATACCGCGCGACTGTTGCAGGATCTGAAGGAACAGCAGCTGCGCGACGGGATCGCGGCGAAGGCGCACGTCGAGTCGCTGTCGCGCGCGCCAAAGGGCGCGCAATGTGGGCGCCGTCATGCCACGCAACGCGTGATGTTGCTGCATGAGAAGGAAACTCTCCAGAATCGCCCTCGGTTCGCGTTCGAACAGATCCTCGCTCACCGCCTCGAGCAGTTCCCCGCGCATCCTGAAACGCTCGTTGATCTCGCGAGGTGTGGCGTCAGAGCGCGGAACGAGCGCGCCTTGCAGATTCTGCAGTACGATCGTGTTCAGTTGCATGACGGCCTTGGCGGTCCGGTAGTACTGCTGCATCATCACTTCGCTCGCGCGCCGGGTGCCTCGTTCGCAGACCTCGAGTTGCGCGGCAAGCGGTGCCTGGTAATCGAATGCAATCCGATCCTCGCGGCGTCCGGCGAGCAGGTGAAGTCTGATACGCAAGTCCTGCAAATAGCTTTCGTGGCGCGTGAGATGCACCGCTTCGCGGCGCAGTATCAGCCCCGAACGCGCCAGGTCGCTCCACTTGGCACCGATCTTGCTCGCACGTGCGATCCAGTCGATCACATGCAGATCGCGCAAACCGCCGGGAGCCTCCTTGAGATTCGGCTCCAGGGCATAAGGGGTGTCCTGATGCTTGGCATGGCGCTGCTCCTGTTCGAGCGATTTCGCCTTGAGGAAGGCGATGGGATCGAGGGCGTCATCGAAAGCGGCACGAAATTGCCGAAACAATCCGCGGTTGCCGGTCAGGAAGCGCGCCTCGAGCAACGTCGTGCGGACCGTGATATCCGCGTGTGCTTCCTCGAGACAGGTGGCAATGGTTCTTACGCCGTGGCCGGGTTCAAGGCCGACATCCCAAAGCAGACTGATCAGGCTCTCCAGGCGTTCACGCTCCGAGTCGGAAGGTTCATCAGCCAACAGCAACAAAATGTCGGTGTCGGAGTGCGGAAACAACTGCTCTCTGCCGTAGCCTCCCGTCGCGGCCAGCGCGGCGGATTTGGGCATGCGCGCGTCGCGCCACAACGCGCGCAGGATCCGGTCGACCAGCTTGGTGTGGGCGCGCAAGAATGCGCGCGGGCGCGGGGAATGCGCGTAGTTGCTGAACAGCGCCGCGCGCTCGGCCCGCAACACTGCCCGCTCGCGCGCCGGGGATTCCGCCAGATCGGGCGCAGCGATAGACATGGATGTGGCGCTAGAAGCTGGGAGGAGGCGGACTTCCCGCGGACTGCGTGAGCACCTCGTACCCCCCCTGGGTCACCAGAACGGTGTGTTCCCACTGGGCTGAGAGACTATGGTCCTTGGTCACGATGGTCCAACCATCGGCAAGCTCGCGGATCGCGGCCTTGCCTGCATTGATCATCGGTTCGATGGTAAAGATCATGCCGGCTTCGAGGGTGAGCCCGGTGCCCGCCCGCCCGTAGTGCAACACCTGGGGTTCCTCGTGGAATTTGCGGCCAATGCCGTGGCCGCAAAATTCGCGTACCACGGAGAATCCCTGTTGCTCAGCATGTTGCTGGATTGCCGCGCCCACATCCCCCAGCCTCGCCCCGGCCCGCACCTGGCGAATGCCGCGCCACATGCATTCGTAGGTCGCCTCGACCAGTCGGCGAGCCTGGATGCCGGGCTCGCCGACATAGAACATTCGACTGGAATCGCCGTGGAAGCCATCCTTGATCACGGTAATGTCGAGATTCACGATATCGCCGGACTTCAGTGCTCGCTCGCCCGGGACGCCGTGGCATACCTGGTGATTGACCGAAGCACAAATGGACTTCGGATAGGGCTTGTAACCCGGGGGGGCGTAGTCAAGGGGCGCGGGCACGCAGCCCTGTACGTTGACCATGTAATCGTGGCAGAGGTCGTTGAGCTTTCCGGTGGTGACCCCGGGGCGCAGATAGGGGGTAATGAAATCGAGCACTTCTCCAGCGAGACGGCAGGCGACTCGCATCGATTCGATTTCAGCAGGTGTTTTGGGGATGACAGCCATGGAAAATGAGGAAAAACGGGGGAGGATAGGAGAAGGAGTGGGACCGTGCAACGAAATTGGCACCCGGTCGAGCAGCGCGGGCCGCAAGTCCTCAAATGAATTCTTTCGAGTTGAGCCTTGGTGGCTGATTATGCTAGAATTTTCGGCTGGTTTGGGGCTCATTCGCTGCCTGCTGTGGGCAAAGTGCGTGGCCAAACCAAATTTCCCGTGCAGCCGTTTAGGGTGTCGCGCCGCGCAGGCATATGCCTGCAAGGTGGCGCGATTGTCGGTTCGGCCGTGCGGCAGTCATAACCCTAACTGGAGTAAGTCATGTCAACGACCATGCGTCAAATGCTGGAGGCGGGGGTGCATTTCGGCCATCAAACCCGTTACTGGAATCCGAAGATGGCGCCGTACATATTCGGCCATCGCAACAAGATCCACATCATCAATCTTGAGAAGACCCTGGACGCCTATCAGGAAGCCCTCAAATTCATCCGCCGCTTGGCTTCCAATCGAGGCACATTGCTTTACGTCGGCACCAAGCGTCAGGCGCGCGAAATCGTGCGCGAAGAGGCGCAGCGTTGCGCGATGCCCTTCGTTGATCATCGTTGGCTGGGCGGCATGCTCACCAATTTCAAGACGGTCAAGCAGTCAATCAAGCGCGTCAAGGAAATGGAACTGATGGCGCA
>Ga0224495_10000859_pt1 | contig 22929 bp, 18 predicted proteins | sample SF_Jul11_sed_USG_FD_168128 | JGI IMG/M metagenome (GOLD analysis project Ga0224495, IMG submission 168128) | Sediment microbial communities from San Francisco Bay, California, United States - SF_Jul11_sed_USGS_4_1 | ecosystem: Environmental > Aquatic > Marine > Sediment | place: USA: California...
ATATCTGGAAACCTACCATAACCTATCACGGCTCAATACCAAACCTCAAGATAGAAGCCGGGCAGTCAAAGCAGGTCAAGCTCGCGCCGCAGGACCATCAAACCCGTCTCACTATCACTCCTCCTGAGTTTCCCGATAAGCTAATGGATAAACTCGAGCGTTCATCGCAAATGCCGCTGATGTGTCTTATCAGCCGAAGCCCCGGGGCGTTACTGTGGGATGATGGCAAGATTCGTCACCTTGAGGACCATCGTCTCGGCCGTATCGATAAGAAACGTTTTTTCCGCGGCTTTTTCTCACATGGCCAACCGTTGACAATCAACAACCTGCCACCGGGCTCCTATTCCCTCTTCACCATGGCCGTTTATGGCCAGGTCGCCGGCTACTTAATCGGGGCCCGCGCGGATCTGGTAAAAGGCGATAATATAACTCTTGATATCCCCTGGCGGCAGCCAACAGGCCCGTCGATGTTTGGGCCGAACCGTTCCTTCGACTATCCGGTCAGGCTTGAAGCTCGAGATTATAGTGTTTCCCAGCTTTGCGAAATTCTGACTGAAATTACCCAGTCCAATCCCCGTATCATTGCGGACCCATCAATCGAGAATGAAAAGCTCAGATTTGGCAAAGGCCAAATGTCGGTTTGGGAAATGCTGGAGAAGCTGTATCTGGACAAAGGATGGAGAGTAGATGAAGGGCAGGACAAAACGCTGATTATCCGCCCCGTGGACAAGACCGATGTGCCGGTTGAGGGTGAAGGAGGGGGTAAAAGCTCTAACAATCAGACGAAGCCGCTTTCATTTTGCCCGGTGACGGAACGGGTGGTGCCGAGCTGGAAGCAGTCTAACATCTGGCTTGACCTGGACAGCGGTGCGTTGTTGAAGGCTATGATCCCAGGCGACGAATATGGAAAAGACCCTGTCGCTTGGCGGATGATAAATGGTGCGGATATCATTTATTTGCCTGAAAACAGGAGCTTTGTTGGGTACGATATGGTTGTCGTAGAGACAGCTGGGACAGCTGGAAATTATTAATGGAATGCGGATCCTGTAGAACTTTTGCACCGGCTCACTAATGTACCGCCCAAGAGTGCGAACGAAAATAAAGTTCAGAAAGATAAGAACGTCAGTTTTCTATTCAAAACCCGCGAAGGTGGATTAGGTATCATCCAAATTGCCGGGTTCACAGATAATCCAAAGGGTGTAAAAATCCGGTATAAGATGGTGCAAAAAGAGTCGGCAGGGAAGACCAATGTGCAGGTAGGAGGATTGAAGGGGGCAATCTGACAACCTTGCGCAGAGCATTACCGTGCTTGTTGTGGGTAATGATGGTTTTTAACCGAACTTGTAGTGCTTCTTTACGGCTTCGGTGACGTTCCAGGTACACTCCAGGTCCTCGGGGAAAACCACAAGATCGCCGGCGGCGAAACGATATCTTTTGAAAAAAACGCTATCTCTGGGCAAAGGATAGAAAGTCGTTGAAGGACAGGAAAAACTCAGATTGTCCACTTGGCTGAAGCGTAATGCGATTTATCTTATGGCATAGGTTTGAGTCCTTCCCATCGTATTTTCCATTTTCCGTTGTCCGGGAAGCCGGGCGCCGGCCGGTCGGGACCGCCGTCCCAGCCTGCGGCCATCATTGCCACGGCAGTGAGTAATCCGCCATTTCCCGGCAAATACAAGGGTAGCCGGGATGATTGATAGTTGTGTCCGTTGGCAAGGTAGCGGTTCTTCTGCGATTCGATGAACAGGGCATCCACGGCCTTTTCAGGTTCACCCAGACGAGCTGCGGTCATCGCCAGCATCGAGTAATCCCAGCCCCACGTGCTCGGCCAGTCCCATTTTTCCAAAATATTATCATAAGTACGTTTCATAACTTTCGGTTTGATAAGTGGTGTGTGTGAAAGAAATCCATACGCAGCCACCATGGACGGATGATCACGATAAATCGTAAAGGGTTCCGTTTCGATCCCCGTGTAAACGCCGTCCCGGATATTGGGCCGTGAAAGTTGTGACATCACGTCATCCCATTTTGGATTGCGTTTCATCCCAAGTCTTTGACGCCATTTCTGTGCGGTCTCAAGTCCCCAGTACCAGTATGCCAGCTCGAAAGTGGGATTCAGATTTCTTCTCCGATCCCGACCATAACTTTCCTGGGCGGGGATCATCGCCGGTCCGAGCACGTATCGTTGATTAGTTTGGTCCCATGCCGGATAGGACGCCATAAACTCCGCTGTCTCAAAGACAATCTGCCGGTATCGCTGAAGTGTGTCACTGTCCCTGTGAGCGCGGTAACACAACTCGGCATAGTAAATCGGGTGAGGTTGTTGCCAGATAAGAAATACCCCGACGTTGCTCGGGCTTTCCCTGCCTTCGGGAGAAGTCATCTTTGGCCATCGGGCCCCCTTATATCCCTGCCTCTTCGCAGTGGCTTTCGCCATCGGTAAAATGGATTGATACCAAGGAAGGCTCTTCTCAAGAAGTTCCAAACGGTCCCATAGAGCAAAATGCACACCATGCCACCAGTGCATCTCTAAATGGAATTTGCCGTGCCAGCTGTTAAATACCAGCCCCGTTTCCTGCGGAGGATATCGGCCGGTACAATTAATGGCGGTCAGGTATTGCGAAAGGACGACTCTGCGTTCAAGCTCTAAAGATCGGGGATCGGTGCATTGGGAAAAATCGATTGCACCGCCGGTGTTCCAGAAGTATTGCCAGTGATTCTCAGCCGTTGCCTTGACTGTGTCAAAATCAGGTATGGCTTCGATACTCTTCTTCGATGAAAAGGCAAAGACAGCCTCCAGTGCGCCTTTGTTCGGTTGACTGATCTCGTATTCATGCTGTGAGACAGCCTTTACCAGCCCCTTGGTCGGACTAAGCAATCTCAAGTAGTAACGAGTCGAGTCAAGAATCCTGATAAACTCGGCTTTGCCGTTATCAATTTGACTTTGTGTCTTGTGGCGGTTTGGACTGGACCAGTCAGCCGAATTTCTCCAGCCCGTGCTCCCGTAAGGAAAAGTCAACGAAACAGATAAACGCCCCGTTCCGAGTAGTGGCGACTCCACCCTCACAGCCAGAATATCCTGGGCAGGATGACAAACGGTCCTGACCGAGACAGGCCGGCCGGCTATTTTGAATCGGCTGCTCAGCAGTCCCGTCCACAAATCCAGGGTTTGCATAGTATCTGTAAGGTCATCAATACTGACCCTTGAGCCGTCGGCTTTGGTGATTCGCAATCCGACTTGTCCGAGGTGTAAACGGTGCGGATTTGAGCGAAGCCATGTTGCAGCGGGTGAATATCCTTTCGGGTAATTCCCGTCTGAGGCATAAGGCACGCTTCGCCCCCATACTTCATACGATTCTAAAACATCCGACACCGCATACCCTTCGGGATTAGGCATGCTGTGCCAACCCCATTGCAATAGAGTGCCCAGCGGCATCCCTTTGGCATGATATCGGGGAAATGTCTGAAGACCTGTAATGTCGGCGGTAAACGCAAACTCACCATTGCCAACGCTCAGCGGCGTCAGCGGGTCGGGCTTGCTGAGGGTGATATTGTGTCGGGTTACTAACGCATGACGGTCTATTTTGCTGTATGACAACAATTTAGGGTTCTCCGCGATCACCGTAGAGACCAGAGCACAACATACAAATACTTCAAATAAGATTACTTGTCTTGTGGTCCTCACAAAATCTCCTTCCGGGATGGCTCGGTCGAATCATTTAACACAAGCCTCCTAACCAAATTCTGCTTATTGCTTTGAAAAGCGGGCGATGAATCCCCCGCCGTTAGTCATTTTGATAGTGAGCGTATCGCCTTGCTGCACGGTCCTGTCTTCCAGAACCACCGCGGCATCATTTTCCTTTTCGTCTCGGACCAGTGACGCCTTGTATCGGCCGTCGCCAAGGAAAGACATCGGCACCTTAATCGTTTTGACCTGCGGGCCGCACATCACAGCTAAGAACCACATCTCACCTTTGCGCCGGGCAAACACAGCCAGTTCACCTATCTCCGAGCCGGGAAGAACTATAGTTTCATCCCACACGGCTGGTATGCTCTTGATGACGTCCACGGCGGGATGGTCCAGAATTGTCTGGGGATGCGCGACAACCGTAAGCAGTGGACTGGCGAAGACGGCTATGCTGGCGATCTGGTGTGTCCAGGTTGTATCCTGACGGCGCTCACCGAAATGCATGCTCGTATAGTCGGCGTGGCCGGCAAGGTAACGGGTAAACGGAAGAATTGTCTCGTGACGCGCCCGCTCTTTCAGCGAGCTGCTTTCCATCCCCCGGACCGCTTCACGCACAAGCTCGTTGGGCCAGGTCCGCGCACGACCCGTTGGCTTGTTGGCACCGTGGAAGTTGACCAATACATGATGCTCGGCGGATTTTTCGAGCAGTGCCTCATAGAGGTTGATGACTTCTTTGGCCTCGTGGTCGAGGAAGTCCAGCTTGGCCCCGGCGACGCCGAAGTCGTGTAATCTCTTGAAGAATGCCTCGCGCGCCTCCGGCGTATTCAGTTGGTTTGTATGCTGCCAGAACCACAGCCCGACACCCTGTTGTTTCGAATACTGAACAATCTCCTTAATCTGCTCGTCGCTCCACTTGCTCCAGAAACCTTCGATGACATGATATTCAAAACCCAGTTGTCCAGCCAGTCGCGAAAACTCCTTCATACCTTCGAACGAGCGGTCTCCGCCGTCAAGATAACGCCATACTGCCCGTCCGGGCTTGATCCACGAGGTCTTGATGCCATCAGGAAAATATTTGGAATCGGCCGGCGGACAGAGATTGGGAACAATCGTGCTGTTGACCAGCGTGTTCAAATCGCGACCGGCCATCACGACACGCCAGGGAGTCGTAATCGTACCGGTGATTGCCGCTGGCTTGCCAAGGCGCTTCGCTTCATCTCTGCCGTACCGAAGTTCATAAGGATAGTTCAAAGGCTGGCGATGCCCCAGCCCCGTGACCCAGCCTCGCCGGCCGTCGGCCTCCAGCGCCATACCGCTGTAGTTCACCAGGTCGGCTTCCGTTATCGAGCCGTAACCCGCCTTGCCCGGCAGCCTGAATGTCAAAGGAGGTCCCGCCCATTGCCCGGGCCCAACATCGGATATGTCGTTCTTGTCATAGTCGGCCTCATAATGCCCCCCAAGGTCGTGATACCAGACCGTAGAGCCAATGGGGATGACAAAGGTCGTGTACTCGTCCGGCACCCGCGAGGCATCTTTGCCGCCCGGGATGATATGTCGAAAGGCCGCGCCATCATTGAAAACCCGCACCTCCAGTATGTAGTCAATGAACGACAAATCGTTTTGCAGGGAAATCCTGGCGCCGTTGCAGCGATTGACCGCTGTGCTACGCGCGCCGTACCAGGGATAGGTCTCGTCGATCTCGTAACGTTCCGTCTTGCCGAAGACAACGCCCGTCGACAAATCGTAGCCGTCCATGTTCATGACTATTGTCGACGGTTCCAGCACTGTCGTATCACCAAGTGTCACCATGAAACTCAGACGCTCGGCGTTGGGCAGGATGGTCAGCTTAACATTTCCATCCGGGCCGGCAACCTGCACCTGTTCCATCCTTACCCGCTGGGAACGTCTTGATTTCTGCCTCTGCCTCGCCAAGCCCGCCTCCGCAGGAAATAATAACAACACGAGTCCCGCGATAACGTATTTTCTGATTTCCGGTTTCATTATGATTTCCTCCTGATGAATACTTTAGCCAGAATATTACAGCACTGCCCCATTACCCTCGCATCCCGCGTATCGTGGAAAGCCGGTAAATCGGCCTGTCAACGAGCCGGCCGGTTCAAAGTCATTGCAACGGACCTGCCGGTTATCCGAACTTGTAGTGCTTTGTTACCGCTTCGGTTACTTGCCACGTGCACTCGAGGTCCTCGGGAAAAACCACAAGGTCGCCGGCGGCGAAACTTACCGAGTTTGTGCCGTCCGTGACTGTTACCTTGCCTTCCAGCAAAAGGCATGTTTCTTTTTCCGTATAGGCCCAGTCGAACGTGCTCGGTTCACATTTCCAGATTGGCCAGGCCTTGCAGCCTTCGGCTTCTTCATCGGACGGCTTTTTGACAATCACATTTTTTACACTTGGCATATTCTTTTGCTCCTTTGACTATTATCGATTTAGCTTGTATTATACCCCTAAGGAGCATATTTGTGAATATGGAATAGGAATTTTTATTAATAGTCTTTTTTACGCATTTACTGTTATTGACAAGTCCGGATGTTATGGAGCTTCAGCAGCTTAAGAAATTCAGGGCGTGGTTTGATGATTATGTAGCCGGCTTTTATGGTGATGATGAGTTCATCAATGCCAATTTGAAGCTCAAGGAGGACCACACTCGGCGAACCTGCGAAGAAATGCTGCATCTTTCTAAAGCATTGTGTCTGTCGGACGAACAAATACGTCTGGCTCAGGTAATCGCCCTTTTTCACGATATTGGCCGCTTCGAGCAGTTTGTTAAGTACCTGACATATTATGATCCGCAAAGCGTAAACCATTGTTTGCTGGGACTGGAGGTTCTCCGGCATACAAAGGTCTTTGACGAGGTGGATGAGACGGAAAGGCAATGGATAGAAAAAGCGATTGAATACCACGGCTTGAAAGAGCTGCCTCCGGATTTGAAAGGTGATTGTCTGCTGTTGTCAAAATTGATTCGTGACGCCGACAAGATAGATGCTCTCTATGTGATGACGGATTGCTACCAAAATACGCCGAAAATCCGCAAGGCTATGAGCTGGAAATTGAGCTTCCGGATGAGCCGGTGTATTCGACCGAGGTGCTTGATGCACTTCTGGCTGGCCGGCGGATAGATTACAACCAGTTGCGAACTTTGACCGATATGAAGCTCTGTCTGCTTGGTTGGATTTATGATGTGAATTTTGCCCCTACTCTAAAACGTATAAAGCAGCGCCGGCTTATTGAGATACTTATTGACTTTTTGCCGGTAACCAAGGATATTAAAAAAGTCAAAGATAAAATACTGGAGTATGTTGATTTCAGGATTTCGCGGGAACAAGTGAAAAGGACAAGTAAGATGAAGGAAGATACTATTATGGACACAGTGTTACAGACAAATATAGCAGGTATGGAGCCGAGCCGGGGCAAGGTTCGCGATATATACGATTTGGGCGATAAACTGCTCATTGTTGCGACCGACAGGATTAGTGCTTTCGACGTGGTTATGGCCAACGGCATACCCTATAAAGGGATAATTCTGACGCAGATATCGCGCTTCTGGTTCGATTTTCTAAGCGATGAGATTGAGCATCACCTGATTAGTGATGATATAAAGGATTTCCCCGAGCCGTTTTGCAATCACCCCGAGCAGTTGGCCGGGCGGAGTATGCTGGTCAAAAAGGGCGAGGTCCTGCCTATAGAGTGCGTGGTTCGCGGCTACCTGGCAGGCTCGGGCTGGGTCGAATATAAGGAGAGCCAGACAGTCTGCGGCCAGAAGCTGCCCGCCGGATTAAAACAATGCGAGAAGCTGCCTGAGCTTATTTTTACACCGGCCACAAAGGCCGAAAGAGGTACGCACGATGAGAATATCAGCTTTGAGCGGTCCGTCGAAATCATCGGCGAAGAATCGGCGAGCTATGTGCGGGACAAAAGTATAGATATTTTCAAAAAGGCCAGCGCTTATGCTGAAACCAGGGGCATCATCCTCTCCGACACGAAATTTGAGTGGGGTGTTGTTGACGACAGGATTATTCTTGTCGATGAGGTCTTGACGCCGGACTCTTCCCGGTTCTGGCCAGCCGACAAGTATGAGGTCGGCAGGGACCAGGAAAGCTTCGATAAGCAGTTTGTTCGCAATTACCTTGAGAGTATAAATTTCGACAAGTCAGGCCCCGGCGTCGAGCTGCCCGATGATATCAGGCAAAAAACCAGCGCTAAATATATAGAAGGCTACGAACGCCTGACAGGCAAAAAATTCGAATTTTCGAAATAAGAATTGTCAACTGCCTTCATGAGTAAGGGACCGGTTTTGGAGATACAATATCCCCCTGATATCGACTGGCGCAGTTGGATTGAACGCTGTGATAAGATACACGACTACTTTGGCAGTGATAAAAACGAGAGCCATCGCCGTCTGGGTTCGTAAGAAATGAGAAAATCACTTCATAAGGAAAGCTCTCTTCTGGTATATGGTTTTCTGGTCGTATCTGCTCTTGCGGTATATTGGCCGGTCCTCAACCACGAATTTGTCAAGTACGACGATGATAAGTACGTCACTGAGAATCCGAACGTCAGGTGCGGCATAACCCGTGAATCGGTCACATGGGCCTTTACGAAGCCTCATTATCATATGTGGCACCCCCTGACCTCGTTGACCCACTTGCTGGACTATCAACTATTTGGACTAAATCCCACCTGGCATCATTTGACGAATTTACTGTTGCACGTCGCAAGCACTTTGCTGCTGTTTGGTATCTTAAAAAGGATGACTGCGGCCTTTTGGCCCTGCCTTTTTGTGGCTTTGGTTTTCGCTGTGCATCCTTTGAATGTCGAGTCTGTTGCGTGGATAGCAGAACGTAAGAATGTGTTGAGCGGCCTTTTCTGGATGTTCACGATAGCTGTTTACATCCGATACGCCGAGCACCCGGGTCTTGGCAGGTTCCTGCCGTTGGTTTTGGTTTTTGCATTGGCTACTTTGACCAAGCCGATGGTTGTGACGCTGCCCTTTGTCTTGCTTCTGCTGGACTATTGGCCGCTGGGACGCCTTCAATTCAAACGTGTCGGAGATGAGCAGGATTTAGAGCAGACTGAATCAGGGCAGGTAGATGGTCGGCGGGTTCCGCTCTGGCGTCTGCTCCTTGAAAAGATTCCCTTGTTTGTCCTTGTCACAGCTTTGAGCGCGGTTACCTTAATAGCTCAACAAAGGGGGGGAGTCATGTCCGGCTGGCACAATGTCCCTCTAAAATACCGTCTTGCAAACGCTCTCGTTTCTTACGTCGCTTATATTATAAAGATGGTATGGCCCAGCCGGCTGGCGGTGTTTTACCCCCATCCTTTTAATAAGTTGCCAATCTGGCAGGTGGTGGCCTCGGCACTGGTACTGCTGGCTGTTTCGGTCGCGGTATTGTGGTTCGCTCGACGCCGAAAATACCTGACTGTCGGCTGGCTCTGGTACCTTGGAATTCTTGTCCCTGTTATCGGCCTCGTTCAAGTCGGCTCACAGGCCATGGCCGACCGATACACTTATCTGCCTTTCGTAGGCCTGTTTATTATTATTGCCTGGGGCCTGCCTGATGTGTTGGCAAATTGGCGGTTCCAAAGAATTGCCCTTGGTATATCAGCGCTGGTCGTTCTACTAACTTTGTCGATATGTACCCGTTTACAGCTCCGCCATTGGCGAAATAACAAGGCCCTTTTTGAGCACGCAATCAATGTCACCGGCGACAACTTCGTTATGAATAATAATTACGCCAACATTCTCAAAAATATTGGACAACCGGAGAAGGCCATTGAGCATTTTTACAAGGCACTTCGAATTAGGCCTAATTCTCCTGAAATTTATAACAACCTCGGCAATGCCCTTCGCAGGCTTGACAGGTTTGATGATGCGATTATGTGTTACCAAAAGGCCCTGGAGCTGAAGGCATACTTTCCTGAGGCACGTTATAATCTGGCCGCTGAGCTTACAAGACAGGGAAGGACAGACGAGGCCGTCGAACAATATCGTATGGCACTGCGATTGAGGCCCGATGATGTGGAAACACTAAGCGGCCTGGGCTTTGCTTTGGCCCAAAAGGGCCGCTTCGATGAGGCTATAGGATATTATCAAAAAGCGCTTAAACTTGAACCTGAGAACATAATTGCCCGCGGCCGATTGGGATTGGCGCTGGCCGCAGTTAAAAAGTTCGATGAAGCGATAGAGCACTGTCGGATTGTCCTCAAAGCCCGGCCTGACGACATTGAAATGCACTGCAATGTCGGCATTCTTTTGGCAGCGCAGGGAAAAACCGACGAGGCAATAAAAGCCTATCGCCGGGCCCTGAAAATAAATCCTGAGTATACAAAAGCCCAACAGCTCTTGAAGGCCGCATTATCAAAGCAGGAAAACCGCTAAGGAGATTAGGGTGACACTTGAATAAAAGAATTACCATATTTTGGTGGATGCAGCTTTTAGTGCTTTCGGGCGTTCATTTTTTTATTGATATGTTCGCCGGGATGTTGCCCCCGCTCGTGCCGGCAATCATGGATGAATTTGCATTGAGCTTGCCTCTATGCGTTTTCCTTGTTATCGCCCTGAATATGACAAGTAACGGCGTCCAGGTACTGACCGGCCATACGCGTGCTCGCAAAAGGTTTCCTTTGTTCCTGCACATTGGTTTAATATTGGGCGCCGGCATATGCCTGTTGGGTGTACTGCCGAGGACAGGTTATGTCTTTGCACCTCTGTTTGTTCTGGCCTTAGTCAGCGGCTGTGGCATAGCGGTCGTACATCCCGAATCCTTGAGGGCCGTTCACCATCTCAGGCGAATTCCACCGGCGGTGAGCACGGCGGTTTTTATGGCCGGCGGTTTTCTGGGATATGCAAGCAGTGGGGCGGTCTCGACTGTTTTGGTGTCACGCTTTGGTCTGAGGGGTTTGTATCCTCTTATTCTATGTCCGGCTGTCGGTGTTTTGCTGGTCATATTCCTGAGAATTCGCCTGGCGGTTGAGCCGAAGGCCAGGAATACAAATAAGCGTCACGGGTCTGAAAACAGATTACCTTTCTGGTTTATATTTGCGATGGCGATGCCCGCAGCGGTTTCTACAATTGTTCTGGCTTCGCTGCTGCCTACTGTGCTAAATGAGCTTGGCTTTGAGCTTACCTTCGGGGGGGTCTCGGCGACGATGTTTGGCCTGGGAGGGGCGGCAGGCTCTTTTGTCTGGGCATGGTTCGCTCACAAAAAAGGCGAGCTTCGCTGTTCGGTCATCGCACTTTTTCTAACGGTCCCTTTCCTTCTGACATACCTGATATTCATAGATAACAAAATGGCTATATGGATGATTTTTGGTACCGGTTTTTGCGCAATCTCAGCTTATACATTGATGATTACTCTGGCAAGAGACACTACGGGCCCGAACCTCGGAAGGCGAATGGGTTTTATGGTCGGTGGAACCTGGGCACTGGCAAATATTGTTTTTCTGGCTTTGCTGCCGGCCATAGAACATCTTGGTGCCGATCTCATCCTGAAATTTACGCCTTTGGGTTATGTTCTTTCAGCATTTTTCGGCATTTTTATTATGCTAAAAGTCCCCGGGCCAGCCGCTGCAAAATGATCGTTTGCCCTGCATAAACGCCAAAAGGTGGTTGAAAAGGCATTTTTATTCTACCAAAACGTACCCCGTTGTATTTTTTTAAGAAAACTGTTACACACAATCCACTTCGAGAGGTTATTATTAGGTGAATGCTGAACATGTTCGGATGTATGGATTATTATTTAAAGTGTAGAAAATGAAGTATTCAAAGCGAGCGGAAATCTTTAGACAGGTGAAGGCCGACTATATTGACTTCTTGTCCTCGGTTATTTGGAAGCTCACCGGCGACCGGGAGCTTTTTACCGAGGCGATGCAATATGCCCTGATGGGAATATGGAAGCATGTCGAGAAACTCAACGGCAGGCAGGCCGGCTCTTACATCTACAGGATTGCCCTGACCGCAAACTCCAGGGCGTGGCGAAATCGGGTCGGCAGAAACGGCCAAATCAACGAAAGCCACCTCGGCGTCGCAGAAGGCCCGGATGAGAAAGTCATCGACAGTGAAGTGGCCGCGAAGGTTAGACAGGCGGTGGCCCAGCTTCCGGCCAAGCAGGCAAAGGCGATAGTGATGAGATATTTCCAGCAGCAGGGGTACCGGGACGTCGCTGAGAAATTAAAATGCAGCGAAGCCGGGGCAAGGTCACACGTATCCAAGGCGATTGCGACGTTAAAAAGCAAGCTGGCGATTTTGAGGGATTAGGGGACACAAAATGAAACCGGATAATATTGAAGAAATCCTGAATAAGCTTGGCGCAGAAGATGTGCCTCCCGATGCACGCCGGATAGCCCGCGAAATGTCAGAAGATTTCGGCGAAACTTTGATGAGACCAAAACGATATATTCTATTGGAGTATATTATGAAAAGCCGAATAACAAAACTTGCCGCGGCGGCGGCGATAATAATCGCTGTGCTTGTGGGCATACATCAGATTGGCGGTTCCAGTGTTGCTCTTGCTGATGTCCTCGAGAAGGTTCGACAGGTGCCGGTGTTTATGTACAGAATGAAAATGAAAGTCAGCGGTACTATGATACAGGGAAGACCCGGCGCTGAAATGGAACAGGAGGCTACAATCATTATCTCGATGGATCGGGGTATAAAAATGGAAATGTCAATGACCGACTCCAACAGCGGCGAGCAAACAACCCAGCAAATGTATGTTCTTCCTGAGGAAAAGGCGATGTATATGATTATGACTAAGCAGAAAAAATATATCCGTATGGATTTCAATAAAGAATTACTTGACAGGATGAAGAAACAAAGCAACGACCCGCGGCAAATGATAGAGCAAATATCGAACTGCCCGTACACCAAGCTGGACCGGTCCGTAATTGACGGCGTAACGGTCGAAGGCTTTGAGACAACGGACCCCGCGGTCTATGGCGGCGTAATGGGGGATCGAATCAAAATTCGTCTGTGGGTGGACGTTGTAACCTGGCTTCCCGTACTTATGGAGATGGATATAGAGCTTGGTGAAAAGATGAGGATAAAGGGCGTTATTTACGATTACCAGTGGGATATTCAGGTCGATGAAAGTGAATTTGTGCCGGTCATACCCCAGGATTTCGAGTCATTCCCGGGCGGCGGTATGAAAATGCCGGAGATAACCGAAGAAGCGGCCATCAAGGGACTCAGGCTGTTTGAAGAATTTACCGGTAAATATCCGGAAAACCTAAATGTGATAACTATTTCGCAACAAATCAGCGAGCTTGTAAAAAGTCAGAGCCCGGCTGCCGAGAAATTCCGAGAGAAGCTCAAACAGAACAAGTCGGAAGAAGAGAGAGTGTCGGCACTAATGGAAATAATGCGGCCTATTCAGTCAATTGCTATGTTCTACATGATGCTGGTGCAGGACAGAAAGGACCCCGCTTACTACGGCGACAAAGTCACGGCTGAATTCCCACACGCCGTCCTGATGCGCTGGAAGATAGAGGAAGGCAACTACCGGGTTATCTTTGCAGACTTGACTGTCGAAGATGTTACAGCCGCAGAGCTGGCTGAGCTTGAAGCGGCGCCTCTGAATAATAAGCCGACTGCTATCAGGCCTCAGCCGGCCGACGGTGCGCCAGTCGCCTTTTTTGACGAAGTAGAATTGAGCTGGATGCCGGGGGCGTATGTGAACGAGCATAAAGTATATTTCGGTACGTCGGCGGATCAGATGACGCTGTTAGCCGAGGTCACCGATTCCTGCAGCGTCACCGCACCGGCTTTGCAAAAGGCCACCACATATTATTGGTGTGTCGATGAAGTCCAACCGGATGGCAGCATCGCAGCCGGGGACGTCTGGGGCTTCAACACAGGCAAGCTCGTTGGCTACTGGAAACTTGATGGCAATGCCGACGACAGTTCGGGCAGCGAAAATCATGGAACTATAATTGGCGAGCCGAATCTTGTTATAGGCCAAATAGATAGTGCTCTGCAGTTCGATGGTATTGACGACTACGTACGGACCGATTATGCAGCCGACCTGCCCACCTGGACCGTAGCGCTCTGGGTAGAGAGTCCCGCCGCCCCGTCGTCGAAAGCGACGGGTGGACCCATTCACCGCGAGAATAATTTCCAGATAAACTGGAACCACACTTCTGCAGATTTCCGCGGTGCGGCAGGCTTGCGCGTTGCAAATAAATGGTATGCTGCAAGCTTTGGACAATTACAGGCCGACACCTGGTATCACCTTGCTGCCACCTATGATGGAGAAAATCTCAAGGCATACACCAACGGCGTTCTAATCACGGACAATCCCGATCCTTCAGGACCGCCGGACAAGGAATCGGCAACCTTGAAGTTTGCAAAACATGCAAACTACGGGGACCATTTCAAAGGGACCATTGATAACATTTGTCTTTACAGTTATGACCTGAGTGACGATGAGGTGGCGGTCCTGTATGAGGATTCACTCGCGGCTACGGCTGAAAAGTAGCAGCAGAAGAAAGATAGTCTTTTGGATAAGACAAAAAAGAGGGATGGCCGTCCTTAGACTGAAAAATCGCAAACAGGCCGGGCGTTTGACCCGGCCTTTTTTGTGCGCTTTCAAAGAAAACCTTGAACAGGGATTTATTTTTCTGCCTTTTCCCGATATTTTTGGGACGTTTTTCCAATTTTTTCCGTTTATAATTGCGATGACGGCTGGAACCTGTACAAAACGAATAAAGAGGCAGACGAACTTGACCATTAGCGAAGGTGAACAAACTAATCTTATCCAAAAGGCGTGCACCGACCCCGACGCCTTCGCACAGCTTTACCTCCTGCATTATGATAACGTATTTAACTATTGTGTGCGCCGCTTATTTGACCGTCATCATGCCGAGGATGTCACTTCCACAGTTTTCTTTAAGGCCATGCATAGCCTGGACTCTTTTCGCGGAAGGGCGGCTGATTTTCGCAACTGGCTCCTTCGTATCGCTACCAACACAGTTAACGACCATCTCCGCGATACGAAAAAAAGGGCCGATGTTATGCAAAAAGTGATAAGAAATACCCACGCTGAATATGTTTTGGCCACTGGCTCGGATGATGTACTGCTCGAAAAGAAAGCTCATTTGAGAAGGGCCCTTTTGAGCTTAAAACCAAAGTACCAGGATGTCATCGCCCTGCATTTCTTTGAAAAAATGAAGTTGACCGAAATAGCCGTTTGTTTGGGAAAAAATCCCTCTACAGTCCGCACCTGGCTCAATCGCGCTACCGCAAAGCTGCGAAAAAAGCTAACTGCAGCTGTGAATAACGGAGGGCCTGTATTATGAATGATAATGAAAAATATATCGAAGATTTTGTAAAGGATATACCCTTTGATGCTCCAGACGCCGGACATCGCGATGCGCTCAAAAGGCAGCTCCTGAGTGCTTTCCCCAAACATCGGCTCCGGCCGGCAGCTCGCTCTTTCGGTGCGTGGAAAACCTTAATGGGTAAACCGGTTATCAAGCTCGCCGCTGCGGCCGTGATAATAATTGCCGTTATCGGTGGTATCAACTTCTGGCCGAAGGAAAAGTGGTATATGGGGCCGCCGGCTGCCTGGGGAGAGGAAATAATTCGATCACTCGGAAAGGTAAAAACGCTGGTTTACAGACAACGTATAGCTTCTGTCAGTGACTACGGTAATGTCAAAATGGGTGTTGGGTGGGAAAAACGTTTTTGTTCGGAAAACGATTATAGACGCGATATATATGATTGGCACGACGGCACAACTGTTATAAATACTCAGTGGATTCTGCGCGAGCCTAATGGGCCCACCAAATACGAGGTGTCTTACGAATATCAGTGTTACTTTCAGGAGGAAGCCGGAGATTGGTTTTTCTATTCCAATCAGATGGATTCGTTTCGCTTCTACGTTGGTCTTCTCGACAGGGCCGACCGAATTCTTGATACGAAGCTCTTTGAAGGACGTGAATGTGTAGGCTTCGAGATAAGGGCCGCCAAATATGGCGACAATCCTGAAGGTCAATTCGATCGTATTTGGTTTGATGTGGAAACAAAACTGCCCGCACGCATAGAAAAACACGGTCTTGGAAGCAACTTCGATGCGGCTCAGACACACACTGTAATACATGACCGGTTTGAGTATTACATGCAGGTTCAGGCCGACATCTTTGTTCCGCAGATACCGCAGGATTTCGTCAACGCTCATCCTGATGAAATTCGTGCAGCAAGAAAAGGCGAAATGACGTTTGCCGATGTTCCCAAAGGATTAAAAGACCAAATCGTTGCGGCAATGAAAAAGGCAAAAACCGTGGTTTATCAGCAGGGCGACAAAAACGTATATTTGTCGCAAAACGCCTGGCGCTACGATTATTATTCCGGTGACCGTCTCCAAAAGACTGAATGGTATGTTGGGAAGCAGTTAGACACTCAGGAAACCGGTTTTGAAATTGAGGACAGGAACTTCTGGATTGTTAGAACGGGGGTCGACCACGACAGCCGGACATATCAGGTTTCCAGCTACTACAAAAGCCGGCATCCGATGCACGAGATTGTCTTTTTGGCAGGTTTGGTTGACCGTGCCGATCGGATGTTGGAAAACCGGATTATAGATGGAATTGAATGTATTGGTTTTGAGATAAGCGCCAAGAAATATGGCGATAATCCGGATAGTATGATACACCGCTTGTGGTTTAGCGCGGATACAAAGCTTCTTGTACGCATGGAATTTGAATGGGACACGGATAAACCGTCAAAGCAGGAGCTTGTGCAACAATTCGTCAGAGACCGATTCCAGTGGGAACCGGAGTTGCCCGCCGACACATTTACACCCAAAATCCCCGAAGGATTTACACTGCCAAAACCAAAAGTGCCGTAACTTTGCCTTTGAGCGGTCTAATAAAATGACGCTGCCGTCCAGCAGACCCGGCAGCGTTTTTTATGCGTAGTGATTTTTAACCACACGATGGGTGGCAGCCCCATCCCTATGTCGTTTATCAGGATGGGGATGGTTTGGTGCCGACTTATGCTCGTCCGTGTGGATTCGTTTATAAAGCCCACGCTTTGGCGAAGGCCGCAAAGCTTCACTCAGGTGTTTTTTCTGTCACCGCTTTTTTTGTGTTGGCACAATGTACCTAAAGACCTACAATAATAGTGCAGTAAGAGTAAGGTGACGAAGTTGGTTCTTTAAATCTAAATCACGTAGAGATGTTTGGGAGTGCATTTTTGTAAGTTAATAAAATGGAAGGTTGAAATGAGAACTCTAAAAAAACATTGTTTGATGCGTACTCTCGCACTCTTGGTTTTGGCATTCTCAGGCGGCCTTCAGGCACAAGCGGCTCAGGCTCAGTCAGAAATAATATACCACGCCGTCGAAATGAAGTCAGTGTTATGCGGATACTCCGAAACGGATATTTCTACAGTCGTAAAAGATGGCAAAGAAATGACTTTGGAAAAAAGCAGGGTATTTATCATGCTTTCTGCGCTCGGGATGAGCTTTAATACCGAAGTTAAATCGACCGCATACATGGATCCATTAACCGGCAGGTCCACCGATGTTAAAGTTGATATCGAGCAGGGACAGGTAAAGCTGGGTATAGAGGTCGTAGTAGAGGATAATGTTGCTCATTATACCCCGATGATGGGCGGAAAACCCAAAGACATAAAGCTCACGCCGGAAGTGATTTTTGGTGATAGACAGCTTTTCCTCCAGCTTGTAAAGGATTTCACAGAAGGCAAACTGGAGAAAAAGACGTATAAAAACCTGGAAGTTATGGAAGGGGAAATCCAGGAATCGACATTTACAAAGGCGGGAGTTGAAAAACTCGAGCTGGCAGGCAAGACCTATGATGCGATTGTTCTTGAGCAACTGAATCAGAAAACAGGTGTGAAAATAAAATGGTGGATTGATACTAAAACCTCCCACATGCTGAAAGCAAATCTCCCTAACGGCCGGTCGTTATATTTAACCGACCGCTCCGTTGTGGATAAGATTAAAATGGCGGATATGGATGAAGCGATTTTCGCCAAGGTAAATGTCCCCATCGCCGATTTCCAGGCCATATCATATATGAAGGTCAAAGCGACCGTTGAACCGACGGGACTGTGGATAACCAAGGAGGGTCTGAATGTCCCCGGTCAGCGTTTTATCGGCTTGATAAAAGACAACCTCATCGAAGGCGTCTTTGAGATTGAGCACAAGCGCTATGATGGTTCGGATGCCCCGCCTTTTCCACCCGATTTCACCAAAGACAAATCTCTGAAAAAGTATCTCGAACCGGAGGAAATGATTGAATCCGAAGACCCTGTACTTATCAAAAAAGCAGAGGAAATAGCGAAAGGTTCGAAGGATTCCTGGGAGGCCGCCTGCCGCCTTAGCAAATGGGTCGCCGACAATATCAGTTATGCCATTCCCGGCGGAGGGACCGCCCGCAAGACCTACGACATCAAAGCCGGCGAATGCGGGGCCCACTCACTTCTTCTCGCCGCCTTTTGCCGTGCCGTTGGCATACCGGCCCGTGTCGTCTGGGGCTGCATGTATACACCCAATTACGGCGGAAGTTTTGGACAGCACGGCTGGAGTGAGATATACATGGGCAAGGCGGGATGGATACCCGTCGATTCGACCGCCTTCGAAACCGATTACGTAGATTCAGGCCACATCCGCCTTGGAGTCTATCAATATGTCTCTACGGCTCTTAATCCCAAAAAGATGGAGGTGCTCGATTATAAGGCCGGCTTGGCAAAAATGGGCCAAGCCGAACAGGCTGCATCTGGAAAGTATGAGAAATACATGGGCCAGTACACCAATTCCGATGCAAAAATGAAAGTAAAGGTGTTTGTCCAGGGTGGAAATCTGGCCGTTGATATTCCGAATCAAATGGTATTGGCCTTTAATGACCCCGATGAAAACCATGTATGGTATTGTAAAATGTCCAACCAGTTGTTCCTTACGTTTGATGAAGATAATTCGGGCAAGGTTATGGAAATGCAATTGCATCAAATTGTCCCCTTGCCGAGGAAATCTGGACCGGAAAAAGTAGATAATAATGTTCCCGAAAAATTCAGGCCGTATCTCGGCAAGTATTCATTTGCTGCTCTGCAGGCCGAATTCACGGTACTCTATAAAGATGGCACCCTGGCCGTCGACGACCCGACTGTAAAGAAGGTTGTTAAGCTCCAACCTCCGGATGAAAAAGGAAGGTGGATTGACGAATTTAATAAAAATTCAATCTTCTTCGACCTGGACGAGCAGGGCAATATCAAGTCAATGAATATAGATTCGGTTACCAAATTTAGCAGGTGAGAGCCGGTGTTCATCTGTGGCCCGCGGACGCGCCGGTTTCCACGTGCGGCGAGAGATATCGGCAAAAACCGTATCTTTGTAGGAAAGAATTAACAAAAAAGGGCGAGATTCTTGCTTGGTCCCGGCTTTTTTTATGCGCTTTGACGGAAAATTGCCTAAGATCATAAAATATCCTATTTTTTGCGCTTATTTTTCTCCGCTGAATCAGACATTATAATGAACTCTGTAAGCAAAAGCTGGCTTGGAGGTTAAACGTTCGAACGTGACAGAGAAGTTGCAAAAAGAACTGGTTGAAGCTGCTGTCGCCGGTGACATCGACAGCTTTGGGCAGCTTGCCCGACGATATTATGCTTCTATGGTGGCGATTGCATACTCTATCCTTGCCGATCATCAGCTTGCCGAGGATGCCGCCCAGGAAGCATTCGCAAGGGCCCTGACAAGTCTCAGTAAATTGAGAAAATCGGACAAATTTGCTCCCTGGCTCGCCCAAATTTGCAGAAATGTCGCCAGAGATATGGTCGCTGCCAAAACCAGGCCGATAAATCCTCGGGAATTATCCGGGGCCCCGGATAGCAACAAGCCCGATGATAGTGTCGAGGCGGTTCGACGCTCTATTGAACGATTGCCGTTCCGCGCAAGAGAAGTGATAGTTTTACGCTACTACAATGGCTTGTCATACGAAGAGATTGCCTCTGTATTGGGAATCTCTAAGGCGACGATTAACGGCAGGCTGACAAGGGCAAAACGAAAAATAGCAAAGTACTTAAAGCGTGGTGGTTTCCTGGAGAACCGATTATGAAACCTGATAAATCTGATAAAAAGATAGATAAGTTGATCGGCCGGGCCATCGGCTCTGAAAGACCAACCTTCGATTTCGATAAATGGCGGGCGGACCACCAAAAAGAAATTCAAACCTACAAATCGCAAACTGAACAGATTCCATATATTGCATGGAGAACAACTATGAAAAGTAGAGTAAGCAAAATAGCCGCCGCGGCGCTGATAGTAATAGGTGCTTTTATATTACTAAATTTCTTTAAGGAAACCCACAAGGTAGTTCTAGCCGGCGTCCTCGAGAGAGTTGAGCAGGCCCGCGCATTTATGTACAAGATGGAAGTGACAACGACGGGGGATATGATGCCGGCCGGAGAACAAGCGTTTCAAGGTACGTTCATCTTCTCGGACGAATACGGCATGAAATTTGAAATGGATATACCCGATCCTAAAACCGGCAAAATAGTATTCCAACAAATATATATTCTTCCGGACCAAAAGGTGATGCTTTCGCTTATGCCCGAGAAGAAGAAATACATGCGGATGGAATTCGATGATGAATGGCTTGCCAGGATGAAAGAGGAAAACAAGGATCCGCGAGAAACGATAAAGCAAATGATGGGTTGTCAATATACCGAGTTGGGCCGATTGGAGATTGACGGCATAGAAGTGGATGGTTTTGAGACTACAGACCCTAAATTTGGGGGAGGCTTCGCGGAGGACGTTAAAGTAACGCTCTGGGTGAATGTCGAAACCTGGCTGCCGGTGCTTATGGAAATAGATATTAAGATGAATGAACAGACAAAAACGAAGTTTGTTATTTCCGATTTTCAGTGGCATATTCCCGTCGTTGCAAGTGATTTTGAGCCGGTGATACCGGAGGATTTCTCAGCCCTTACAACAGGTGACTTGAAAGGGCCGGGCATGAGTGAAGAAGCTGCTCTTGAAGGCTTGAAGTTTTTTGCCGAAATTACCGGGCAATATCCGCAGAAGATCGATGTGATGAGCCTTATGCAGAAGTTCGAGGAACTGGCTGAGGCGGGCCGAAAACGAGATAAAGAAATGAACCTCAGCCGGATGGAAAAGGAAGAACAAACCAAAAAGGCGATGGATGTGTTTCGGTCTTTCCAATCGCTTGGCATGTTCTATATGACATTGTCTCAGCACGAGAAGGAACCGGTGTATTACGGCGAGAAGGTCGGACCCGATGATACCGGTGACGTGCTGATGCGGTGGAAAGTTTCATACGATCGGTATCGGGTAGTCTTTGGAGATCTGTCGACCTCGGATGTTACCGCTGAAGAGTTGGCCGAGCTTGAAAAAACGTCATTTGAATAATAGATACAACTGTATGAACAAAAAAGCCGGGCTTAGTTTGGCTCGGCCTTTTTGCTTTTATTTAGACCCACGTTCTACGCGGGATTCGTACATTTATAAATTCCAGGCTTTTGCAAAGGCGGCAAAGCTGCGGTCGTACGTCTTCTCCGCCTTCGGCGGGAAACAGCAGCCGGGAAGTTGCTTGCTCGATAAATGATAGCTTATACACTCACAGCATATTCCCCTTCTCTCGCAGCTTGAATATGTACAACCACAATTCTGTAGGGTTTCCTCTTTTTTACATTCCATATTTTAATGTCTCCTTTTGAAGTTGATACCATGGATTAAAGGCAATTTTATTTCTTAATCGGCAGTTCGTAAAGATTTACACTCAACGGCGATACACTCAACTTTTCGGTGATATCGGAAACCTGTTTTTCCTTGATTGTTACGTTTGGTTCTTTGCCCGGCTCATTATAAGCCATAGGATCTGTGTGCGCGATTTGCCACAGCCGTGCCTTGCCCGATAGTTTGATTCCTTTCAACTCCATCGGCAGTTCCAGTTCGTTCTCCGTTGGATTGACGATGCCGATGGTCAACGCCTTTCGGTCGCTCGTCCAGGCCGCCGAAACATCGAGAGGATAAGTGTCACCGGTGATCTCTATCGGTATGCTCCCGAAGTGTTCACGATAAAGTTTTAGTACAAGGCCGGTCGTCTCAAGGGCGGCCGCCGTCTTGCTGGCCTTGATACAGCCGATTACGTTCACCGTCTGGGCGTAATTGGCCATAAACATAATATCGGAATTACGGAAGTATTCGTGCAGCCCTCTGGCTATCCCCAGGCCGTCTTTGTGGAAATAGCGCGTCCCCAGTTCGCCGAATACGTGTGGCCCGTACCAGTAATTCCATTCCGTCATCGCGATCTGGATGTCCTTGCCTTTCAGCGTGTCCAGTTTCTCACGAAGCTCCCGATGGAATTGCACCTTCCTTTTAATATTGTCCGGGATTTGCGATGTATGTTCGAGCAGATCTTTTCTTTCCTGGCAATAGAAATGCTCGGCAATCATATCGATATGATCCGAGCACCTCCGCAGCAGTCCTTCGCTCCAGGACCCCGCATTGCCCGAAGCTATCGGCACGATATCGGGATCGACCTCGCGCATCTTGTCCACCACCCAGTTATGTTTGATGACATAGTGTTCCAGTCTCATATAACCGAGCTGCCACGATCCGAACATTTCATTCCCGATACACCAGTAGCGAACATTAAAAGGTTCCGGCTCGCCGTTCTTGGCTCGAAGAGCACCCATGAGCGTGTCCGTCGAGCCGTTGGAATATTCCAGTTGAGCGGCGGCCGAGTAAGCATCGCCGAAACCCGTGTTCACCGTTACCAGAGGTTCCGCGTTTACCAGACGGCAGAAGCGAATAAATTCGCCGAAGCCATAGTCGTTGTGTTCCACTCCCGTCCAGGCCGGATTTGTGCGAGGAGGCCGTATGTCCCTGTCCCCGATACCGTCGCGCCAGTCGTAGCCGCTAACGAAATTCCCGCCCGGCCAGCGATAAAGCGGCGCGTTAAGTTCCTTCAACACTTTCAGCGTATCGGCCCGCATACCATCGATATTGTCCCCAGGCATCAGAGATACCGTACCTATAAGCAAAGTCCCTCCGCCGTGGGCGACGATTTCCAGTTGACCGTCGTTAGTGTTGGCACCTGATTTAAATTTCAAGGGTATCTTCCTGTACTGGGCGTTGGGGGCGGCCAGAGAGATGCTTTGCCTGTCATTTTCACCCTCACCCCATACCAGTGATACCTGCACTTTAGGAGAGCCGCTGCCGGCAATAATGATATACCCCGTATAATC
>Ga0224495_10000861_pt1 | contig 22868 bp, 17 predicted proteins | sample SF_Jul11_sed_USG_FD_168128 | JGI IMG/M metagenome (GOLD analysis project Ga0224495, IMG submission 168128) | Sediment microbial communities from San Francisco Bay, California, United States - SF_Jul11_sed_USGS_4_1 | ecosystem: Environmental > Aquatic > Marine > Sediment | place: USA: California...
GAAGATGCCCTGGACGGTTGGAGTTGGCCGAAAGCCGGGAAAGCGGTAGGTGTCCCACAGGCGTCGGTGTGTGTGCATCCGGCCATCATGCCAGATTTCCAGACTCCGTAGAATGTGGAATTCACGCGCCTATCCCCCCGAAGATGTCATTTCACACGCTTCGTTTACCCACTCACCAAGGAGAAGAGCCTATATTCTCTTCCTCTCTTCTTTTTCTCGATTAACGAGTCTGCCACCGGCAGATCGGATCTACCGGAACCCCTGCAATTGGTGTAATCTCCCCGCCGCATTATGGCCTAGGTGAGATCTCGTGCTTAAGCAGGTCAGTCAAAATTGACTGGCAGGGTGTTTGCTCTGGTCATCGCTGGACACGTTCAGAACAGGTATGCGGTTGAGACAGAGCGATGCGGGAATCGCTGCAAGAGATTTGACCTAAGGGAGGATGAGATGACACTGGCAGAACGTATTCAGTCACCAGGACCGAAAAAGATTCTGGCCCTCGACGGTGGCGGCATTCGCGGCATGATGACCATTGAAGTACTGGCAGAGATTGAGAATCGTCTGCGGCAGGAGTTGAAGAAGGGAGCGGGGTTTCGTTTGGCGCACTTTTTTGACTTCGTCGCCGGAACAAGCACCGGGGCGATCATAGCGGCCTGTGTCTCATCCGGGATGGCCGTGCCGGAGATTCGCGAATTCTATGAGAACAGTGGCGAACAAATGTTCGATAAAGTGTTTCGGCTCAATGTCTTCAAGCGGTTTCGGACGAAATATGGGGATCAAAAACTCGCGGAGAAGTTGCAAACAGTGTTCGGCAAAGACACGACGCTTGGGAGCGAGAAGCTGCAGAGCGTCCTCATGATGGTCATGCGCAACGCCACAACCGATTCGCCCTGGCCGGTCTCGAATAATCCATTTGCAAAGTACAACCAGCCGGGCCGAAAAGACTGCAACCTCAATATTCCCTTGTGGCAACTGATTCGCGCCAGCACCGCGGCGCCGACGTTCTTTCCGCCGGAGGTCGTGACCTTTGCTCCAAGAACACCGGATGAATACGAATTCATCTTTGTGGACGGCGGTATCACCATGTACAACAATCCAGCGTTCCAGGCCTTCCTGATGGCCACGGTCGAGCCATACAAGATGGTATGGAAGACCGGCGAGGACCAGTTACTCGTGGTCTCGATCGGTACGGGTACGAGTCCCAAGGCGAATGCCGATCTCGAGCCGGAAGAGTTGAATCTGGTTTACAACGCCACCTCCCTACCGTCTGCGTTGATGTTTGCCGCGCTCAATGAGCAGGATTTGCTCTGCCGCGTCTTCGGGAAGTGTTTAGCTGGCGACACCCTCGACCGGGAAATCGGCGATCTCAAGCTGGCGAAAGGACCAGTTGGACCGAACAAACTCTTCACCTATGTTCGGTACAACGCAGAGTTGACCGAAGAGGGGCTCAAGAATCTGGGACTGTCGGGGATCAACCCGAAGCATGTCCAACAGCTGGATTCGACAGATCATATCAAGGAGCTACAGGAAGTCGGAAAAGCGGTGGCCAAACAGGTGAGGCCTGAGCATTTCAAAGGGTTTGTGTGAGCTGATCGCGAATGGACCGACCACGTCTCTTTCTCTCCGCTGTGAGTGAAGAACTCCGGACCGCTCGTCAGGCCGTGGCCAGGACGGTCCGCACCCTTGGGTTCGATCCGGTGTCTCAGGATGACTTTCCCACCGGCTATGGCGAACTGCGCCAATGGCTCCGCGAGCAACTCGACTCCTGTGAGGGGCTCATCCAGCTGGTTGGCCAGGGCTATGGCGCAGAACCTCTCGAGATCGATCCGGCATACGGTCGTCTTTCCTACACACAGTTGGAGTTTCTCTATGCGCGTCACAAAGGTAAGAGAACCTGGGTCATCGTGATCGGCAAGGACTTCGAGCTTGATAAGCCCATTGACCAACTCGATCTGCCGCGAGACGCCGGCTACGCCGACCCTGTCGGCTACCAGGCTGAGAGGCGGACGCTCCAGCAGAACTATCTCGCTCAACTCAAACGGGAGAACCATCTTCGCCATACCGCAAATAACAACGAGCAGCTGGAAAATATCGTGCTCAAGCTGCGCGATGAACTCGGTGAGTTACGAGAGGAGGGCAGGCGCAAGGAACGTCGACTTGCCAAGCTGATCTTCGCTATCCTGTTGGGCGTCGTCCTGCTTGGCGGTGGCGGCTGGTGGGCCTATCAGAGTCTTCATGACGAAGTGCACCATGTGGGCGAGGTAAGTACCGAAAAAATCCGTGCGCATCTCTTACAGACTGTAGAGGAGACGCATCGACGCGAGCTAGCTGAGGGCGAGGCGGCGCCGGACTGGAAGAAACGGCAGGAACTCCGTGACGCTGCCGAGAACGCGCACCGTGTACGTCTATCCCGCATCGAAGAGTTGGCCGCCTCCATTGCCGAAATCGAGGGGAAGGGCACCGCCACGAGTGTCTTCCAGGAGATGACCCGTATCTTGACAGAGCAAGGTGTTGATGAGGCCATCGCGTATGTGAGCCCCCAGCGTCCCAACATCCTCCAAATCGCTCGCGCCCGCGTCGCAACAGCGCGTGAGCACAACCATGCTGACCTCCAGCCAATCCTGCGAACCGCTGCGCTCTATCAGGCCAAGGGACAGGCCAACGAGGCCCGATCTCTGTACAAAGACATCCTGGCCGTCGAACCAGATTGGCCGGAAGCAATGCATGCCCTCTTCCGGTTTCTCACCGACCAGGGAGACCTTGCGCGCATCCGCACTACACTCGCTGATGCCATCCAAGACTACTCGGAAGCTCACCGTCTGGCGAAGCAGCTTGTGGCAGGCGATCCCAGCAACACCGAGTGGCAGCGGGATCTGTCGATCAGTCATAACAAGATCGGCGATGTGTTGGTGCGCCAAGGGGGCTTGCCGGCGGCACTGACATCGTACCGTGCGAGCCTCGCGATCGCTAAAACTCTCGCCACGCGCGTTCCCGGCAACAATGAGTGGCAGCGGGACCTCTCCGTGAGTCATGAAAAGATCGGCGATGTGTTGGTGGCGCAGAGGGAGCTGCCGGAGGCGCTCACGGCTTATCGGGCAAGCCTCGCGATCCGCGAGACGTTGGCGAAGCGCGATCCCGGCAACAGCCAGTGGCAGCGGGATCTGTCGGTGAGTCATGACCGAATCGGGGATGTGTTGGTGGCGCAGAGGGAGCTGCCGGAGGCACTCACGGCGTACCGCGCCAGCCATGTCATCTTCGAGACGTTGGCGAAGCGCGATGGCGGCAACAGCGAGTGGCAGCGGGATCTGTCGATCAGTCATAACAAGATCGGCGACGTGTTGGTGGCGCAAGGACTCTACACAAAAGCAACAGAGGCTTACGGCGTGGGTCTGGCTATTGCCAAGCGGCTAGTGGTAGGTGATTCCAGTAACACCCAGTGGCAACTGGATCTGTCGGAATTCTATCGAGAGTTGGGTGATCTCGCTAAAAAACAAAATAGTCCCGCTGATGCACGTGCCTATTGGAAGCAGGCCTTTGAGTTGCTCTCCAGCATTGATCAACGAGGTCTCCATCTCTCACCGGAAGACCGACAGTTTTTAGAAACCCTGCGGGTGAAAGTCCATACTGACACTCAGTGAGTCTTCCCAAACATAGGGTCTCGACCATTTGGCGTAAGTACAGACTGGATGAATAGGTGAACGTCTCCTGCGGGGCGGTTTCCCGCCCCGCAGGAGGAGAACATCACTTTGCCGACGAGGCTTGTGCGACATCCAAGACTTGCACGTCGAAGTGGAGCGTCTTGCCGGCGAGGGGATGGTTGAAATCGAGCACCACGGTTTCGTTCCTCACCTCGGAAATTCGAGGATAGACCGTTCGACCATCGGCGGTTTTTCCTTGCAGTTCTGCCCCTACCTTGACTGAATCCGGCGGCACCATCTTTTTGTCCACTTCCTGAAAGGCTTTGGAATCGATATTGCCATAGCCCTCTCCCGGGGGGACGGTGAACTGCTTCTTCTCGCCGGCGGCCATGCCTTCGAGCTGTTTCTCGACCCCAGGAATGAGTTGATGACTCCCTTGGGTGACTTTGAGCGGTTCCCCACCCACGTTGGTATCGACAACCGACTGATCGTCGAGCTTGAGCGTGTATTCCAGCGTGACTTCTTTCCCGTTTGAGACGGTCATGGCTGAGGCTCCTTTCTTGTGGTCTCCTGCAGAGGCACAGGCAACGGTGAGAAAAAGAATCGCGCAGCAACCACAGAGTGTTTGAAGTAACAGGGCCGTACGTCTCACAAGCGACCTCCTTTATAAAGGGATTGGTGGATAGACTGGAAAGGGTCGCGGGGCGAATGTGTTCGGGGTGGCGATCAGTTCCAGACTGTGTTGGTAAAGTCTTTTCCACGCTAGCACAGACGACAAGACGGTACTACTCGAAATATCCCTAGTGTTTCATCATGGGATGTAGGTAAAAACCTACTGGTGATCCGACTGAGGGGGCTAGGTGAGGAACTGGTATCTCGGCGATTGGTTGATGGCTGCGGTAGTCTTCAACCATCAACCAATCAGGAAGCATTTATTTTGACCGCGTGTAGGTGATCTCCATCATCTTCGTTTCCTTCTGCCCATGGTGCGAGCCGTACATGTCGAAGGTCTGATGATCGGCGTCGATCAGCGTCCAAATGGCGCGATGGCTCATCTGGCCGCCACCCGGTTCTGGGTGTGAGCCCTTCAGGGTGATAGTCTTCCCGTCCGGGCCAGTCGAGTGGCACTCGGCGACGATCTATCCGGACATTGACATCAATATGAGTGATGGATATGCTTTGATGCATGAGAACAACGATTAACCTGCCCGATGACCTTATGGCGCAGATCAAGAAACTGGCAGCCGCATCTCACTCTACGGTGACCGCTCTCATTGAGGATACTCTTCGTGAGAGCCTGGCAAGACGTCGTCGCTCGCGGCAGTCAGGACGGGTGACCTTGCCGACCTATGGGAAGAAGGGACCGCTCCCTGGAGTGGATCTCGACGATACCGCGTCGCTGCTTGATGTGATGGAGTCCTCTGTTGATTCTGCCCGACGTTAATGTCCTCGTCTATGCTCACCGGCACGATGCAGCGCGCCACTCGGATTACAAGAACTGGTTAGCGAAGCTGCTTGATTCTGACATGGCATTCGGCATCTGCGATCTGGTGCTGAGCGGATTTCTCCGTGTGGTGACCCATCCTCGCGTTTTCGGCGATCCCACACCGCTGTCGTTTGCCATGCAATTTGTCTCATCGCTCAGAAATCACCCCAATGCCGTGACGCTTGCGCCGGGTGAACGACACTGGGATATCTTCCAACGTTTGTGCCAGGACGTGAACGCCAAGGGGAATCTTATCCCGGATGCCTATCTGGCCGCTCTTGCCATCGAGGCAGGTGCTGAGTGGATCACCACGGACCGAGACTATGCCCGCTTCAAGAGCCTACGTTGGAAGCATCCTCTCGACTGATCCTCTTCTCCAGGAAGTAACAGCCCCCATCCCTTTATCGATCTCCGCGACTTCTCGCCAGGATAGATTCGATGGCACGCGGCATACGGCCTGTCGGCCATGTGCCGTCCATCGGTTCGGCGTCCCACGATGAGGCGATAGCTTGCTTGATGGTCTGCGGCGGAGCATTGATCGTCCGAAGGAATGTCTGGTGTGGTCGGTCCGAACGGTAATCCGGTTGTCGCGACGGGTGCTTGAGGTAGCGTGCGACGAGATCGGCGCTCATCCCATGCAAAATGGTGCCATGAAAGAGTAGTGCGTTTCTGGTGCGTCGCTGCGCGTTGCCGGAAATCTTCATCCCATCGATTGCGAGATCGCTGATTCCGCAGAAGCGTGTGGCCGGTTCCCACCCATGAAGTGCTGCGGCAATTCGCTCCAGGATAAATCGATTGGTGCTCCGAATGTTCGCGAGGTCGGGATGCCAATCGAGCGGGAGCACCAAGGCATAGGACAGACAGCCCGGTCCCTGCAGAACGGTACCCCCGCCGCTGACCCGTCGAAGAATAGGGATGCCGTCTCCTTCACAGGTTGCAAGGTCGACCTCATCAGTCAAACGAGAGCCGCGGCCCAACACGACGAAGACACAGTCGCTCTCCCAAAACCGGAGCACAGGATCTCCACCCCACTCATCCAGTTCATCGAGTAAGGCTTCATCGAGCGCAAGATTTTCGACTGGAAGGGAGAGGGTCAGATCGAGCAAGCGGAGAGGAGGCACGTCATGATCGCTTTGGAATGAAGAGATGTGTCGGGGAGCCGGTGAACGATTCTGCTGCTTCCATGACCGTCTCGCTCAATGTCGGATGGGCATGGATGGAAGTGGCCAGATCTTCGGCAACGGCGCCCATCTCGATCGCCAAGACTCCTTCGGCGATCAATTCACCAGCCCCGACTCCGCACAAACCCATACCGAGGACCCGTCCAGACTCTTGGTCGAGGATGAGTTTGGTGACGCCTTCGGTGCGACCCAATGTCGTGGCGCGTCCCGAAGCTGCCCAAGGAAACCGTGCCACATTCACGGCTTGTCCCGCTGCTTTGGCCGCTTCTTCGGTCAGTCCGCACCAGGCGATCTCCGGATCGGTAAAGACGACGGCCGGGATTGCCGCCGCATCAAAGGTGGCCTGTCGTCCAGCGATGACTTCAGCGGCGACCAGCCCTTCATGCGAAGCCTTGTGGGCGAGCATCGGCTCGCCCACGACATCCCCGATCGCGAAGATCGTCGGCTCGGCCGTGCGCATCTGCCGATCGACTTCAATGAAGCCTTTCGATGTGACCGCAATCTTTGTGTGTTCAAGCCCCAGTTGCTCGGTATTGGGTTTGCGCCCCACGGCAATGAGCACACGGTCGAAGCGATCGGTGTTGGTTCCTTCTGAGTCCGAGAAAGTCGCGACCAGGCCTTCGTTCTGAGTTTCCAGTTGTGCGACGGTGGTGTTCAGCTTAATCGCCGTGAACCGGCGCTGCATCCGTTGGTGTAACGGGCGCACGAGATCCGCATCGACGCCGTTCAGGAGGCGAGGGAGGGCTTCTACCACGGTGACCTCGGAGCTGAGCGCCTGATAGACCGTGCCCAACTCGAGGCCGATATAGCCGCCGCCGACGACCAAGAGGCGTTGGGGGATATCCGGTAACCGGAGCGCGCCTGTGGAATCCATCACGCGCGGATCATCGAGCTTCAAGGAGGAAGGAATCACGGGTTTGGATCCGGTCGCAATAATTGCATGACCGAAAGAAAGTTCACCCGGCGAGTCTGGGCCGGACAACTGAAGTGTTGTGGCATCCTTCAACATGGCGCGCGCGTGGATCATGTCGACTTTCCGGCTTCCGGCCAGTGTTCGCACACCTTTCGTGAGCTTGCCGATGATGTTGTCCACGCGGCTGCGAAATGCATCGAGATCTACGCGCGGTTTATCGAATTGAATTCCCCAGGCCGCCGCTTCTTGAGCCTCGGTGAGTAGGCGGGCGGCATGCAGTAAGGCTTTCGAAGGAATGCACCCCCGCAACAGGCAGGTCCCACCGAGTTGAGGATCCTGATCGATCAGCGCCGTGCGTAAGCCAAGATCCGCTGCTCGGAACGCGGCCGCATAGCCACCCGGACCGGCACCGATCACCGCCACGTCATAACGGTCTATCTGGTTCATATGGTCTCTCTGGTTTGTTTGGTTGGGAAAACTCGCCCTCTCTTGTTAGCCGTCTGTATCAACCTCTTCAGCTTCTTTTATCTGTGTCAGTGTTCGTCTTGTCGTCCAATTTCTCTTAACCGGATGACCAAATAACCAAACAAACGAGATAAACCGGACAAACCAAACCAACCAGACCAACCTTGTTAGAGACCAAGAAACATTCCCTGAAAATCTTCCAGCACTTTGACGATCTCGATGGTAAAGCGCGCGCCGATCGCTCCATCCACCAGCCGATGGTCGTAGCCCACGCACAATTGCAGGACGCGGCGAGGGACGAATTGGCCATCGCGATACACGGGTATCATCCTGGCCTTGCCGACGCCGAGAATGCCGACTTGGGGCGGGTTGATGATCGGCAGAAACGGACCGGCGCCGAGCCCGCCCATGTTGCTCAGCGTAAACGTCGCCCCCCGTAACTCTTCCAGCTTGATCTCCCGCTTGCGGGTGCGTTCGGCAAGATCGGCCAGTTCCAGAGAAATTTGTAAGAGATCTTTCTGGTCCACCTGGTGAACCACCGGTACGATCAGCCCTGCTGGTGTATCGACCGCTACGCCGATGTTGTAATAGTCCTTGTAGATCACCTCGCCGTTCGTGAGATCGAGGCTCGCATTCATCTGCGGGTACAGTTTTAGCGCATGGACGATCGCTTTCAGAAAGAGACTACTCAACGTCAGTGTGGCACCCTTCTTTTTAAATTCCGGTGCATATCGTTTATGAAGTGCCATGAGGTCGGTGATATCGGCGTCCTGGAATTGATGAACGTGTGGAATCGTTGTCCAGGCTTGGGTCATATTGGCAGCGATTTTTCGTCTGAGGGAGGGGAGTGGCTCGCGCCGTTCAGATCCATAGGCGGTGGAAAATATGTTGCTGCCCACGCCTTGTGCGCTGCCGCGCTTGGTCCGCTCTCGGACGAAGGCTTTTACGTCGTCGGCAGTAATGCGTCCACCGGCTTCGGATCCTTTGACCTGTGAGAGATCAACCCCAAGTTCTCGTGCGAGTCGCCGAACCGATGGAGGGGCCGGGATCGTGGCTCCGGCGGACGGCGAGTGGATCGCTCCAGTCTTCTCCTTCACAGCGGGCTCCTCCGGTTCCGATGGTGGGCTGATCGGTGAGGCCTCTTTCGGGCTCGCAGGTTCCCCGGCCGCTTTGCCTGCTTCAGCGGTAGGCGGAGTCTGTTGAGAAGATGGCTTTGTCGGGTTTGTTGATGACGAGGGCGATACCTGCGTTGCGTTATCGTCAGCTCCATCGAGTTCGATGAGTGCTTGGCCGACCTTCACATGATCGCCTTGCTGGACCAGGAGGCGCACGACGGTTCCCGCTGCGGGTGTCGGGACCGGTACGGTCGCCTTATCGGTTTCGAGCTCGATCAGCGATTGTCCCTCGTTGACGTGATCCCCCTCGCGCACCAGCAGTTGGACCACATCGCCGCCTTCGATCCCTTCTGCGAGAAATGGGAGTTCGACATTCATGTCATATCCCTCTTGATGGATGGCCCTGTCTCCGTCATCGATGCCAAGGAGCCTCCGTTTCCGTCGAGATACCAAGATCGTGCGTTGCCTGCGTCACAAGGCTTGCCTCGACGGCTCCGCGGCGACACAAGGCGTAGAGCGTCGCTACGACCAGATGTTCGGCGTCAACCTCGAAGAAGCGCCGCAAGGCCTTCCGGGTATCGCTCCGGCCGAACCCATCCGTTCCCAAGGCCAGGAGCCCGCCGGGAATCCACGGAGCGATTTGTTGGGGAACCAGGCGCACATAGTCGCTGACCGCGATACAGGGGCCATCGAACTGCTCAACGATTCGCTGTAGAAAACTCGTGCGGGGCTTTTCACTCGGGTGCAGTAGATTCCAGCGTTCGTTCTCCAGCGTGTTCAGTCGTAGCTGCTTGTAGCTTGTTGCACTCCACACATCCGCGGCCACGCCATAGCGCAGCAACAATTCCTGCGCACGCACCGCCTCGTTCACCAGGGGGCCGCTCGCCAGCAGATGGGCGCGGTGATTGGTTCGGTCCGGTGCGGATTTGAATCGATACAGACCCTCTCGGATCCCTTCCTCCACATTGGGAGGCATCGCCGGCATCGGATAGGATTCGTTGTAGAGCGTGATGTAGTAAGACAAGTCTTGTTGATCCTGATACATCCGCTTGAGTCCGTCTTGAAGAATGACTGCCAGCTCAAACATGAAGGCCGGGTCGTAGGCCGCGATCGTCGGAAAGGCGGTGGCGAACAGATGGCTCTGCCCGTCCTGGTGTTGGAGTCCTTCTCCTTCCAGCGTCGTGCGCCCGGCGGTGGCGCCCAACATAAATCCTCGCGCGCGCATGTCGCAAGCGGCCCAGATCAAATCGCCGATCCGCTGAAACCCGAACATCGAATAGAAGATGTAGAACGGAATCATGCTGACGCCATGAGTCGCATAGGCGGTGCCCGCCGCAATGTAGGAAGACATCGAACCGGCTTCGGTAATGCCTTCCTCGAGAATCTGCCCGTGCTTCGCTTCGAAGTAGTACAAGAGAGAACTCTTGTCCACCGGTTCATAGAGTTGGCCGACATGCGAGTAAATGCCATATTGTCGGAAGAGCGCCTCCAGCCCGAACGTGCGTGCTTCATCGGGAATGATCGGAACGAGATATTTCCCGAACTCTTTCATGCCGAGCAGCCGGCTCAGCATTCGGGCGAAGCCCATCGTGGTAGAGACCGAACGCTCTCCCGATCCTTCGAGAAATTCTTTGAAGAGGTCGAGTGCAGGCGTCTCGATCGATTCGATCGTGACGCGCCGCTCAGGAAGCGGACCGCCCATCGCCTTGATGCGTTCTGCCAGGTATGCTGCCTCGGGGCTGTCTGCTGGAGGCCTATAGAACGGGGTTGAGGTCAATTGTGCATCCGGCACCGGCACGCTGAATCTTGTGCGGAATTCACGCAGTTCCTGTTCATTCATCTTCTTCTGTTGATGCGTGATGTTACGCCCTTCGCCGGCCTCGCCTAGGCCGTAGCCTTTGATCGTCTTAGCCAGGATCACGGTGGGTTGCCCCGTATGCTCCACAGCGGCTTTGTAGGCCGCGTACAGTTTTCGCGGATCGTGACCGCCTCGCAGCATTTTGTGGATCTGTTCGTCGGAATAACTCTCGACTAGCTTGAGGAGTCGCGGGTCGGTTCCGAAGAAATGCTCCCGTGCGAAGCCACCGCCTTCCACCACATACTTTTGAAACCACCCGTCCACGACCTCGCCCATCCGCTTGGTCAGCAAGCCTTCGTCATCCTTCGCGAGCAACGGATCCCAATCGCTGCCCCAGATCACTTTGATGACATGCCAGCCGGCGCCGAGGAAGACCGCTTCCAACTCTTGGATGATCTTGCCGTTGCCGCGCACGGGACCGTCGAGGCGTTGGAGATTACAGTTGACGACCCAGATGAGATTGTCGAGTCGTTCACGTGAGGCAAGGGAAAGTGCACCGAGACTTTCCGGTTCATCGGTTTCGCCATCACCGACGAAGGCCCACACTCGTTGTTGGCTCGTATCCTTGAGACCACGGTCCTGCAAGTAACGATTGAAGCGCGCTTGGTAGATCGACAGGATTGGTCCCAAGCCCATTGAGACAGTTGGAAATTCCCAGTAGTCGGGGAGCAACCAGGGATGAGGATAGGAGGACAATCCTCGCCCACCGGAGTCCAACTCGACACGGAACCGATGCAGCACCTCTTCTGGGAGTCGTCCCTCGACAAAGCTGCGCGCATAGATCCCCGGTGCGGCATGGCCTTGAAAGTAGACCTGGTCGCCGCCTTGGGGCCCGTTCTTGCCGCGCAGAAAATGATGCAGGGCGACTTCATAGAGCGTGGCGGCCGAAGCAAAGGTGGAAATATGTCCGCCGATGCCAGGGCGTTGCTGGTTCGCCCTCACGACCATCGCCATCGCATTCCAGCGGACCAGGCTGCGGATACGACGTTCTAACTCGAGGTTGCCGGGATAAGGCGGTTGTTGGGAGACGGGAATCGTATTGACGTACGGGGTGTTGACCGACTGGGAAATTTTCGCACCGCGTCCGCCCAGTCGGTCACGAAGCCGTTCGAACAGATAGGTCGCCCGCTCGACGCCGTGGTGCTCCAATACGTACTGGATGGAGTCTAACCATTCGCGCGTCTCCTGAGGATCTGTGTCGTTCATTCACGGTCCTTCGGAGCTGCGTCCTTTGCATCAGAGGAGTCGAGTTGTTTACTGTCGGGACCTGCAAAGATCTGGAAGTGCTGCTGGTCGAGATGATCATAGGCGTTGACCAATCGATAGCCGGCGGCTTCCATTTCGAGACGGACTTCCTCCTTGGTGATTCTATCGTCGAACAGGTCGAACAAAAACCCACGGGGATGGAAATCGATGATAGCGATACGTCCGCCAGGTCTGAGCGACGACGCGAGAGAGCGAAAGTAGGTGACTCGATCAATCATGAGATGATAGGTGTTGCAGCTGAACACAAGGTCGACCGGCTCCGGAAATCTGGAGTCGTTCAGCGTGGCGTGGACGGGCCGCACATTCGGAGTTCCGCGTGCGACCATTTCTTTAAAGATCATGTCCAGTGCCGCCTTATTAATATCAACCGCATAGACCATCCCCCGTGCACCGACCGCCTTGGCCAGATGCCACGTAAAGTAGCCGCCGCCGGCACCTAAGTCCGCCACACGTGACCCGGGCGCGATCGACAATTGTTCAATGACCCCCTGTGGTTTCTGCCAGGTATCCCGCGCGGGATCATTGAGGCGTTGATAGTTCACCTCGGCACAGCCGGTGAAACCTAGGATGAGAATGAACGATGCAACAAGATGTGTATGCAGAGGTTTCGAGATCACAAGCTTCCTTTCTTTCGACGGTGTTTCAGATCAATGACTATCACGATTATAGAGAGATGCAGGAATTAAATCTTGTTCGATGATCTGGTGAAAGTCGTTTACGTCCTGACTCCCGTCCACGTCAGCGCTTCGGGATTTATGGGCTCCGGTGTCGAGTGCGATTCAGAGGGTTCATGTTGAGTCGCGATCATCGCGTAAAATACCGGTACAACAAACAGCGTGAACAGCGTTCCGACTGTCATGCCAGTGACCAGGACCATGCCGATGCTATTGCGCGCGGCCGCTCCAGGTCCGGTCGCCAGAATCAGTGGGAGATGTCCGAAGACGGTGGCCGCCGATGTCATCAGGACCGGTCGCAGTCTGGTTAAGGCCGCTTCTCGTATAGCCGTCACGCGGGAATACCCCCGCGTCTGCAACTGGTTGGCAAATTCTACGATCAGAATGCCGTTCTTGGCGATCAGCCCCACTAGAGTGATTAGCCCGACCTGCGAATAGATATTGATCGTGGTGAGGTCGAGGAAGCTGACTACGAGCGCGCCCGAGATGGCAAGTGGAACCGATCCCACAAGAACAATCAACGGATCGCGGAAACTCTTGAACTGGGCGGCCAGCACCAAATAGATCAGGACCACCGCGAAACCGAGCGTGACGGTGAGTGCCGCTCCCTCTTGTCGGAGTTGCCGTGATTCGCCGGCATAGTCGAGGACCACGCGGGGGCCGATCGAGGCGGCGGCTGTTTCAAGTATGCGGAGCCCCTCTTCCTTGGTGTAACCAGGTTTGAGGCCTCCGAAGATGCGGACCGCATTGCGTTGTTGGAACCGGTTCAAAGTACGAGGGGCGGTACTGGTTTCGATATGCGTAAACGTAGAGACCGGTACCAACTGGCCTCCCGGCGTTTTGATCTTGAGATCAAGCAGCGGATCGAGGGTGGCCCGATCCTTGTCCCCAAGCTGAGGGATCACCTTGTAGCTGCGGTCAAAGTAGTTGAACCGATTGACATAGGCACCGCCGAGCATCGTACCAAGCTCGCGACCGACTCCTGCCAAATCGAATCCCAAATCAGCGAGTCGCTCACGGTCCAGCACGACTCGCGCCTGAGGGAGATCGATCTTCAGATCCGTATCCACGTAGAGAAACTTACCGCTCCGCCAGCCCGCGTTCAACACCGAACCGACTGCTTGCAGCATCTGCTCGGCCGGCGCATCGCTCTGCAGAACTAGCTCGACGTCATATTGGCCGGGGGTTGGCAGCGGAGGGTCCAATCGGGGGAAGACTCGCAGCCCTGGGACTTGTGAAACGGCGATAAAGACGTCGTCGTACATCTCCTCAGTCGAGCGTGCTCGATCATGCCAATCTCTTGCAACGACGCCGCCGAAGCCGCCCCAGGCAGTTGTGAGCGACCAGGTATAGTCCGTTTCAGGGATGGCCGTGATCGCGGTCACAATCTGGAAGTGTTGGCGGTTGGTGGCCTGTACCGTCGAATCCGGTGCAGCTTCGAAAAAGAGGCTGATGTGATTCTGATCTTCCACGGGAGCCAGTTCCTGACGGGAGAAGTGGTAGAGTGGCCAGGCTGCCACTATGATGAGGAGCGACGCCACGACGATGCCCCATCGCATCGTGAATGCGCCGTCCAGCAACTTCGCATAGAGAGATCGCACCTCCTCGAACCGCTGGTTGACGAAGGCGGTTAACCGACCTTCCTTCCCTTGCGGATGAACAAATTTCGAACTCATCATCGGCGACAGCGTAATCGCCACGCTTCCCGAGAGGACGACGGCCACGGCTAGCGTTATAGCAAACTCGAGGAACAGAGAGCCGGTCAGCCCTCCCTGAAAACCGATGGGTGCGTAAACGGTGGCCAGCGTGATCGTCATCGCGATGATCGGACCGAGCAGCTCCCGTATGGCGGCTTGGGCCGCCTCGATGCGGGATTGTCCCATCCGTACATGCCGTTCCACATTTTCGACTACAACAATGGCGTCGTCCACGACCAAACCGACGGAGAGGACGATGGCAAGAAGTGTTAGGAGATTCAGGCTGAAGCCAAAGGCGACCATGAAGATCGCGGCGCCGATCAACGAGACCGGCATAGCGACGAGCGGCACCAGTGCGGTTCGAATCGACCCCATGAAGAGGAACACCACCACGGCCACAATGAGGATCGTTTCCGATAAGGTCTTCGTAATTTCCGTCAACGCATTCCGGATGAACATCGTGCTGTCCCACACGAGTTTCATGTCGATATCACGTGGCAGGGTCGGGCGGATCTGCTCGATTTCGTCACGCAGCCGGCGGCCGACCTCGATTTCATTCGTGCCGGGCACCGCCCAGATACCGAGGTAGACACCTTCGGTTTCATCGTATTTGGCGATCATGACCGCTTCTTCCGCGTCCCGCTCGATTTGGGCTACGTCTTTCAATCTCACGATGGCGCCGCCGCGGTCGGCGACGACGAGGTCTTCAAATTCAACCGTCGAGCGGAGATCGGTGTTCGCGAGCAGGTTGACCTGCACCAGATTGCCTTTTGTGCGACCGACCGCCGCCAAGTAGTTGTTCCGTCGGAGGGCGTTCTGCACGTCGCCGGGGGAGAGGTTGAGTGAGGCAAGCCGGTCGGGGTCGATCCAGATACGCATGGCGATCTGTCGTTCCCCTTCAAACGTGACCCGTTGCACGCCGGCAAGCGTTGAGAGCTGAGGCTGCAACGTTCGGAGCAACCAATCTGTGACGGAAGAAACGGTGCGTTCGGTCGAGCTGAAACTGAGATAGAAGGAGGCATAGGGCCGATCTGCTCGCTGCACTTCAATTGAAGGTGGTTCCGAGTCCGGTGGAAGCTCTGAACGGACTTGTTGCAATCGCGCGGTGACTTCGGCCAGTGCCGCCGTGCTGTTGTGGTTCAACTTCAAATGCACGGTGACCGTGCTGACACCGGCGCGACTGGTTGATTCAACATAATCGACACCGCTGATGGCGGAGACCACCCGTTCAATCGGTGTGCTGAGAAACCCTCTGACCGTTTCGGCGTTCGCTCCGTAGTAAATGGTCGTAATGACCACTTGTGAGTTTTCAATTTTCGGGTATTGCTGGACCGGAAGTGTGGTGAGCGCCCGCCAGCCGGCGAGTAGGATGATGAGATTCACGACGATGGCTAACACAGGATGCTTGATGAACACGTCGGTGAATGATGCTCGGGTGTCCGGCTGCATGGTGATCCGGTTATGGTTTCTCGGGCTCGTGAGGTTGATGGGATCTGGTTACAGGACTATCTGCGATCGCCACGAGGAGTCCGTCGCGGAGCTTAAAGGAACCCAGGGCTGCCACCTGTTCACCTGCCTTCAGGCCGGTATGAATGACGACCTCATCACCCACCATCGGCCCGCTTTCGACCTGACGAGCATGCACGCGCATCCGGCCGTCGTAGTCTCCCGCCAAGACGAACACCTGATCACTTCCTGGTCCCTTGCGTAAGGCGCTGACAGGTATGGCGACGGCATTTTTGGTTGGTCCGATCGGGACCCGGACGCGTACCGATGCTCCCGGTGCCGGCACATTCCTGGCACCTTCAATCCTGGCGCGTACTGTGGTGTTCCGAGTCGTCGGATCCACGCGTGAGTCAAGCGCAACGACTGTGGCCTCGACAACTGGCGCATTACCGCCCGCGAACACTTCAACAGCGTCACCGACGCGTAGCTCCGACGCCACCTGCTGTGCGACCGTGAAGTCGACGTGTACGGCTTCACCGACGCCTTGCAGGGTCGTCAAGAGCGTTCCCTCATCCAGATACTGGCCAAGGTGGACATCGGCGATGCCCACTCGAGCGCGAAATGGAGCGCGGATGGTCTTCTTGGCAATGATCGCCTTGGTGCGGGTGATTTGGGCTCGCGCGACTTCGAGATCGGCGCGCGCACGGTCCACTTCTTCCTGTGTCGTAGCTAGCTCCTGGCTGAGGTTCTGTCTTCGGGTAAGGACCGTTTGGGCAAGCGCGACCTGAGCCTCCTGAGCTCTCAGGTCAGCCTCCTCGACCGAGACGTCGAGTGCGACCAATAAGGTGCCGGCTTCGACGATTTGGCCTGGGACGAGCCGAACCTCGCGGACGGTCCCGGCGAGCTCGTTCTTCAGCGTAATCGATCGCAGCGCAAGGACCGTTCCGATCGAGGTCGTCATCTGACGGTGATCAATCGCTTGCGCCACGGCCACGGTGACCGACTCTATCGGCTCGGGCTGATTCGCCGAGGCTGCTTGCTCACCCTGGATAGATTCGTATTTCCACGCGGCCAGACCGATTCCCAGTAGAAGTACAACAAGCACCAGGACTATCGACCCGATCCAGTTAGAACGATTCATGGCAGGCTCGCTGAGCTATGTTACCAAATTTTGCTCTTCTAGAGCTGTAGGGCGTCGGCTGGCGTTCGCCGAACTCGATGGAGGGGTGTGCACTCTGTCAGCGGTATCGGCGGCAGCTCGCACTGATACGCAGTCTCCTGCCGACACAACAGGAGAGGTCGTCACATCAGGTGATCGCCCCGCTATACAGACCTGCAGCGGGCTCAACGCCGTGTGATGTCTAGTGCGAGGTTTTTACATCCGCTTCCCATGAAATAGTGGCTGGACACCATTGCCAGATGCCGAGGGTGATGATGCGGGTCAATCCAGCCGGGATACAGGCCGTGCGGTTCACCTCGACCTTTCGGTTGATCAATTTGGTCGGATCGCCACAGCGCTTCAGGTAATCATCCGCCTTGATGTCATGGAGATTGGCATGAGGTACGACGAATGCAACTATTGGGACAGGCAGCACGGCGATGGAAGAGTCATCGACACCTTGAGAGCCGGAGCAATGGGCCTCGGTTTTTGGGTACTTGACGTCATCATGAACGAGTGCGGTTGTGCAACCGCCCAAGATGAGCGATGCGCTGGCTAGGATCATCAAACATCCGTGGAAACACGGCTTCTGGATCATGAATATCCTCCCTGTTAACCGGTCTTGTCACTTAGACGCAGGTTACTCACAAAGGTAAACACCGTCAAGTAGATGGGTTGCTGACGGAATACTGCTTGACGGCGAAGGCGGTACGACGGTATCCCAATGGCCATGAATCAGCCTTCCACCACAGTAGCCTATGCGTCCGTCGTGCTCGCGGCTGTTTTGTGGGGTGGTTCGATCGTGGCGCAGAAGATGGCGCTCGGCTCATTCTCCGCCGTGGAAGCGTCGGTCCTTCGCGATATCGGTGGATTGGCCATCTTGGTCGTGACCTGGTGGTGGAAGGAAGGTGGGCGGATCACCATTAGCCGCGCCGATATGGGTTTGCTTGGTTTCCTTGGACTGGGGGTCTTGGGGAACCATCTGCTCATTCTGATGGGCCTCAACTATGTCAGCGGCGCGGTCGGCGGTGTGATCATTGGATCGAGTCCTGTGGTAACCTCGCTTCTCTCAGCCATCTTGATTCGAGATGTACCTCTACGGGCAGTCTGGGCGGGAGCGCTTCTGTCGTTTGCGGGTGTTGGGCTGGTTTCTGTAGCAGGGTTTCAAGCAGCCGGCGAGCGACCGCTCTTGGGAGGCACCTTGGTCTTTCTCGGGGTCGTGAGCTGGGCGCTCTATAGTATCGGGAGCCGCAGCATCATGGAGAGGATTTCTGCGCTGACGGTGAATTGGACCACGTTGGCCGTAGCGACCGTGCTCCAAATTCCACTCCTGTGGACCGACCAAAAAATGATGGACGCCGGGCTCAGTTCGGTGACGACCTCCGATTGGCTCGCGCTGGGCTATCTCGTGGTCTTTGCCACGGCGGTTGCGCAACAGGCCTGGCTATTCGGCGTGAAGGGAATCGGTCCTTCACGGGCTTCCGTGTTCGGGAATCTGACACCTGTGGCAGCCATCGGCCTGTCTGCGTTACTCCTGAGTGAATCCGTCGGACTGATTGAGATTGGTGGCATTTGTCTCATTCTAGCCGGTGTGTGGGTCGTTAATCGCCAAACGGCAAGATTAGACACATAGCATTCGCATTCCTAGTCAGTTCCATCCTTTCTCCCTCGATCCTAGCCGCAGTAGTGCGGTATCATGCGCTACCAAGCTTCATGAAGCCCTCAAATGCTTTGTGAACGACGTTGTCGTCAGTGTCACGGCGTGGTTCTATTTCTGCATGATCGTGGAGGGCAATGAGTAGTACCTATGCCCGAGCCCTGATCCCGTTGATCTTGGCAGGAACGTTTCTTTTCGACGTGTTTATGCCATGGGGGTATGCGGTCTGGGTTGTCGGGCATGTCTTCGCGGTGTTCTTAGCCCTCTGGATTGAATGGCCGATTGCTCCCTATCTCGTTGCGACCATCGCGACCGTGCTCGTGCCAACGGGGCATACGCTGTCTCATCCCGGTATTCCTCAAGATCTGGCGATTTTCAATCGGATCGTTGGTATCGCGCTCCTGTGGGTGACGGCCTGGCTTGTGGCTCGAGCGAGAGGAGCGAAACTCGACGATGCCACCAGGCGATTGGGTGCGATCGTCGAGAGCAGTAGTGACGCCATTCTCAGTGTGACGCCCGATGGATTCGTGACGACGTGGAACGCAGGTGCGGAGCGCATTTTCGGATATTCCGCGACAGAGATGATCGGGCGTTCGATCCTGACACTGATTCCGGACCATCTTCATCGTGACAAAGCGTGGCTTCTGGCGACGGTGCGGGGAGCTCATGACATTCATACCTACGATGCGGTTCGGCTGACCAAGGACCATCGATCCATTGATGTGTCGGTGACACTCTCGCCGCTTAGGGATGCGGTCGGACAATTTGTGGGGGTGTCGAAAGTCATCCGCGATATCAGCGAACGGAAGCGAGCCGAGACGCTGCTGCACCAGGCGCATGAAGCGCTGGAACTCAAAGTTCAAGAGCGAACTGCCGAGTTGCGTAGGGCCAACAATTCCCTTCGAGAACTTTCTGGGCGTCTGATGCTGGTGCAGGAGGAAGAACGAAGCCGGCTTGCACGCGATCTGCATGACGAAGTCGGACAATTGCTCACTGCGTTGAAGATCGACCTACAAGATATCCAGCATGGCGAGGTCGGGGAGACCCGTTTCGATTCGCTCTCAGATAGCCTGGTGCTGGTGGACCACCTGTTGACACAAGTGCGAACGTTGGCGCTGGACTTACGACCATCCCTTCTGGATGATTTGGGCTTGGTACCGGCGCTTCGATGGTATGCCAATCGACAGGCCACGCGTAATGGGTGGACTCTTTCGCTCTCTGTTGAGGACATGACCGGGCGAGTCCCGGCCACCATCGAGGTGGCCTGTTTTCGTGTGGTACAGGAAGCCTTGACCAACATCGCGAAGTACGCGCGGGCCAAAACGATCGATCTGACTCTGCGCCGGCACGATGAGGAACTCACGCTGATCCTTCAAGACGACGGTGTGGGATTTGATGTGCCGTCTGCGCGGCAACGTGCACAGGGTGGGAAAAGCATTGGGTTGCTTGGCATGGAAGAACGTGTTCGGCTGGCTGGCGGCCAATTGGTCATCGTGTCGGCAGCAGGTCAAGGGACCAGACTCCAACTTTGTTTCTCTCTCACCGAATATGACCAATCTCAGGTGAGTCGGACGGTCGAGGTGACCGCCTCATGAGTAACCTCCGAGTTGTGATCGTGGAAGATCATGCCTTAGTCAGAGCGGGCATGCGGGCGCTCGTGCAAAAGATTGACGGTGTCGAGGTTGTTTCGGATGTGGGGGATGGGTGGGAGGCCGTTAAGGCTGTGCACGCCGACGCTCCGGATCTCGTGCTGATGGATATCGCGATGCCGGGATTGAACGGGCTCGATGCGACCTCGCGAATCGTGAAGGAATCCCCGACTACCCGGGTGATTCTACTATCAATGCATGCCAACGAAGAATACTTCCAGCAGGCTTTGCAAGCGGGCGCATCGGGCTATCTCTTGAAGGGGGCAGAGCTGGCTGAACTTGAGCTGGCCATCAGGACGGTGGGGAAGGGAGAGACCTATCTCACTCCGGCGGTGGCGAAATATGCCATCGAAGTGTACCGGGAAAAGTCTGAAGGGCCATCTGGTCCGCTGGGGAGACTGAGCATGCGCCAACGCGAAATTCTTCAGCTCATTGCTGAAGGGCAGACGACGAAAGACATCGCCCAACGTTTGAACTTGAGCGTCAAAACGGTTGAAACACATCGAAGCCAACTCATGGAGCGGCTTGAAATTCACGACGTACCTGGCCTCGTGCGTTTCGCGATCCGCGTGGGACTAGTCCAGCCCTACTCCTAGGTTTTCTCCCGTTTGTCCCGATTCGTTAGTACTCAGCGCATTTCCCAAATGTCCTCAGGGATTACCTGACTCGTTTTCAGGGTTTCCCCGATAGGTCCGCTCTGCCGGTTGTGCGATGCTGGACACCGCCAGATGGATGCAGCCGATCCTAATGGAGTCGCATCAACCGGAGTGAGCACCTCACCGTCTAGCAAAGGAGTGATGCATCATGAAGACGAACGACACCACACAGACGCAGGATCCGCAGAGCCACGCAGGGGCGGAGGCGACGCCCCGCGCAGCGGGAACCTCGCGGCGGGAATTTTTAGGGCAGACGGGGCGGGTGGCGGCGGGCGTAGGCGTCGCCGCGCTGTTAGGGCATCTGGGGCAGTACGCGCTGTCGTATGCGGCGAGCGGCCCACCGATTAAAATCGGAGTGTTGCATTCCTTGAGCGGCACCATGGCGATCAGCGAAGTCTCCTTGCGGGACGTCGTGCTGATGGCGGTGGACGAGATCAACAAAGCCGGGGGCGTGCTGGGGCGGCCGATCGAAGCGAAGGTCGTCGACCCGGCGTCGAACTGGGACCTCTTTGCCGAGAAGGCCAAGCAGCTCTTGCTCGAAGACAAAGTGTCGGTGGTGTTCGGGTGTTGGACCTCGGTGAGCCGGAAATCCGTGCTGCCGGTGTTCGAAAAGAACAACGGCCTGCTCTTCTATCCCGTCCAATACGAAGGCGAAGAATGTTCCCGCAACGTGTTCTACACCGGGGCGGCCGTCAATCAACAGGCCCAGCCGGCGGTCGAATACCTCATGAGCCCCGAAGGGGGCGGGTACAAGAAGTTCTATTTGCTGGGGACCGACTACGTCTACCCGCGCACGACCAACAAGATCCTCCGGGCCATGCTGTTGGCGAAGAAGGTGCCGGCGGCCAACATCGCCGAAGAATACACCCCGTTCCATCACCAGGACTACCAAACCATCTGCGGCAAGATTAAGAAGTTTGCCGCGGGCGGGGGCGCGGCCGTGATCAGTACCATCAACGGGGACAGCAACGTGCCGTTCTATAAAGAGTTCGGCAACCAGGGCCTGCGGGCCGAAGATGCGCCGATCATGGCCTTCAGCGTCGCCGAAGACGAGCTGCGGGGCATGGACACCAGTGCCTTGGTGGGGCACTTGGCCGCCTGGAATTACTACCAGAGCGTGGACACCCCGCAGAACAAGAAATTCGTGGCCAACTTCAAGGCCTATTGTAAGAAGAACAACCTGCCGGACGGGGAGAATCGGGTCACCGACGACCCGATTGAAGCAGCCTATTTCGGCGTCTACGTGTGGAAGCAGGCCGTGGAGAAGGCCGGGTCCACCGACGTCGACAAGGTGCGGGCGGCCGTGTACAACCAGAAGTTCCTCGCGCCGGGTGGGGAAATCATGATGGACTGCTGTAACCAGCACACCCATAAGCCCGTGCTGATCGGGGAAATTCTGAAGGACGGGCAGTTCAAGACCATTTGGCGCTCCAAGGGCCTCGTGAAGCCGGAACCCTGGAGCGAGTACACGAACCCGGACAAGGGGTGCGACTGGATCAAGCACAAGGGGACCTATACGAAATAGGACGCGGGACCGAGCCCCGGTCCCTGTTCCGTACGAGCGGGGGGCCGGGGCATGCGAAGGACCGGCGGGGATCTCTGGTACGGAGATTCCAGCCAGCCTCCCGTCGGGGGATTGTGAGGAGAGGTTGAATTGGTAAGGCATGGGGTCGGGATTCTGACACAGCGGCTGGTCCTCGTGGGGCTTCTCCTGCTTCAGCTCGGATTTGGGGGCCAGACCGCGGTGGCCGCGGACGAGGCGGGGGCCCTTGCAGCCAGTAGTCCCCCGCCCGCCAGTTCGCCGACCAGTCCGATCGAGCAAGCGCTGGTGGACCTGCAGAGCGAGGAGGCGGCGGTGCGGGCCCAGGCGGTCGAGGTGCTGATCGCGCAGGGGGACGCCAGCCTGATTCCGCGGCTCGATGAGCTGCGCGAAGTGGGGAGCCGCGTCGTGCGGATCGCCATCAAGCCGGTGGTGGACCTGCTGAAGCATCGGGCCAACCTCACGAGT
>Ga0224495_10000863_pt1 | contig 22854 bp, 39 predicted proteins | sample SF_Jul11_sed_USG_FD_168128 | JGI IMG/M metagenome (GOLD analysis project Ga0224495, IMG submission 168128) | Sediment microbial communities from San Francisco Bay, California, United States - SF_Jul11_sed_USGS_4_1 | ecosystem: Environmental > Aquatic > Marine > Sediment | place: USA: California...
GGGGGGGGACGCCGGGGGAGACGCCGGGGGAGACGCCGGAGGGGGACGCCGGACAGGCACCCCGCAAAAATCCCCCTCAGAGCGGCGTGAGCCAGCCCTTGTGTTTGGGGTCGCGGCCGTTCACGCAGTCGAAATAGGCGTTCTGCAGCACCTCGGTGACGGGGCCGCGCTTGCCGCTGCCGATCACCCGGTGGTCCACCTCGCGGATCGGCGTCACCTCGGCGGCGCTGCCGGTGAAGAAGGCCTCGTCGGCAATATATAGTTCGTCGCGGGTAATGGGGCGCTCCACCACGGTGTAGCCGCGCTCCCGCGCTAAAATCATCACGCTGTCGCGGGTGATGCCGGGCAGGATCGCCGTCGGCACCGGGGTGTGGATCACCCCGTCGCGCACGATGAACAGGTTTTCACCCGCCCCTTCCGCCAGAAAGCCGCTGGTGTCGGTGAGCAGGGCCTCGTCGTAGCCGCTGGCCTTGGCCTCCATCTTGGCCAGCACGCTGTTGACGTAGTAGCCCGCCACCTTGGCGCGGGTCATGGCGGAGTTGACGTGGTTGCGCACGAACCCCGACACCTGCACGCGGATGCCCTTGCTCAGCCCTTCCTCCCCCAGGTAGCTGCCCCAGGGCCAGGCGGCGATGGACACGTTGACCGGGTTCTGCGGGGCGTACAACCCCATGGCGCCATAGCCCAGAAAAGCGATGGGGCGGATGTAGCAGGCCGACAGGCCGTTGGCGCGCACGGTTTCCAGTGTGGCGCGGTTGATCTCGTCCTGACTGAAGGGCATTTTCAGGCCCAGGATGTGGGCCGAGTCGAACAGCCGCCGGGTGTGCTCCGGCAGGCGGAAAATGGCGCCGCCGTCCGCCCCCTGGTAGGCGCGGATGCCCTCGAACACCCCCATGCCGTAGTGCAGGGCATGGGTCAACACGTGGACGTTGGCCTCGCCCCAGGGGACCAGTTTGCCGTCCATCCAGATGACTTTGCCCTCGGTGAGCATGACGCACTCCAAACTGCGGGTGGAACAGGGAAAAAGACCTTGGCAGGAGGGGATTATACCGCAACCGGCACCCGCCCCGCACCCCGTCCGGCGCCTTTGTCCCCGGCCCCCCCCTTGTCGCGGGACGGGTGGCTCTGTCAGGCTGCGCGGCGGGACGCTGGAGATCGTGCCGGAGGGTGGTTGGGATGGCGATGAAGCAAAAACCCGGTGGTGACCCGGTGCGCTGCGACTGGTGTCTGGGTACCGAGCGCATGCGCCTATACCACGACACCGAGTGGGGCGTGCCGCTGCACGACGACACCAAATTGTTTGAATTCCTGATCCTCGACTGCGCCCAGGCGGGGCTGAGCTGGTCCACCATCCTCAACAAGCGGGAAAACTACCGCCGCGCCCTGGACCACTGGGACGCGCACAAAATCGCCGCCTATGGCGAGGCCGACAGCGCCCGCCTGCTGGCGGATGCGGGCATCGTCCGCAACCGCCTGAAGGTGGCCGCCACCATCACCAACGCCCGCGCCTTTCTGGCCGTGCAGGCCGAATTCGGCAGTTTCGACACCTATCTGTGGCGCTTTGTGGACGGCACCCCCGTCGTGGGCGGCTGGGGGCAGGTGGCGGAAATCCCCGCCAGCACTCCGGTGTCGGACGCCCTGAGCCGCGACCTGAAACGGCGCGGTTTCAAGTTTGTGGGCACCACCATCGTGTATGCGTTCATGCAGAGCGTGGGACTGGTCAACGACCACACCACCGGCTGCTTCCGCTTGCGGGAACTGACCGGGGGGTAAGCGCCCGGTTGCCCCGGAGGGGGAAGCCAGCCGGGAATCAGCCGGGAATCAGCCGGACCGGCGCAGGCGCGCCACGCGCTCCAGAACCGCCGCCGCCACCTCGGACTTGGCCAGCAGCGGGAGGGACTCCTCGGCGCCGTCGCGGGAGAGGAGCACCACGCGGTTGGTGTCGGTGGCAAAGCCGGAACCCGGCTCCGACACGTCGTTGGCCACGATCAGGTGCAGCCCCTTGTCCTGCAGCTTGCCGCGGGCGTGGGCCAGCACGTCGCGGGTTTCGGCGGCAAAGCCGACGCGGATCAGCCCTTCCGGGGCGATGGCGTCCAGCCCCTTGAGAATGTCCTCGGTACGTTCCAGCGCCAGGCTTTGTTCCGCCTTCCCCTTCTTGACCTTGTGGGGGTGGCGGCGGGCGGGGCGGAAGTCGGCCACCGCCGCCGCCATCAGCAGCACCGTGGCGTCGGGCAGGCGGGCGTGGACCGCGTCGCGCATGTCGGCGGCGGAGACCACGTCCACGCGGCTCACGCCGGGGGGGGTGGGCAGTTCGGAGGGGGCGGCGATCAGGGTCACCCGCGCCCCCCGCCGGGCGGCCTCGGCGGCCAGGGCAAAACCCATGCGACCGGTGGAGGGGTTGGAGAGGAAGCGCACCGGGTCCAGGTGTTCCCGTGTGGCCCCGGCGGTGACCACCACCCGCTCGCCGGACAGGTCCGCCACCGCGCCCTGCGGACGGGCGGCGGAACGCGGTGCGGCCAGCAGGGACAGCAGGGCCTCGACGATGCGCTCCGGCTCGGCCATGCGCCCCGGCCCGGTCAAACCCGAGGCCAGGGGGCCGTGTTCGGGGCCGACAAAGGTCACGCCGCGCTTGCGCAGCACCTCCACATTGGCCTGGGTGGCGGGGTGCTCCCACATGCCGCCGTCCATGGCCGGGGCCACCAGCAGGGGGCCGCGCAGGGCCAGCAGCAGGGTGCTCAGGGCGTCGTCGGCCTGCCCGGAGGCGTGGCGCGCCAGCAGGTCGGCGGTGGCGGGGGCGACCACGGCGGCGTGGGCGGTTTCGGCCAGTTCGATGTGGCGGTTGGCGGGCAGGGCGTAGAGGTCGGTGACCACCGGCTGGCCGGACACCGACTCGAAACTGAGGGGGGCGACGAAGCGCGTGGCGGCCCCGGTCATCACCACCTGCACGCGCGCACCCGCCTCGGTCAGGAGGCGCACCAGATACACCGCCTTGTAGGCGGCGATGCTGCCGCACACCCCCAGCAGCAGGGTGCGAGCGGCGAAAGGCTGGGGCTGTCGGGACATGGGGGGTGACTCCCGGCGGGCGTTACCCGCTCGTATCGGACCGGCTCACGTTGGACCGGATCGGATCGGACCGGCCGGGGCGGATCGCGGCGGGGCGGATGGCCAGACCACCCTCCCCGGCAGACCGGCGCCGGGCGCGGCGGATCAGGAGGCCGGGGTGTGGGTGCCCTGTCCGTGGCGGTGCTGGAACACCGGGTTGCCCTCTTCGTCCACGTAGGAGGAGCGGGCCTCGGCCAGCAGGGACTTGTACAGGTCCTCGTCGTGACGGCGGGCGGTGATGGCCTCATCCTCGAGGGCGAACGGGATGCTGCCGGCCTGCAGTTCGGCAATCGCCTGGGTGGTGGCCTTGCGGTACCCCTGGGCTGACTGGAAGCGTCCCGCCTTGCTGATCTGCACCGCACGCTGCGCGGCCAGCACCGCCAGACGGTACTTGCTGTCGATGCCCGGACCCGGGGTCTCCAGCGGCAGGCTGATGATGTCTTTCATGGTGTGCGGCGCTCCTGTTGAATTGGTCGACTATTCTACCGGAAAAAGGTGCTGCGGTACCAGTCCGCGTTCAACCGGGTGCGGCGGGCATGCTCGGCGCGGATGACCGATTCCAGTTGCGTGGCGGCCTCCTCAAGGTCGTCGTTGACGATCACGTAGTCGAACAGCTCGTAGCGGGCGATCTCCTTGACGGCGATGGTCATGCGCCGCTCGATCTCCTCCGGCGAGTCCTTGCCGCGCGTGCCCAACCGCTCCCGCAGCACCGCATAGGTGGGGGGCAGGATCAGGCAGAACACGGCGTCGATGTATTTGATGCTGCGGATGCTCTCCACCCCCTGCACGTCCAGGTCGAGCAGCACGTCGCCGCCCCGGTCGCGCATGGCGTCCACCTCGGCCTTGGGGGTGCCGTAAAAATGGCCGTGCACCACCGCCCACTCGAGGAATTCGCCGCCGCCGACCATCTCCTGAAACCGGGCCTGGGACACAAAATGGTAGTGCTCGCCGTCCACCTCGCCCTTGCGCGGCGGGCGGGTGGTGCAGGAGATGGCGTAGCGCAGGGCGGGAAAGCGCTGGGTCATGCGCACGCACAGGGTGGTCTTGCCCGCGCCGGAGGGGGCGGCCACCGCCACCAGCAGGCCGCGCCGGGTTTCCCACGGCCGGCAATCGCCCTCCCGGGGGTCGCCCGACGGGGGTGGCTGCGGCGCGGGTGAGGGGTTATTCGACATTCTGGGCCTGCTCCCGGAGCTTCTCGATCTCGCCCTTCACCAATACCACGTCCAGGGTCATTTCCGCATCCTGGCACTTGGCGCCGGTGGTGTTGGCCTCGCGGTTCATCTCCACCAGCAAAAAATCCAGATGGCGGCCCACCGCCTCGGTGGCGTCCAGGGCGGCGCGGAACTGTTCCAGGTGGCTCTCCAGACGGGTGATCTCCTCGGTCACGTCGGCGCGGTCGGCGAGGATCGCCGCCTCCTGGGCCAGGCGCACCGGGTCCACCCCCGCCTCCCCGGCCAGCGCCGCCACCCGCTCCCGCAGACGTTCCCCCGCGGCGCGCACCGCCAGGGGCGCCCGCAACCGCAGGCGCGCCACCGCCGTGGACACGGTGGCCAGACGCGTGGTCATTTCGGCCTGCAACGCCGCGCCTTCCTCCCGGCGCACTGCGGCGGCCTGCACACAGGCCCGATCCACCGCCTCCAGCAGTCTTGCGCCCAGGGCCTCGGCCCCCACCTCCGGCTGCCGGGGTACCAGCACCCCCGGCAGGGCGAGCAGGGCGGCCAAATCCACGCTGTGGGAAATACCGTGAGAGACGCCGTCGCCGGAGTGCAGGTGGCGCAGGGCGTCCAGATAGCGTTCGGCGGTGTCCCGGTCCACGCGCAGCACGCCGTCCCCGGCGGCCTCCTTCAGGCGCACCGACAGGTCCACCCGCCCCCGCGCCAGACGCCGCGCCACGGCGGCGCGCACCTCGGCCTCCAGGGGATTGCACTCGCGGGGCAGGCGCAGTTGCAGGTCGAGGTAGCGGTGGTTGACGCTGCGCACCTCCACGCTCACCCCGTCGCAGGTGGCGGCGCCGAAACCGGTCATGCTGGACAGTGCCACGTCAGGCCTCCGGGCGCAGGGTGACGCGCTTCATGTCGCGCTTGCCGGCGCGAACCACATAGGGGCCGCCGGGGGCGATGCGCGCCTGCTGGTCGGTGACGCGGGCGCCGTCCACCTGCACCGCTCCGGCCTGAATGCGCCGCCGCCCCTCGGAGCTGGAGGGCACCAGACCGGCGTCCACCAGCAACTGGGGCAGCCACAGGCCGGCGCCGTCACAGGTGAGGGTGACCGTTTCCAGGTCGTCGGGCACCTCGCCGCGGGAAAAGCGCGCGGCAAAGCGCGCGGCGGCCTCCTCCCCGGCGGCGGCGCCGTGGTAGCGCGCCACCAGATGCCCGGCCAGACGCTTTTTGAGCTGCATGGGGTGGTCGGCGCGGAGCGCCTCCAGGTCCCAGTCGGTGAGCAGTTCGATGTAGCGGGCCATGAGGGTGTCGGAGATGCTCATCAGCTTGCCGAACATGTCGTCCGGCGCCTCGGTCACGCCCACATAATTGCCGTACGACTTGCTCATCTTGCGCACGCCGTCGGTGCCCTCCAGCAGGGGCATGGTCATCACCGACTGGGGGGTGACGCCATAGGCGCGCATCAGGTCGCGCCCCACCAGCAGGTTGAATTTCTGGTCCGAACCGCCGAGTTCGATGTCGGGCTTGAGCACCACCGAATCGTAGCCCTGCATCAGCGGGTAAAGGAATTCGTGGATGGCGATGGCGTGCCCTTCGCGGTAGCGGCGGGAAAAATCCTCGCGGGTGAGCATGGGGGCCACGTTGTAGCGGGCGCACAGGGCCACCAGATCGGCCAGCCCCATCTTGCCCAGCCATTCGCCGTTGAACACCACACGGGTGCGCTCCCGGTCGAGCACCCGGAACACCTGATCGGTGTAGGTGCGGGTGTTGGCCTGAATGGCCTCGGTGGTCAACTGGGGGCGGGTTTCGGAGCGGCCGGTGGGGTCGCCGATGCGGGCGGTGAAGTCGCCGATGATGAGGATCACCTCGTGCCCCAGTTGCTGGAACAGGGCCAGCTTTTGCAGCAGCACGGTGTGCCCCAGGTGCAGGTCCGGGGCGGTGGGGTCGAAGCCCACCTTCACGCGCAGCGGGCGGGACTCCTTGAGGGCGGCGGCAAGCTGCTCCGCCAGGGCCCCCTCGGGGAGGGCCTCCACGCACCCCCGGCTGAGGAGGGCCAACTGTGTTTTCAGGTCGGTCACGGCGTCCCCTGTTCGGTGGCGGTCACCCCCGCCCGGGCGCGGCCCTGTTCCCAGCGTTCGGCCTGCCAGCCGCGCAGCAGCCACAGCAACAGAAGGGCGAGGGCCAGCAGCCCCAGCCTTGGCAGCAGCGACCGCGACAGGGGCCTAACGGGACAGCTCCTCCACGTATTTGCGGTATTCGGTCTCGTCCAGCAGGTCGTCCAGCTCCGCCACGCGGACGGGGCGCAGGGCGAACAGCCAGCCGGCGGCAAACGGGTCGCGGTTGATGGTTTCCGGCTGGCTGGCCAGCGCGGCGTTGACCTCCACCACCTCGCCGGCCACCGGCGCCATCACCGAGGAAACGGTTTTGGTGGATTCCACCTCGGCCACCGCCTCTCCCGCCGCCACCCGGCGTCCGGGTTGCGGCAATTCCACGAACACGATGTCGCCCAGGGCGTCCTGGGCGTAGTCGCTGATGCCCACGCGCACCAGTTCCCCGTCGCGGCGCGCCCATTCGTGGTCGCGGGTAAAGCGGTTCATCTCGGCCATCGTCTCCCCCTGTTGCGGGCGGTCCCGAAATCCGGCCCCGATACCTGGCCCGGCCCCCCGGCGCCGATACCCGGCCATGCACCCCACCCCTGCGGGCTTTCCCGCAGGCGGCAAGGGGCCATGCTACATGATTTCCCGGCGCGCGAAAAAGAAGGCGATTTCCTGGGCCGCCGTCTGCGGGCCGTCGGAGCCGTGCACGGTGTTGGCGTCGATGCTCTCCGAAAAGTCGCCGCGGATGGTGCCCTTGGCCGCATCCTTGGGGTTGGTGGCGCCCATCAGGTCGCGGTTTTTGGCGATCGCGCCGGGGCCTTCCAGCACCATCGCCACCACCGGGCCGGAGGTCATGAACGACACCAGGTCGCCGAAGAACGGGCGCTGGCGGTGCACGTCGTAAAAGTCGCCGGCTTCCCTGGCGGACAGGTGCAGCTTGCGCACGGCGGCGACGCGCAGGCCGGCCTGCTCGAAACGGCGGATGATTTCTCCCACCAGATTGCGCGACACGCCGTCCGGCTTGATGATCGAAAGGGTCTGTTCCATGATTTCGGGCGATGCCTCCTGGTTGGCGGCGGCGGCACACACGCGCCGCCGGGGGAATGTCAGACGAGTTCCTCCGGGGTGAAGGTCGCGGCGGCGTTGCCGGACTCCCACACCGTGACACGGCGGATCAGCACGCGTTCATTGTCCACGCGCCGGGCCACCGCCTCGCACACCCAGCGGGCGATATTTTCCGCCGTCGGGTTGATTTCGGTAAAGGGAAACACTTCGTTCAGATAGGTGTGATCCACCTGGGACAGGACGTTGCGGGTTTCTTCCTTGAGGGTGGCGAAGTCCAGCGCCATGCCCACGTCGTCCAGCCCCTCGCTGACGGCGGTGACCGCCACGCGCCAGTTGTGGCCGTGCAGTCGCCCGCACTTGCCCTCGTAGCCCCTGAGCAGGTGGGCGCCGGAGAAGTCGGTTTCGACGGTGACCTCGTACATCGTTGCGGCGTGGCAGCGGACCCCGGATCGGGAAGGAGGAAGGGGTGCGAGGCGGGCTCAAACAGGCCCGCGCGGGTCGCCCCGCCCCCCGCTCCCGGGCTGCGGGGAAGGGCCGGTCAGCCCTGCTCCACCAGTTCCAGCAGGGCCATCGGCGCGGAATCTCCGGAACGGAAACGGGTGGCGAGGATGCGGGTGTAGCCGCCGGGACGGTTGACGAAGCGCGGTCCGACCACGTCGAACAACCGCTGCACCGGCTCCTTGCCGCGCAGGTAGGCGGCGGCGCGGCGGCGGGCGGCCACCGAGTCCTCGCGCCCCAGGCTGATCAGCCGCTCCACGATGGGGCGCAGCTCCTTGGCCTTCTGGTGGGTGGTCTCAATGCGGTCGTGGAGCAGCAGCGAACTGACCATGTTGCGGAACAAGGCGTTGCGGTGGCTGTGACTGCGTCCGAACTTGCGACCTGCGTTTCCGTGTCTCATTGTGCTACACCACTTCCTTACGAATCTCTCGGCGGGGGGCCTTGCCGGCCGCCCGCTTCACCAACCGGTTACTGTCTTACCCCTGCTGCTCGGCCACTGCCGGGTCGGGGATGTCCACCCCGTCCAGATCCATGCCCAGGTGCAGCCCCATCTCGTGCAGCACCTCGAGGATTTCGTCGAGGGATTTCTTGCCAAAATTCTTGGTCTTCAGCATCTCCCCCTCGGAGCGCTGCACCAGCTCGGCCAGGGTGGAGATGCCGGCGCCCTTCAGGCAGTTGGCGGCGCGCACCGAAAGTTCCAGGTCGCTGACGCGACGGCTCAGCAGCTTGGACAGCTCGCTGCCGCCACCCACCGGCTCCGGCCCGCGCACCTGCTCGGCCTCGTCGAAGTTGATGAAGATGGTCAGTTCGTCCTTGAGGATCTTGGCGGCAAACGCCACCGCATCCTCGGGCGAGACGCTGCCGTCGGTCCAGACCTCGAGGGTGAGGCGGTCGTAATCGGTGATGCGGCCCACGCGGGCGCTTTCCACCAGCACGTTGACGCGCTGCACCGGCGCGAAGATGGCGTCCACCGGAATCACACCGATGGGGTCGCCCTCCTGCTTGTTGAGGGGGGCGCCCACGTAGCCGCGGCCGGTGCCCACCTGCAACTGCATGCGCAATTCGGCGTCGGCGTTGAGGTTGGCGATCACCAGATCGGGGTTGAGCACCTTGATGTCGGCGTCGTGCTGGATGTCGGCGCCAGTGACCACACCCGGTCCAGACTTCTGGATGGTGATGGTCTTTTCCGTGGTGACGTGCGACTTGAGGCGCAACTGCTTGATGTTGAGGACGATGTCGGTCACGTCCTCGCGCACACCGGGGATGTTGGTGAACTCGTGCAGCGCCCCGTCGATGCGGATGCCGGTGACGGCGGCTCCGGCGATGGACGACAGCAGCACCCGGCGAATCGCGTTGCCGATGGTGGTGCCGAAGCCCCGCTCAAACGGCTCGGCGGTAAACCGGCCATAGGTGGAAGTCAGGGTGGAACGATCCACCTCGAGCCCCTTCGGGGACTGAAAATCCGGGGTACGAATCAGCATGTATCCCAATCCCTTTCGTGCCGGCCTGTGATGCGGTCCAAAACCGGGGGCGCGAAGCCCCACATCAGGCGGCGGTTACTTCGAGTAAAGCTCAATGACCAGCTGTTCGTTGACGTCCTGCTCAATCATCTCGCGGGTCGGCCACTGGGCCACGCGACCGGTGAAGCTGGCGGGCTCCACCTGCAGCCAGCCCGGCAGACCGCGCCCGAGCACGCTCTCCATGGCGTCCATGACGTTGACGTTCTGACGGCTCTTGTCGCGCACGGTGAGTTCATCCCCCACCCGCACGTGGTAGGAGGCGATGTCCACCTTGTTGCCGTTCACCCGCACGTGGCCGTGGTTCACCAACTGCCGGGCCTGGGCGCGGCTTTTGGCAAAACCCATGCGGTAGACCACGTTGTCGAGGCGGGTCTCGAGCATGGCCATCAGGTTGTGGCCCGAGATGCCGGGCCGACGCGCGGCCTTTTCGTACAGGTTGCGGAACTGCTTCTCCAGCAGGCCGTACATGCGCTTGATCTTCTGCTTCTCACGCAGCTGCAACTGGTAGTTGCTGGCCTTCTTGGGGCGGCGCGCCTGGCCGTGCTGGCCGGGAATGTAGGCGCGCCGGTCGATGGCGCACTTTTCCTTGAAGCAGCGGTCGCCCTTGAGAAACAGCTTGACGCCTTCGCGCCGGCACATCCGGCAGACGGAATCGATATTGCGTGCCACGTAAGTATCCTAATCCGTAAAGCCCGTTAAACCCGGCGACGCTTGCACGGCCGACACCCGTTGTGGGGGATCGGCGTGACGTCGCGGATTACCGAAATTTTCAAACCCGAAGCCACCAGGGCGCGGACGGCGGACTCGCGCCCCGGACCCGGCCCCTTCACCTGCACTTCAACCTCGCGCATGCCGTTGTCCATGGCGGACCGGCTGGCCGCTTCCGCAGCGCGCTGGGCGGCGTACGGAGTGCTCTTGCGCGAACCCTTGAACCCCTGGGCACCGGCGCTGGACCAGGCCACCACGTTGCCCTGACGGTCACTGACCGAGACGATGGTGTTGTTGAACGTCGCCATGATGTGGCAAACGCCCAGCGGAACGATCTTCTTTTCTTTCTTCTTGCCGCGCGTAACCATGCTCCAACCCCTTTACTTGCGCTTGCCGGCGATGGCGGAACCGCGACCCTTGCGGGTACGGGCGTTGGTCTTGGTGCGCTGGCCGCGCACCGGAAGTCCGCGCCGGTGACGCAGCCCGCGATAACAACCGATGTCCATCAGGCGTTTGACGTCCATCTGGATGCGCCGCCGCAGGTCGCCCTCGACGGTGCAGTGGGTCTCCATGTCGTCGCGCAGACGCACCAGCTCCTGCTCGGTCAGATCGCGCCCACGGGTGGCGGGATCAATGCCCAGACGCGCCAGGATCTCCTTCGCCAGACTCCGACCGACCCCATAGATGGCGGTCAGCCCGATCTCAATCCGCTTGTCCGACGGAATATCGACACCGACTATGCGTGCCACAGCGGCAACCTCCTCTGATTATCCCTTGCGACCGTTACCGGGGGCGATTAGCCCTGACGCTGCTTGTGCTTGGGGTTTTCGCAGATCACCCGCACCACGCCACGGCGACGGATCACCTTACACTTGTCACAAATCGGCTTAACCGAAGACCGCACCTTCATGACAGCACCTGCTCCACAACCAACGTTTTCAACCGTCCGGAACACGCGCCCGCGCGCCCCGCCTCAAAAACCCGCACCACCCGCAGTGGCCTTACCTGATCCCCACCGCCGCCTTGACGGCCGCGTACACCACATCCACCGCACCGCCTGCCGACACCTCGGTCAGCAGCCCCTGCTGCCGGTAGTAATCCAGCAGCGGACGGGTGGACTCGGCATACACCGACAACCGCTTGCGAATCACTTCCTCGCGGTCGTCGTCCCGCTGCACCAGCGTCCCGCCGCAGCGATCGCACTGGCCACCCGCCTTGGGGGGGGCGAACTTCACGTGGAACATGGCCTGACAGGCGCTGCATGTGCGGCGCCCGGAAAGCCGCTCCACCACGGAGTTCTCGTCCACCACGAAGGCGGCCACGCGGTCGAGAGGGGCGGAAAAGTCCAGCAGTATATCATCAAGCGCCCGGGCTTGACCAGAAGTTCTTGGAAATCCGTCCAGAATATACCCCTTGGCACATTCCGGAGCCGCCAGCTTGTCCCGCACGATGCCGATCACGACCTCGTCCGGGACAAGCCGGCCTGCATCCATGAACTCCCTGGCTTTCCGCCCCATCGGGGTGCCGTTGGCCACCGCCTGGCGCAGGATGTCGCCGGTGGACACCTGGCACAGGCCGTGGTCGGCGGCCAGACGGCTGGCCTGCGTGCCCTTGCCGGCACCCGGTGGTCCGAGGAAAACCAGACGCATCGCTAGGCGTGCCTTCCGCGTACCCGGCCCTTGCGCAAAAAGCCTTCGTAATTGCGCTGGATCATGTGGGTCTCGATCTGCTGCGCAGTGTCCAGACCCACACCCACCACGATCAGCAGGGAGGTGCCGCCGAAGTAAAACGGCAGGTGCGCCTTGCTGATCAGAATTTCCGGGATCACGCACACCACCGACAGGTAGATGGCACCGGCGAAGGTGATGCGGGTGAGCACGTAGTAAATGTATTCCGAGGTCTTGCTGCCGGGGCGAATGCCGGGGATGAACCCGCCACTCTTCTTCATGTTGTCCGCGATGTCCTGCGGATTCAGCACCACGGCGGTGTAGAAGAACGCGAAGAAGATGATCAGCCCCACGTACAGCGAGGTGTACAGAAGCTGCCCCGGACTGAGCATGGTGGAGATGTTCTTCACCCACGGCACGTCCACAAAACCCGCGATGGTGGCCGGGAAGGCGATCAGCGAACTGGCGAAGATCGGCGGGATCACGCCGGCGGTGTTGATCTTGAGCGGAATGTGCGTGCTCTGCCCCCCGTACACGCGGTTGCCCACCACGCGCCGGGCATACTGCACCGACAGCTTGCGGCGACCGGCCTCGAGGAACACGATGGCCGCCACCACCACCGCCATCATCACCAGCAGGCCCAGAATCACCACCAGGTGGATCTGGCCGGTGTTGAACAGGCTGTAGGTGTTGATGATGGCCGCCGGCATGCCGGACAGGATGCTGGAGAAGATGATCAGGCTGATGCCGTTGCCGATGCCCCGTTCGGTGATCTGCTCACCCATCCACATCAGGAAGGCGGTGCCGCCCACCAGGGTAATCACCGCCATGGCGCGGAACGACCAGCCCGGATCCAGCACGAAGCTGCCGTTGTTCATGCCTTCCAGACCAATGGCCATGCCGCTGGCCTGCACGAAGGCGATGAACATGGTCAGGTAACGCGTGTACTGGGTGATGATCCGGCGACCGTGGTCGCCTTCCTTGGCCAGCTGGCTGAGGGAAGGCACCACCACCGTCATCAACTGCATGATGATGGAGGCCGAAATGTACGGCATGATGCCGAGGGCGACGATGGTCACCCGCGACAGGGCGCCGCCGGAAAAGGTGTCGAGAAATCCCATCACCGCCCCGCCGTGTTCCAGCAGGAACTTGGAGAGGGCGGACCCGTCGATGCCCGGCGTGGGAATGTGCGCCGCCAGTCGGTAGACTGCCAGCACCGCCAGGGTAAACAGGATCCGCGCGCGGAGCTCCGGGATGTGGTAGATGTTCTGGAGTACGGACCCGAGTCGACCGAGCACGACCTGGCCCCTACACCAGCTCGATGGCGCCGCCGGCCGCCTCGATCTTGGTCCTGGCGCTGCCGCTGACGGCCTGCACCCGCACGGTCACGGCCCGGGCGAGATCCCCTTCGCCCAGAACCTTCACGCGCTTGGCCGACTTGCGGATCAGGCCGCGCTCACGCAGCAGCTCGACCGTGACTTCCTGAATCCCTTCCAGGGCCTGCAGGGTGCTCACGTTGATCACCGCGTAGGCCTCGCGGAAAATGTTGGTGAAGCCGCGCTTGGGAATGCGCCGGATGAGGGGCATCTGGCCACCCTCGAAACCCGGTCCCTTGCCTTCGCCACGGGCCTTCTGGCCCTTTTCACCACGACCGGACGTCTTGCCGCGGCCGGAACCCGGGCCACGGCCCAGGCGTTTCTTCTTTTTGCGCGCGCCCGGAGCGGGCTGCAACTCATGAAAACGCATCACTTACCTCCGTCGATCACCTGGACCCAATGGCTGACCTTTGCGATCATGCCCCGGATCTCCGGCGTATCGAGACGTTCGACAACCTGGTGGGTGCGCTTGAAGCCCAGACCGACAATGGTGGCCTTCATTTTCGGCTTCGAGCCGGACATGCTGCGGATCAGGCGCAGGCGCAGCAACGGCCCGCGGGCCGATAACGCCGCCGGACGCCGCACGGTCCGCTTCTTCGGGCCCTCCGCGGCCGGAGCCATGGCCTTGCGGGCCACCGCTTTCAACAGCGCGGTCTTCTCGGCTGCCACCTTCTTCGCCACCACTTTCGGGGTGACGGGCTTGGCGGCGCCGGCCTTCTTGGCGACCGGCTTGGCGACCGGCCTGGCCGCCGCCTTTTTGGCCGTCACCTTTTTGGCCGCAGCCTTGGGGGCGGCCTTGGCAGTCGACTTGGCGGCCGACTTGGCGGCGGTGGCCTTTTTGGCGGACGACTTGGCGGGCGCCTTGGCCGCTACGGCCTTTTTGGCGGCCGGCTTCTTTTCAACCGCCTTTTTGGCCGCCGGCTTCTTCTCCGCCGCCTTCGCAGCGGGAGTTTTGGCCGTCGCCTTCTTGCCCACGGCCTTGTCCTTGCCCTTGCCTACGTTGGCCATGGTTACATCTCCTCGCCCGGTGAGCGGCGGGCGCGCCGGACGTCGTCCGGGTGGCGCAGCCGCTTGAGGCCTTCCATGGTGGCGCGCAGGGCGTTGTCATGGCTGCCGCTGCGGATGCTCTTGCTCACCACGTTGTGCACACCGGCGGCTTCCATCACCGCGCGCACCGCACCACCCGCGATCACGCCGCGCCCTTCCGGGGCGGGCTTGATCAGCACGCGGCTGGCGCCCCAGGCGCCCAGCACCTGATAGGGCACGGTGCCGTTCACCAGGGGAACCTGGATCATCGACGCCTTGGCCTTTTCGATGGCCTTGCGAATGGCTTCCGGGACTTCGCGGGCCTTGCCCTTGCCGAAACCCACGCTGCCATTGCCGTCACCCACAACCACCAGGGCCGCGAAGGAAAAGCGCTTGCCGCCCTTCACCACCTTGGCGGTGCGGTTGATGTCCACCACCCGCTCCTGGAGCGATTCGTCTTCTTGATACGCCATAAGATCCGTACCTGCCTTCATCCGGTCACGAGGACCGGCTCTCCCGTTACCCGCAACAACACTCTGAAACTACAAACCAGAACCTAAAACTGCAAACCGCCCTTGCGCGCGCCGTCCGCCAGGGATGCAACGCGACCGTGGTAAAGATACCCGGCGCGGTCAAACACCACCGTATCGATGTGCTGCGCCCGGGCGCGCTCGGCGACCAGCTCGCCCACCCGCCCGGCGGCCGCCAGGGTCAGGGTTTTGCCGTCCACCTGGCCCGCCGTCTCGCAACTGGACGCGGCGGCCAGTGTGCGACCGGCCACATCGTCAATCACCTGGGCGTAGATGTACCGGTTGCTGCGGAACACCACCAGACGGGGACGCTCCGGACTGCCCGACACCTTCTTGCGCACCCGCACCCGGCGGCGTTCCCGCAGAACCAAACTTTGCGACGTTTTGCCCACTGCTACACCCTGTTACTTCCTGCGCGCTGCCAACTGCCGCTGCCTTTGGCGCTGCGGTTTATCTGCTACTTTTTGCCGCTCTTGCCTTCTTTGCGACGAATCTTCTCGTCGGAATAGGCGATACCCTTGCCCTTGTAGGGCTCCGGCGGACGCAGGCGGCGAATGTTGGCCGCCGTCTGTCCCACCTTGGTCTTGTCGATGCCGCGCACGATCACCGTGGTGGTACCGTCCACCGCGAACTCGATGCCCTGGGGGGCCGGCACTTCCACCGGGTGGGAAAAGCCCAGCGACATGCTGATGCCCTTGCCCTTGACCGCGGCACGGTAACCGACGCCGGTGAGCACCAGCTTGCGCTCGAACCCCTGGGACACGCCGGTGACCATATTGGCCAGGTCGGCGCGCATCAGGCCGTGGCGGGCGCGGGCCTCGCGGCTCTCGCCTTCGCGACGCACATGCACGGCGTCGCCTTCCATCTCGAGGCGGGTAAAGGCCTCCACCACCCGGTCCATCTGGCCCTTGGGCCCTTTGACGGACACCCTCCCGGCGGCCACATTGACGGTGACCCCGGACGGCACCTTGACCGGCAGCAATCCGATGCGTGACATGACTCTCTAACTCCTTACCAGACCGTGCACAGGACTTCGCCACCGATGCCCTGGCGCCGGGCTTCCTTGTCGGTCAGCAGGCCGCGGGAGGTGGACAGCACCGCGATACCGTAGCCGCCCTGCACCCAGGGGATCTCGTCCTTGGCCACGTACTGACGCAGCCCCGGAGAACTGACGCGCTTCAACCCCTCGATGACACAACGGCCATCCACATACTTCAGGTCCACCCGCAGGCTCGGGTGGCCGCCCTCGGGCTGCTGGCGCTCGAAGCCACTGATAAAACCCTCGCGCTGCATCAGCTTGAGGATCTCCGCCTTCAGCCGGCTGGCCGGGATGTCCGTGGACGGACGGCGGCGCATGGCGGCGTTGCGGATGCGGGTCAACAGGTCGGCGATTGGATCGGTCATGCTCATGATGTCACCTTGTTACCAGCTGGCCTTGATCACGCCCGGAATGCGACCCGCCAACGCCAGCAGGCGGAAGCAGATACGGCACATCTCGAAGCGGCGAATGAAGCCCCGCGGACGCCCGCACACGCGGCAGCGATTGCGCTTCCGCACCGGGAATTTCGGCCGGGAGGCCTTCACGATCATGGATGTCTTGGCCACGGTACAGTCCTTACCTAGGTTACTTGCGGAACGGGATGCCCAGGTGCTTCAGCAGCGCCCGGCCGTGATCGTCGGTTTCGGCGCTGGTCACGAAGCAGATGTTCATGCCATGAATGCCAGCCACCTTCTCGTAGTCGATCTCCGGAAAAATCAGCTGCTCGCGCACGCCCAGCGAATAGTTGCCGCGGCCATCGAAGGCCTTGGGCGACACGCCGCGGAAGTCGCGAATGCGCGGCAGCGACAGGGAGATCAGGCGATCCAGAAACTCGTACATGCGGGTGCCGCGCAGGGTCACCTTGCAGCCGATGGCCATGCCCTCGCGCAGCCGGAAACCGGCGATGGCCTTGCTGGAGCGGGTCAACACCGGCTTCTGCCCGGTGATGGTGGCCACTTCCTCGGCGGCGGCATCCAGCAGCTTGCTGTTGCTGATCGCCTCACCCAGACCCACGTTGACCACAATCTTGGTCAGGCGCGGCACCTGCATGATGTTGACGATCGCCAGCTCCTTGCGCAGGGCAGGCAGGATTTCGGTCTTGTATTTCTTTTCCAAGCGGCTCATTTTGACGCCATTTTCACTGTCCGGAACGGGCTACCGTGCGATCCCTGACGGGATTTTTGCCGGGTGTCGTTGCCGGGTACGTTCGGTTTACTTGCTGTCCACACTCTCGCCACAACGGCGGCACACGCGCATCTTGCGGCCATCGGCCAGCACCTTGATCCCCACCCGGGTGCCCTTGGCGCAGCTGCTGCACACCACCATCACGTTGGAGATCTGGATGGGCGCCTCGTACTCAAGGATGCCGCCCTGCTGGTTCCTGGCGCTGGGCTTGGTGTGGCGCTTGATCATGTGGATCTTCTCCACCACCACCTTGCCCTTGTCGGGGTCTACCGACAGGACCTTGCCCTGCTTGCCGGCATCCCGACCGCAGATCACCACCACCTGATCGTCCTTGCGCACGCGCACCGACGCTGCCATCACAACACCTCCGGCGCCAGGGAAACGATTTTCATGTAGCGTTTCCAGCGCAATTCACGGGCCACGGGACCGAAGATACGGGTGCCGACCGGCTCCCCGTCCTTGTTGATCAGCACCGCGGCGTTTTCGTCAAAGCGGATGTAGCTGCCGTCGTCGCGGCGCACTTCCTTGCGGGTGCGCACCACCACGGCCTTGACCACGTCGCCCTTCTTCACCCCGGCGTGCGGGATGGCCTGCTTGACGCTGGCCACGATCTCGTCGCCCACCGTGGCGTAGCGGCGGCCGGTGCCGCCAACCACATGGAAGCACATCAGTTTTTTGGCGCCGGAGTTGTCGGCGACTTCAAGCACGGTTTGTGGCTGAATCACGACAGCACCTCCAGTACGCGCCAACGCTTGGTCTTGGACAGGGGGCGGGTTTCCACCAGGCGCACCCGGCTACCCTCCTTGGCCACACCCTGCTCGTCATGGGCGTAAACCTTGCCGCGCTGCCGCACGACACGCCGGTACTCCGGATGCCGCAGCCTGCGCTCGGTCTGAACCACCACTGTCTTCTGCATCCGGCTGCTGATCACCACCCCTTCGATGATCTGCCGGGTGCCGCGCTGTTCGCCTTCCTGCTGGTTGGCCATGTTACGCTCTCGCTTCCTTTTCCTTGATCAACGTCAGCACGCGGGCGATTTCCCGGCGTACTTCGCCGGGACGGGACGGGTTGGAAAGACCACCCGTCACCGCCTGAAAGCGCAGATTGAACAGCTCCTTGCGGAGTTCAGCCTCGTGCGCCTGCAAACCGGCGACATCCTTCTTGCGCAATTCCTGGGGGCCCATGTCTACAGCTCCTCCCGCTTCACGATGCGGCACGGCAACGGCAGCTTGGCCACGGCGCGGCTCAGCGCGCCCATGCTCAACTCGTCGTCGGCACCGCCCAACTCGAACAGAATCCGCCCCGGCCGCACCACCGCCACCCAGTACTCCACAGAGCCTTTGCCCTTGCCCATACGGGTTTCCTGAGCCTTCTTGGTGATCGGCTTGTCGGGGAAGATGCGAATCCACACCTTGCCGCCGCGCTTGACGTGGCGGGTCATGGCCACACGGGCCGCCTCGATCTGGCGCGAGGTGATCCAGCCGCAGGTGAGCACCTTGATGCCGTAATCGCCGAACTCCAGGGTGGCGCCGCGATTGGCAACGCCCTTCATGCGCCCCTTGAACGTCTTGCGATGGCGAATTTTTTTGGGACTGAGCATCGTCTATCCAAACCACAAGCGGGCCGCAAACCGGCCCCTACAAAATAGGAAGTCTTACTTCTTCTTGACCGCCGGCAACACGTCGCCCAGGTAGATCCACACCTTGATGCCGATCCGCCCGTAGGTGGTGTGCGCCTCGGCGACGCCGTAATCAATATCTGCGCGGAGCGTGTGCAGGGGCACCCGGCCTTCCCGGTACCATTCGGTGCGGGCGATCTCCGCCCCTGCGAGGCGGCCAGAGCAGGTTATTTTAACGCCTTCCGCGCCGAATCTCAAGGCCGAAGCCACGCTCTTCTTCATCGCCCGCCGGAATGCGATGCGTTTTTCGAGCTGGGCCGCCACGCTCTCGGCCACCAGGGTGGCGTTGACCTCGGGCTTTTTGATCTCGCGGATGTTGATGTACACCTCGGAGGCCGTCATGCGGTCCAGGTCGGCCTTCAACTTGTCCACCTCGGCGCCCTTGCGGCCGATGATCACGCCCGGACGAGCGGTGTGCAGGTTGACCCGCAACTGCTTGCCGGAACGCTCGATCTCGACCTTGGCCAGACCCGCGTGGAACAAGCGCTGCTTGACCATCTTGCGGATCTTGAGATCTTCGTGCAGGGAGTTGGCATAGTCGCGCCGGTTGGCGAACCACACGGACTCCCAGCCCTTGATGTAGCCGAGGCGAAAGCCGATCGGATTAACTTTGTGGCCCACGTTGGACTCCTTACTTACCCGGAAACTAGTTGCCGATGGGCTGCACGACCACAGTGATGTGGCTGGTGCGCTTGATAATGCGTCCGGCCTTTCCCTGCGGCATGGGGCGGATGCGCTTCAGCGTGGGGCCGCCGTCGGCCCACGCCGCGGCGATCACCAGATCGTCCACGTCGCCCACCTGGCGATCCTCGGCGTTGGCCACCGCGCTCTTCACCACCTTCTCCACATAGCGCGCGGCCGTGTGGGGCATGAATTTGAGCTGATTGAGTGCCTGACCTGCCCGGGCACCACGGATGGTGTCCAGGACGAGGCGTATCTTGCGCGGGGAAATGCGTTGATACTTGGCTATGGCGCGTACCTGAATCGACATGGCTCTACTTGCCCTTCGTCTTCTTTTCGCTCTTCACGTGACCGCGAAAGGTGCGGGTGGGGGAAAACTCGCCGAGTTTGTGTCCCACCAGGTTTTCCGTCACGTACACCGGGATAAACTGCTTGCCGTTGTGCACCTGAATGGTCATGCCCACCATGTCGGGGTAGATCATCGAGCGCCGTGACCAGGTCTTGATCACTTCCTGGCTGCCCGCCTTCCTGATCTTCTCGACCTTGCGCAGCAGGTAGTCGTCGATAAACGGCCCTTTTTTAACCGAACGCGGCATGGTTATTCTCTCTACACCTGATTACTTGCGCCGCCGGGCGACGATCATGTTTTGGGTCCGCGGATTCTTGCGGGTACGGTAACCCTTGGTCGGCTGGCCCCACGGGCTCACCGGGTGACGGCCACCACTGGTTTTGCCTTCGCCACCGCCCAGGGGGTGGTCCACCGGGTTCATGGCCACGCCGCGAACCTTCGGACGCAGGCCCAGCCAGCGGCTGCGACCGGCCTTGCCGATGCTGACGTTCTCGTGGTCCAGGTTGCCCACCTGACCGATGGTGGCCATGCAGTCCAGGGGCACCTTGCGCACTTCGCCGGAGCGCACCCGCAACAGGGCGTGGTCGCCCTCCTTGGCCATCAACTGCACCGAGGCGCCGGCGGCGCGGGCGATCTTGCCCCCGCCCTTGGGCTGCATCTCGACGTTGTGCACCTCGGTGCCCAGGGGGATGTTGCGCAGCAACATGGCGTTGCCGTTGCGCACGTCCACCTTGTCGCCGGACACGATGGTATCGCCCACTTTCAATCCCACCGCGTGCAGGATGTAGCGGCGCTCGCCGTCCAGGTAGCAGACCAGGGCGATGCGCGCGGAACGGTTCGGATCGTACTCCACGGTTTCGATGCGGCCCGGCACACCCGGCTTGTCGCGGCGGAAGTCCACCAGCCGCGCCTTGCGCTTGTGGCCCGCGCCACGGCGACGCATGGTGATGCGGCCCTGGTTGTTGCGGCCGCTGATGCGCTTCTTGCTGCGGGTCAGCGCCTTGTGCGGCGTCCCCTGGGTGATCTCGTCGAACCCGGAGACGGTCATCGACCGGCGGCCCGGGGAAGTCGGTTTATAAGAACGGATCGGCATCGCCTACCTCAAGATTCGAACAGGTTCAGGGTTTGGCCCTGCTTCAGGGTGACCACCGCCCGCTTGCAGTCCGGACGGCGCCCCTGAAAGCGACCCATGCGCTTGTCCTTGCCGCGCACCCAGACGGTGTTGACCTTCTCCACCTTGACGCCAAACACCGATTCCACCGCGCGGGCGACTTCGATCTTGTTGGCGTCACGGGCGATTTCAAACACCACGCGACGGTTCTCCATGGAACGCGCCAGGCTCTTTTCCGAAAGCACCGGACGCATCAGGATGGTGTGCGGATTACGCGACATTGGAACTCTCCTCGAAGAACGCCAGGGCGTCCTTCTCAATCAACAGCCGGGACGCGGTCACCACGTCGTAGGGGGTCAGGTCGGTCACCTCCACCACCGCGACGCTGTTGACGTTGCGGCTGGCCAGGCTGACGTTCTCGGTGAGTTCGCTCACCACCAGCACGGTGCCACGGGGAGCCGACAGGCTCTCCATCACATCCACAAAGCCGCTGGTCTTGGGGACCTTGAGCTCCAGGGCGGACAGGGCCCACAGGCGGCCGTCGCGCAGGGCGTCGGACAGGGCCACGTGCATGGCGCTGCGCACCTTCTTGCGCGGCATGCGGGTTTTGTAGTCCCGCGGCTGCGGTCCGAGGGCGGTGCCGCCGCCCTTCCACAACGGAGAACGGTTGGAGCCGGAGCGGGCACGGCCGGTGCCCTTCTGGCGCCAGGGCTTCTTGCCGCCACCGCTGACTTCGCCGCGGGTTTTGGTGGCGTGAGTGCCCTGACGGCGGCTGGCCAGCTCGCGGATCAGCACTTCGTGCAGCAGGGCCGAATTCTCCGGCCGTGCAAACACGGTGTCGGAGACCTCCACGCTGCCGGACTTCTTGCCACTCTGGGCATAGACGTCGATGCTTGCCATTGCCTTCCCTATCCTTTCACCGACGGACGGATGATCACCAGTCCGCCGACCGGTCCGGGAACCGCGCCCTTGATGAGCAACAGGTTCTCTTCCGGCAATACCTGAAAAACCTTCAACGCCTGCACCGTGCGCCGCACGTCACCCAGGTGACCGGGCAGCTTCTTGTTCTTGAACACGCGGCTGGGCCAGGCGCACTGACCGATGGAACCGGGCGCACGCACGTTCATGGAACCGTGGGAGCGCGGGCCGGAGGTAAAGCCGTGGCGCTTGATGGTGCCCGCAAAACCCTTGCCGACGGTGGTACCGGTGACATCCACCTTCTGCCCCCCCTCGAACAGGCTGGCGCCCACCTCGTCACCCACGTTCACGTCCCACGCACCGCGGAACTCGCGCAGGGTGCGCATCAGCTTTGTGCCGGCCGCCTTCAGGTGACCGATGCGCGGACGGTCGAGGTGCTTCTCCTTGGCCGCGCCGAAGCCCAGCTGCACCGCCTCGTAACCGTCGCGCTCCATGGTCTTCTTCTGCGTCACGACACACGGCCCGACATCGACCACCGTCACCGGCACAATGCGGCCTTCGGCGTCAAACACCTGGGTCATACCCAGTTTGGATCCAATCAAACCGCTCATGGCTAAATCTTGATCTCCACGTCCACGCCGGCCGACAGGTTGATCTTCATCAGGGCGTCCACCGTCTCCGGGTTCGGCTGGATGATGTCGATCAGACGCTTGTGGGTCCGGATTTCAAATTGCTCGCGAGACTTCTTGTCCGTATGCACCGAGCGGTTCACGGTGAACCGGCTGATGCGGGTCGGCAGGGGGATCGGTCCCACCACCACCGCCCCGGTACGGCCGACCGTTTCCACGATCTCTTCCATGGACTGGTCCAGGAGCCGATGGTCATACGCCTTGAGGCGGATGCGAATTTTCTGGCTGGCGGTGATCATTGATGCGTACTCCGCTTTCCCCTGTTTACTTCAACAACTGCTTGAGCAGACCGAGCGGGCAGGCCACTCGAAGGCCCGCTTGACGGCCCGCTTGATGGCCTACTTGAGAATCTTGGTGACAACGCCCGCGCCCACGGTGCGGCCGCCCTCGCGGATGGCGAAGCGCAGGCCCTCGTCCATCGCGATCGGGGTGATCAACTCCACGTCCATGGTGATG
>Ga0224495_10000864_pt1 | contig 22839 bp, 20 predicted proteins | sample SF_Jul11_sed_USG_FD_168128 | JGI IMG/M metagenome (GOLD analysis project Ga0224495, IMG submission 168128) | Sediment microbial communities from San Francisco Bay, California, United States - SF_Jul11_sed_USGS_4_1 | ecosystem: Environmental > Aquatic > Marine > Sediment | place: USA: California...
CTGGGCTCGATGGTTGGAGACCATGTAAAAACTGGAATTGGGACACTACTTAATACCGGGATAAATATAGGATTTGGTACGAATATATTTGGTGGAGGGCTGGTTAAGGATAAATTTGTGCCATCTTTTTCTTGGGGAGGAGTAGGAGGACTTTCCGAATATGATTTAAAGAAGATGATAAATACTGCGGAACAAGTTATGAGGCGAAGAAAGGTAAAAATAACTTCAGCAGAGGAAAAATTATTCCATAAACTGTTCGAACTGACTAAAGAGGAGAGGAGAATCTAAATTCATTTAAGCAATTCAGGTGATTTTTTTATTAGTATTTTCGGGAATCTTTAAAGTCGAATAATTACCGATTTGAACTAAACTATTGACAATTGGTTTTTTAAATATAGCTTCTAAGGGAAAAAATATAGGTGAGGAGAGAAGATGCCAGAACTGAGAAAAGATCCCATTATAGGAAGATGGGTGATTATCTCCACCGAGAGGGGTAAAAGACCCTCTGATTTTACCACCACTTTCAGGAGAAAAGAGAATTCTGCCTGCCCTTTCTGTCCGGGGAATGAATCTGCTACTCCACCTGAAATTCTGGCTTTTAGGCCTACGCCATCGGAACCCAATAAGCCTGGATGGACACTCAGGGTCATACCAAATAAATATCCTGCCCTGAGAATAGAAGGGGACTTGAATAGAGAGGGGAAAGGCATTTACGACAAAATGAATGGTATCGGTGCGCATGAGGTAATCATAGAAACTACGGATCATTCCAAAGATATGCCTGATTTTGAGGAAAAAGAGGTAGAGGATATTATCTGGGCGTATATCCAGAGGATAAAAGATTTAAGCAAAGACCCGCGCTTTGGATATATACTGATATTCAAAAATCAAGGGGAAGAGGCTGGTGCTTCATTAGAACACAGCCATAGTCAGCTTATCGCTACCCCGGTTGTACCCAAAAGGGTAACAGAGGAAGTGGAAAAATCTAAAGCTTATTTTAATTATAAGGAAAGATGTATTTTCTGTGATATAATCAGACAGGAGATCTCGGAAAACGAAAGGATGGTTGTGCAGAATGATTTCTTTATTGCCTTAGAACCTTTTGCTCCCAGATTTCCTTTTGAAACCTGGATTCTTCCCAAATCACATATTGCGCATTTCAAAAATACCAAGAAGGAAGCGGTGTCTTCCCTGGCTAAAATACTTAAGGAAACGTTGAAACGTCTATCACTGGCTCTTAATAACCCACCTTACAACTATATGATTCATACCTCTCCCGTAGGCGAGAGTGACGAAATTGACCATTATCACTGGCATATCGAGATAATTCCCAAGCTCACCCGGGTAGCAGGGTTTGAATGGGGTACTGGTTTCTATATAAATCCCACCTCACCGGAGGATGCAGCTAAATATCTCAATGAGGTTAAAATACCAACCCCTGTTTAAAACAGAAAGGGAAAAATTTGAGCAGAGAAAAAATTAAGATTCTTTCAGTAGCATCTGAGGTTGTTCCTTTCGCTAAAACCGGTGGGCTGGCTGATGTGGTTGGTGCCCTATCCAAGGTTTTACCCTCGCTTAAATGCGAGGTTAAAACTATCCTGCCTAAATATAGAATGGTAGATGAAGTTAAGTTCAGCCTGACAGAGTTGGACCTTCCTCTTCCGGAAATCAAATTCGGAAATAAACCAATTAAATTCCGTATTAAAAAGTGCTCTCAACCAGAAAATGGTGCAGAATATCTTTTCGTGGAAAATCAGGAGTACTACGACAGGGAAGAGCTTTACCGTGATATAAAAACCGGGCTTGATTACGAAGATAACGATGAGAGATTCATATTTTTCTGCAGAGCGGTTCTGGAGACTATAAAAGCTCTGGACTGGAAGCCCGACGTTATTCACTGTAATGACTGGCAGTCAGCTTTGATCCCTGCTTATATAAAGATACTTTACGAAAAAGATCTGTTCTTCAATAAGATAGCAACACTTTTCACCATTCACAATATAGCTTATCAGGGGAATTTTTCTGCAGAGACTTTTAATAAGCTGGGATTGAAAGGTGAACTTTTCTATCCTATGAGTCCTTTTGAATACTGGGGCAGGGTGAATTTTCTGAAGATAGGGATATCCCAGGCTGACCTGCTGAATACAGTAAGCGAAAGATATGCGGTGGAAATCCAGTCCGGACCTGAGTACGGATTCGGGATGGAAGGAATTTTAAGGGATAGAGGGCAGGATCTTTTCGGGGTATTGAACGGGATAGATTACGAGGAGTGGAGCCCTGAAAAAGACAAACTTATACCTTATAATTACAGTAAGGGAAACCTGCAGGTCAAAGGTAAAAATAAAGAATTTTTGCTGAAACTATCAGGATTAAAATCCGATGGAAACATACCATTAATCGGCATGATCTCAAGGCTGGCAGACCAGAAGGGATTCGACCTGTTTCAGGAGATAGCCGAGAAGCTGTTGTCCTCAAAGCTCAAAATTATAATCCTGGGAACTGGCGAAGAGAAATATCATAGAGCATTGACCCTGCTGGAGAAAAAATATCCTCATAAATTTAGATTATATCTAAAATATGACAATAAGTTAGCTCATCTAATTGAAGCAGGAGCTGATATGTTTCTGATGCCCTCAAAATATGAGCCCTGCGGCTTGAATCAGTTATACAGCTTAAAATACGGAACCGTACCGGTAGTCAGGGAAACAGGCGGATTAGCTGATACCATTGAGAATTATAATCCTGAAACGGAAAAAGGAACAGGATTTGTTTTCAAGTATTATAGCGGAGAGGAGCTTTTCCTTGCTCTGAAAAAAGCCTTAGAGCTTTTCGAGAACAAAGCTGAATGGAAAAACCTTGTTCTACAGGGGATGGATAAAGATTTTTCCTGGCAATCTTCTGCCAGAAAGTATATCCACTTATATAATAAAGCCATAGCTAAAAAATAAGAGTAAACGATTAAAACAGTAGTCTTTTCTTTTCAATAAAAATATATTGACAGATTTTTTTAAAAGGCATATCTTAAACTGTTGGATGGATCAAAATTCGGACAAGCGGGAATAGCTCAGTTGGTAGAGCGTCACCTTGCCAAGGTGAATGTCGCGGGTTCGAGCCCCGTTTCCCGCTCCAATTTTTGTCCTGTTGGTATAAGTTGATTAGTAGTAAATGGTTGGAGTTGCGGGCTATTTACTATGAGATAATAACTGCTCCCCGGGAATGAGCGTGGCGGCTTAGCCAAGTGGTAAGGCAGAGGTCTGCAAAACCTCCATTCTCCGGTTCAAATCCGGAAGCCGCCTTTTTTATTGGAGCTAAAATCAAAAAAAAGAGCAGTCATGATTTACGAACTCGAAAAGAAAATAAGGAATTTTCTCAAAAGAAATGCAGATAAAAAAATAGTACAGAAGTATGCCCGGTATTTCAAAGAGGGATACGACTCCTACGGGATTGACTGGGATAAATTCCCAGATAAAAGAGAAGAGTGGTTCAGGCTATGCGAGCAGAAATTGACCTCGAATGAGATACTAAACCTGAGTGAGAATCTGATTAAAACCGGTAAATACGAGGAAGCATCTATTGCTCTTTATTTCTTTATACGATTAAGGAAAAATTACAATAATAATATGTTCAATGTCATAGGAGATTGGTTTCAGAAATATATTATTAACTGGGCACACTGCGACTGGGCATGTGGTGATATTTTATATTTTTTCATAAAGGATAAAATAGTTTCTCTTAAGGAACTTGCTAAGTGGAGTGCTTCACCTTCTAAATGGAAAAGGAGAGCCGTTCCAGTTACCCTGGTGAAACTGGTTTCAAAAGATGGATATATAAAAGAAGGCTTGTCAGTTGCTCAGAAGCTTATGCTTGATTCAGAAAGGGTTGTTCATCAGGGGGTGGGCTGGCTTTTAAGGGAGATATGGAAAAAATCGTCCAGGGAAACAGAAGATTTTCTATATAAATGGAAAGATAAAGCACCTCGATTGGTGATTCAATACGCTACCGAGAAAATCGACAAGGAGAAAAGAAAAAGATTTCGAAGAGTGGAAAAATAAAAGAGGGGACAGGCTCATTCATAAAAAATAAATTTACCTTACAGATATGAGATTTTAAGCTCTTCCGTATATTTCTGTCATTTCTAATAGCATGCTTGAATGAGAAGAGCTTAGTTGCTCAGGCAGGAGTCTCCATTGCCAGTTTCCTTTCGTGGTAGCGGGTCGATTCATTCGAGCTTCTTCTCCCAAACCCAGAATATCCTGCATGGGAAAAATTGCTGTGTCTGCAATAGAAGACATAGCCAATCTTATTAGCTCCCGGTGAATTTCCCCTGTGGGTACTTCCCGACCCAGATAACGTGATAATCTTTTTTTATCCTCAGGGGAGGCTTCCTTTTCAAACCAGCCTCTTACGGTATTATTATCATGTGTACCGGTATATACCACACAGTTTTTATCATAAGTGTGCGGTAAATAAGGATGCATGGGATTGTCGTCTCCAAAAGCGAAAAGTAACACTTTCATACCTGGAAATTGAAACCGGTGCATAACTTCCTCTACATCAGGTGTTATAGTACCCAGGTCTTCTGCAATTATGGGTAAATGCGGGAATTTTTTAATGAGATGGTCGAAAAAATCAACTGCAGGAGCTTCCACCCATTTCCCATTGGATGCAATTTTTTCTGTAGCCGGTACTTCCCAGTAGCCTACAAGTCCTCTGAAGTGGTCAATTCTAAGAAAATCGAATAGTTTCAGGTTTCTCTCTAATCGCTGAACCCACCAGTCGTATTCTCTTCTTTTTAGCACATCCCATTGATAGACTGGATTGCCCCAGAGTTGGCCGGTTTCGCTATAGTAATCTGGTGGTGCTCCGGAGATAACATATGGTTTATTTTCGTCATCTAACTTGAATATCTCAGGATTTGTCCAGAGATCGGCACTATCGTATTGCACATAGATGGGTAAATCACCGACAATCTGAATCCCCTTGTGATTACAGTATTGTTTTAGTGAAATCCACTGCCGGACGAAGAGATACTGAAGAAATTTTTCCATTTCGATTTTATCCCGGAGCTGCTGTTTTAATGATTGTAAAACCTCCGGGTGTCTTTGACGTACTTCCACTGGCCAGTGGTTCCAGGTTTGTTCGTGAAAATAGCTCTTCAGCGACATAAAAAGTGCATAGTCTTCAAGCCAGCTTGAGTTTTCCGAACAAAATTTTTCATAATCTGGATTATTTGCCTGTTTCTTGAAATGCTCATAGGCTGTATGAAAGATTTTTGACTTATGCTGGATTACTGTTTCGAAGTCAACCTTTCCTTCTGGATAATCCGGCAGGGGAAGTACCTCATTTTCACATATAAATCCTCTTTCTATCATTAGCGCCGGGCTGATCAATAACGGGTTGCAGGCAAAAGCGGATATGCTGTGATAGGGGGAATTGCCATAGGCAGGTCCAGTGTAATTCAAAGGAAGAATTTGCCAGAAGCTTTGTTTCGCTTCAGCTAAGAAGTCAACAAATCTATATGACCAGGGCCCCAGATCCCCTATTCCATATGGTGAGGGTAAAGAGGTTATGTGAAGAAGTATCCCACTTCCTCTTCTTTCCATTCTTTCTCCTTATTTACCAACGAAGCAATTAATTTTGTTTTTCTACACTTTTGTTGATTACTTCAAAATTTCAAAATCCTCGGGTCGTTTTTAATTTGATCGGACTTATTGTTTAGCACCTTAATATGCTATTTCCTCACCCCTTGAAAGCAGGGAAATAAGAGATAAAAGCTAATACTGTTATTGGATTTTTGAACCCGGTGTATATATAAATCTTGATCTTATAAGTATTGAGGAATATTTGTTATTCAATCCTTACTTTAAGATTTTCGCCCAATTCCATAAAAAGCTCAAGCCATCTTTTTGCCTTGGCTTCTCCTTTTTCTGCTTTTTCTCTCATTGCATTTATAACCTTTTTGCCCAGAAAGAAATAAATATTCTGGGTTTCCCAAAGATTCAGATCCAGGTTCAGTTTTTCCAGTGTTTCAAGTAATTCTGATAGATATGTGAACCTTGATAGATCTTCAAAGTTCTCTGAAAAAGCCTGCATATAAGAGGTAATCTTCTGAGTGGCAATAAAGCTCAAGATGTTTTTATCCAGTTCAAATTGACCTTTTTTAACCTCCTCTGTTAATTTCTGCAGTTTTCCAAGGTCTATCTTTTGACTCTCTAATAATCTATGAATTTCCAAACCCAAAACGAAACCTGCAGCAGAAGTCAATGATCTGGGTAGAGGGATTCGGAATTCAGTCATTACCTGACTAAGAGGATAATAACGCTCGTATATTTGACGAAAGGATGATTCTATATCCATCAAGGTTGATTCCAGAACAATATTTAAAATCTCTCTCTGCTCGTCTTTAAACAGGTGCCACAGGGGATAACTCAAACCACTAAAATGCTTATCAATTAAACGTATGACCTCAGAGAAGTCAGTCTTGCCGAAGGCATTTTTTATTTCATGATGCATAAGCGAAAAGGATTCCATATCTTTAAACTCATCCACTCCGCCAATGATATTATGGTCTCCAAGATAGATAACAGCAAAATACAGTTTCTTTTCCTCCCAGGTGATATCTGAACGCACAGTTACTCTCCCCATAGCAAGTTTCAGCCTGCCGGATTCCTCTCTCTCAAATGATTGAATATCAGCAGCGTATGAGAATATCTTCATATTATCAGAGTAATCTTTAAAAAGAGAGGAGACTGCGAGATGAGCACCGACTCTGGAAAGATCCAAAATCAAAGGCTTTACTGATTTTTCATAAATCCAGGAGCCGTTTTTCAAATCGGGGATATTGCTCGGAGCACGCTCCAGAAGATTAATGAAGGATTCCTCTAATGATATATCACTGGTTTCCCTGGCAAGCTGTATCGCCCTTGCGGCGTACTGCATTATCTGAGTAGTCTCAATTCCGCTTATTTCATCGAAGAACCAGCCACAGCTTGTATACATCAGCATAGATTGTCGCTGCATCTCCAGAAGTTTTAAAACCTTTACGTTCTCTTCGGGTGATAGTTTCCTGAGAGCGTTGTGGGAAAAGAATCGCTTCACGGAAGCACTCGACCTGTCGAGGATTACATCAATGTAAGCCTCTCTTGCCTCCCAGGGGTCTTTTAGATAAGCAGAAGTCTGTTTCACATAAATATTTGACAGATTATCCCTCAACCAATCCATAGCACTTCTTAGAAGCGCCCGCCAGGTCTGGGTCCATTTAGGATGCATTCCTGTACTGCATCCGCAGTTGCTTTTCCATCTTTCCACTCCATGAACACAACTCCAGGAGGTGTTTTCCAGAATTTCCGCCTCGAATTCAGGTGGATATTTCCCAAGGTATTCTCCATAAATCGTGATTCTCGCAAGTTTATTAGTTTCTATACGATAAAGGCAATAGGCTAAAGCCATATCACCAAAACGGTGATGATGTCCGTAGGTTTCCCCATCTGTGGCTATATGGACGAGTTCATTTCTTTCCTTATTCTCAGAAAATGCACTTACCAGCCTTTCAGCAAAGTTTTTTCCACTCTGTAAAAGATCACCAAAAGCTATATGCCGGGATATGGGTCCATCATAAAAAAACAAAACTATACTTTTCCCCGAAGGTAATCTGCACAAATATGGTTGTCTTGGATCGATTCCTTTGGAATTTACTTCCTGCCAGCTATTATCACCGATTTTTCTTATACGGCGAACCTGATGAGGTGCAAGAATTGTGAATTTAATCTCCCGTTCTGCTAAAATCTCCAGAATCTCATAATCCACACCTGTTTCCGGAAGCCACATTCCTTCTGGTTTTCTTTTAAATCGATACTCAAAATCCCTGATTCCCCAGATTATCTGGGTGAGCTTATCCTTATGGTTTGCCAGAGGCATAATCAGATGATTGTAACATTGAGCAAGTGCTGAACCATGACCGGAGAAATTTTTCTGACTTTCTCTATCAGCTTCCAGGATCTTTTGATAGATTTCCGGCTTATGTCTTTCCATCCAGGAAAGCAATGTTGGTCCAAAATTAAAGCTGATCCTGGAATAGTTATTGACTATATCTATTATCTTTCTATCCGAATCGAGGATACGGGAGGAAGCATTAGGAGCGTAACACTCCGCGGTTATTCTTGAATTCCAGTCATGATGTGGATAAGCAGCATCCTGGAGCTCGACTTCCTCCAGCCAGGGATTTTCTCTGGGCGGCTGGTAAAAATGAGCATGTATACAAATGTAATGATTCATCTTTAAAAATTCATATAATATAAATATATACTGGGCAAATAAAAATGTCAGATATAAATCAGCTCAATTAAATTATATCGATTTAAGAGCTGATTATTGTTTTCTTTCAGGCTCCGAAAGCCTGATGACTATTTTATTCCCTTTTGTCTGATACGCTATTTTATCTTCACGTGCAAGCCATCCCAGAGCCTGGTAGACTAATAGTTCTTTTTCTTTTAATATTTTGGGTAGCTGAGAAATAGCAACTTCTTCTTTCTCACTCAAAATATTCCAAACCTTACCCGCGGTTTCTCCAATTTTTTCTTTCATATTAACCTCCTTAAATAAATGCAATATATTCAGCACTATTTGCTTTATACTATTTCGGTTATTTAGCTACCAACCATTATATAGTTCGTGCTGACGGGGAAAGAAGAATTGTATCGGTTTTGTACCTCCATAAATGAATCTCTTAATCTTCTCCTGAGCTACCCTTAAGAACAATTATACCCAGAGGCGGTAAGGTTAAAGAAAGCGAGTGAGGCATTCCATGAGAAGGAAGAGAGGATGCTTTAATCCCTCCGTAGTTACCATGACCGCTACCCCCGTAATCCCTAGCGTCGCTATTTAATACTTCCTGCCAGAATCCTCCACAGGGAACGCCTACCCGGTAATTGATTCTGGGAACTGGCGTGAAATTGCATACTACCAGGATTAACTCCTTTGTAGAGCTGCCCTTTCTGGTAAAACTGATTATGCTATTTTCCCAGTCACCATAATCTACCCATTTAAAACCTGCGAATTCAAAGTCTAACTCGTACAAACAAGGAGTATTTCTGTAAAAACGATTTAAATCCCGCACCCAGCGATGAATACCCTGGTGAACGGGGTACTGCAGGAGATGCCAGTCTAAACTATTATCGTGTTCCCACTCTTTCCACTGGCCAAACTCCCCGCCCATAAAAAGCAGTTTCTTGCCAGGATGGGTGTACATATAACCCAGCAGAAGCCTCAAGTTAGCGAATTTCTGCCAGTTATCTCCGGGCATTTTCCCTAATAATGAACCCTTACCATGCACAACTTCATCATGTGAAAGGGACAGGACAAAGTTTTCAAAAAAAGCATACCAGATACTGAAGGTCAGCTGGTTATGATGGTGCTTTCGATAAATGGGATCTTTTGAGAAGTAATCAAGAGTATCATGCATCCAGCCCATATTCCATTTCATACCAAAACCAAGTCCTCCCACGTAAGTTGGCCGGGAGACCATAGGCCAGGCTGTGGATTCCTCAGCTATGGTCTGCACATCCGGATAGTTCTGGTAAACCGCCTGGTTTAGTTTTCTTAAGAAGTCAAGAGTATCAGTATTAACTCTTCCACCAGATTCATTGGGGATCCATTCACCCTCTTTTCTCGAATAGTCCAGGTAAAGCATAGAAGCCACAGCGTCAATTCTCAGTCCATCAGCATGATATTTATCCAGCCAGAACAAAGCGCTGCTGACAAGAAAACTCCGAACCTCGTTTCTTCCATAATTGTAGATGTAGCTCTTCCAATCCGGATGAAAACCTTTTCGGGGATCGCTATGTTCATATAAATGAGTGCCGTCGAAATATACTATGCCATGTTCATCAGAGGGAAAATGAGAAGGTACCCAGTCCAGAATTACACCAATGCCATTGTGATGTAGCTGATTGACGAGATACATAAAATCTTCAGGCATTCCATATCTTGTGGTAGGAGCAAAATATCCTAAAGTCTGATATCCCCAGGAACCGTAGAATGGGTGTTCCATCACAGGTAAAAACTCCACATGGGTAAAACCAGTGTTTTTTATATAATCAATCAATAGTGGAGCGATTTCCTTATAGGATAAAAATCGGTTGTTCTCCTTTGCAACTCTTCTCCAGGAACCCAGATGAACTTCATAAATGGAAAAAGGCGCATTGAGATGGTTAGGCGTTTTTCGATTATTAATCCACCGGAGGTCATTCCACTTAAAATTCAGGTCCCATACAACAGAAGCTGTTTTGGGTGAAATCTCCCAGCAAAAAGCAAACGGATCACCTTTATCCACTTTATAGTTATGATATTTTGATTTGATATGGTATTTATAAAGTGCTCCTTTCCCCACACCTGGAATAAAACCCTCCCATATTCCTGAGCCATCCCATCTTACCCCTAAAGGGTGTGACTGACGGTTCCAGCCATTGAAATCACCAATAACTGAAACTCTCTCTGCATTAGGAGCCCAGACCGAAAAATACGTCCCTTTAGCATTATTCAGAGTCATTAAATGAGAACCCAGTTTCTCATAAAGCCTGAAATGGTTTCCTTCCTTAAAGAGATAGATGTCCTGGTCTGTTAGCAGGCTTGAACCATGAATAACCTTATCTGTCTTTTCTGAAGGATTTGACTTTCCTTTAAGTTGTTTTGAGTTTTTATTCATTCTGAATCCTAATAATTTCAGATTTTATCCTTTTTTATTATAATATATTATATAATTCGGTGAAAAATGTCAAGTTATCGTGAAATGAAATTCCCCTTTCCTGGTTAAATTATATTAAAAATGCACTTTTAAATAAAATTCATATTATGGTATCCATAAGAAATACTTGACAAAAACAATAATTTTATTTTAATGGTTCCATATCATAATTAAGGAGGTAAGTTATGAAAAAATTTAGTTTCATTCTCACTTTATTTTTTATTGTTTTTCTAATGCTTTTTAATATTTTTGCAGTTAGCCAGGAACAGAAACCAATTCCTCAGGAAAACTTCTATCAGAAAAGTCTACATTATACCAATAAGGGGATAGAATATTTGTATTCCAAAGAACAAGGTGGTATAGAGAGGATAACAGGAATGACCGCTTCGGAACTCGGCTGTCTTAATTCGAAGTGTCACGTGCAAAGTTGTGATGTTTGCCATTTGAAGGAAGTTGACGGGATATCTACTTATTCGAGCGAAGTAGCTAAAGCTCCACAAATTTGTCATAGGTGCCACGGGGAAATGGAAAAGGATAATCCTGACGTACACTTCACCAAGGGTATGAAGTGGAATCTTGTATATCTGGATCGAAAAGATACCACCTGGGTTCCTCTTAAGAATCCCGAGGAACCTTTATTGAACTATTCAGGTTATTGCAGCCCCATAACCAAAGAACAGTTCGAAAACCTGGTGAAAGCGAGAAATTCAAAATAGTGCAACATTAAGCAGTTGTTATTTCATTAATTAGGGCTTTTTTTTAGAAAGTAAGAATTTTTCTTTTGTCGAGATTTAAAATTTATCTTAAAATTCGTTTTTTTTGTTGACAAATTGATTTGTTAATATTACTTATGCACCTGATGTAACTATAATACACTCAACAAGATGTATATTATTTATATACACCTTTCGAGGGTTTAAATGACAGATACTTTTTTAAATGAGATAGAAAAAATAAAAGCAGAAGCCAAAAAGAGCTACAGAAATATAATGAAAATAATACCTTCCAATATCTCTACAATAAAGAATAAGCATCAAATTGATTTGAACAGGATAGAGATGGATAGATTATGGCTTGAAAACTATGCTGAAAAGGTAATTCTTGTCTTAAAGGAATTTACAGGGGAGAGTGTAGCTGAAAATCTCCAGGATGGTTTAAGGAAGAAATACGTGCATCTGGAGGTTTTGGTAAAAAAAGTTTACAACTCAGACTGGAACTACCTGGATAATTTAGCTAAAAAAACAGGTGTCGAAAAAGAGGAGCTTTATTTTCTGGGTTTGGAATTAGGAAAACCGGTTTATGAGCTTTACGCAGAAGTTCTTAAAGATAAATTGGATCTGGATAACTGGGGAAAAGGTTTTTGTCCGGTCTGTGGAAGTCCCGCTGCTCTCTCTTATCTCAGAAAAGAGGACGGGAAAAGAATTCTTTGGTGTCAATTCTGTGAAACCCAGTGGAGCTTTATGAGACTGAAATGTCCTTTTTGTTCGAATGAGGACCAGAAGAGTTTAAGGTATTTTTTCACAGAGGAAAAAGACTTTTATAGGGTAGATGTCTGCGATAAGTGCAAAAGCTATATAAAAACCATAGACCAGAGAAAAATGCCTCACCCGAACGAACTTTCACTCTACCGGGAGAGCATGCAAACTTTATTTTTAGACCTTTTAGCAGAAAGGGATGGTTACTCATCCTTATCTGTCCAGAAGCGGGTTTAAGAGTGATTCTTTATGTGCATATTTGTGAAATATTTCACGTATTTAAAATGAAGAAAGCAAAGTGAAATTTAAAATAATGAGAGAAGGAGGTGATACCGGTGCGGATTAAGAACAGAAGCTTTTACCTGCTATTTTTGCTTCTTTTCCTCGGATTTACTCTGGTGTTTTCACAAGTAAGGGAATCCGAGAAAACCGGATCAGAAGAAAAAGCCAAAATCCCAACTGCTTTCGAACAGAGATGCTCGGTTTGTCATTCACTGGAAAGGGTTCGAGTGGAATTGGAAAATATGATCAAGGATATGCATGACAAAGCCGGGATTAAGTTGTCAGAAGAAAGCATGAAAGAGATCGAGAAGAGTTTTACTCTGATGCCCAGCGTAGAGCCTCACAAAGAAATCTTTCAGGAGAAATGCGCCACCTGTCATTCGCTCGATAAAGTGGTTATAGCTCATCAGACTAAGGATGATGCTGAGATGAATAAAATCATCAATAGGATGTCGAAGAAAAAAGGGTCAAACATCTCCCCGGAGGAAATTCAGAAAATTCAGAACTCGATGAAAATGCTAAATGAGATCTACGAGGAAGGGATAGAAGCCAAACCAGAAAAAAAATAAAAATAAAAATATATAAGGAGGTGGAAAAATTTAATGGGAATTTCGAGAAGAGGATTTTTAAAGATAACCGGGGCAAGCGCCAGCGGAGCTATCATAGGAACATTTAGTATCTCTCATAAGAAAGCTATTGCCCAGATACCGGATTTGAAAATCAGGTATGCCAAGGAAAGCACAACAATCTGCCCTTATTGCGGGGTGGGATGCGGACAGATAGTCTCGGTAAGCAACGGCAAGATAATCAATATTGAGGGCGATCCTGACCATCCCATTAATCAAGGTTCTTTGTGTCCCAAAGGGCAGGCGCTGATACAGGTAGCCAACAACGAAAGAAGGATGACCAAAATACTTTATCGCGCTCCTTATAGCAACAAGTGGGAAGAGAAGACCTGGGATTGGGCTCTTCCAGAAATCGCTAAAAAGATAAAGAAAACCAGGGATGAGAACTGGATGGAAAAAGATAAAGAAGGGAGGGTAGTTAATCGAACTGAATCGATTGCCTGTTTAGGTGGAGCAGCTTTGGATAATGAAGAATGTTACCTCTGGAGCAAATTAGCCCGTGCCCTGGGTGTAGTGTATTTAGAGCACCAGGCGCGTATATGACACTCTCCCACAGTCGCCAGTTTGGCGGAAACATTGGGGAGAGGGGCTATGACCAATGCCTGGAATGATATCAAGAATTCGGATTGCGTTATGATCATCGGCTCCAATGCAGCGGAGAACCATCCTATATCTTTCAAGTGGGTAAGCAAGGCGATGGAGAATGGAGCCAAGCTGATAAGCATTGACCCGAGATTCACACGCACTTCTGCCCGGGCAGATATCTACGTACCCTTGAGGTCAGGAACAGACATTGCCTTTATAAATGGGGTAACCAACTATATCCTGGAGAATAAACTCTACAATCAGGAATATTTGATTGACCACACCAATGCCACTTTCCTGGTAAGTCCCGAGTATGGATTCAAGGATGGGTTATTCACGGGATATGTTCCTGAGCAAAGAAGATATGATAAGAAAACCTGGGTTTATCAGTTGGATGAAAATGGTCTTCCTAAAAAAGATAATACACTCCAGGATCCGAACTGCGTTTTTCAGCTTTTGAAAAAACATCTCTCTCGCTATAATCTGGACCTGGTTTCCAAAATTACCGGAACACCCAAAGAACTCATTATAGAAGTAGCAAAGACCTATGGAGCAACTAGAGACAGAGATAAATCCGGAGTTATAATGTATGCCATGGGAACTACCCAGCATACCGTGGGAACGCAGAACATTAGAACCTATGCTATTCTCCAGCTCCTTTTAGGAAACATCGGGGTAGCAGGAGGCGGAATCGATGCGATGAGGGGTGAATCCAATGTGCAGGGTTCGACTGACTATGGTATTCTGTTTCACATTTTACCTGGCTACCTAAAGACACCGCGAGTAGAAAACCAGACCTTATCCGAATACCTTGAAGCCTGGACCCCAAAGTGGAACGACCCCAAGAGTGCTAACTGGTGGCAGAACACTCCAAAGTATATGGTCAGTCTGCTCAAAGCTTATTGGGGCAAGAATGCCCAAAAGGAAAATGAATTCTGCTATTCCTATCTTCCCAAAGTCTCTGCAGATTATTCCCATATCTCTCTGTTTGAGGCTATGTACAAGGGAGTGATAAAGGGCCTTATAGCTATGGGTCAGAATCCAGCTGTGGGTGGTCCCAATGCCAACAAGGAGAAAAAAGCTCTTCAGAATCTTGATTGGTTAGTAGCAGCGGATTTATGGGAGACAGAGACCGCTTCTTTCTGGATGGAAGAGGGGATCGACCCGAAGAAGATAAAGACTGAGGTGTTTATGTTACCAGCAGCTTCCTCAGTGGAAAAAGAGGGAAGCATATCCAACAGCTCTCGCTGGATGCAGTGGCGCTATGCTGCAGTTCATCCACTTGGAGAGGCTAAATCCGACCTGTGGATTCTGGACTGTTTCTTTAAGGAGCTGAAGAATCTGTATGAGAAAGAAGGAGGAAAATTTCCTGAACCACTGATGAAACTCAACTGGAATTATGGAGAGGGAGAAGAGCCGGATGTCCATCTGGTGGCTAAAGAGATAAACGGTTACGATTTGACCACCGGGAAACTTCTCCCGGGTTTTGCCAAATTGATGGATGACGGAAGCACTTCTTCTGGATGCTGGATTTACTGTGCCAGCTATACTGAAGACGGGAACATGGCTGCTCGACGTGAGCTGGCAGATGTACCCAGTAATATCGGGCTTTATCCCAAATGGGCCTGGGCCTGGCCGGTCAACCGCAGAATTATATACAATAGAGCTTCCTGTGATATGCAGGGGAACCCCTATGCTCCTCAAAAGTGGGTAATTAAATGGAACGCAGAGGAGAAGAAATGGGTGGGAGATGTACCTGATGGTGCCTGGCCACCGGGTGAGAAATACGCTTTCATCATGCGAACCGAGGGTGTGGCACGCCTTTTTGGCTCAGGTCTGGCTGATGGTCCATTCCCCGAACATTATGAACCTCTGGAAGGCCCGGTGAAAAATCTAATGTCAAGCCAGCAAAACAACCCCACTATCAAAATCTGGTCACCCGAACAGATAGGAACGGTTGATAATTATCCGATAATAGCCACCACCTATCGGGTAACCGAGCACTGGCAAGCAGGGCAGATGACACGAAATAATCCCTGGCTGGTGGAGTTGATGCCAGATATGTTCGTGGAGATGAGTAAATCCCTGGCTAAGGATAGGAACATAAAACACGGGGAAAAGGTTCAAATTCTAACAGCTCGTGGAAGTATATCTGCTTATGCCGTAGTTACTGACAGGCTTAAACCATTCAAGTTAAATGGTAAATTCTATGAGCAAATCGGCTTGCCCTGGCATTTCGGATATAAAGGCTTAGCCCGAGGGTGCAGTGCTAACTGTCTTACCCCGCATGTAGGGGATGCCAATACTATGATACCCGAATATAAAGCATTTCTCTGCGAAATAAGAAAGGAGGTGGGATAATATGGTAGAAAAAGGGATACTTTTCGATATGGAGAAGTGCATAGCCTGTCGTGCCTGTCAGGTAGCCTGCAAACAGTGGAACGAGCTTCCGGCAGAGCAGACTACCTTTTTTGCAGCAACAGGTGGTTACCAGAATCCCATAGGTCTGTCACCTAAGACTTATACCCTGGTCAAATTCTATGAGGTGGAAAGGAATAAAAAACTGAGATGGCTCTTCAGGGTTCAGCGCTGCATGCACTGCGTTGACCCTGCCTGCGTCAAGGCTTGTCCGGTAGAACCGGAGAAGGCAATGACCCATCTGAAAGAACAGGGGATAGTCTATGTTAACAAGGAGCTATGTATTGGCTGCGGTGCCTGTCACGAATACTGCCCCTGGAATATTCCTCAGATTGATGACAACGTAGGGAAATCTTCCAAATGTACCTTTTGCGTGGATCGGGTAACCAATGGCTTACAACCTGCCTGTGCCAAAGCCTGTCCCACTGGAGCGATAACTTTTGGGGATTATGTCCAGATAAAGGAATTAGCTCAGCAGGCAAAAGAAAGACTGATAGCAAAGGGTAGAGAACCGCAAATCTACGGGGAGAAAGAGCTGGGAACCGGAACTCATAAAATCTATGTCTTACCTGAGCCTATTAATTTCTATCCCGACCTCCCCAAGGACCCAAAGGTCTCGGAGGATTTAGGATTCTTCCGGGAGCTTTTGAAGCCCTTTGGGAAATTAACCTTAACTGCAGCTATTGTGGGTATGGTAATCGCTAAAGTAAAACAAGTGAAAGAGCGGAATACTATAACTTCAACGAAAGAGGAGGGATAGCCCTAATGAAAAGAATTTTATTTGTGGTTCTAACCGGGATACTGTTTTCTTTATTTGTTTCAAGCTTAGCTTCTGCGGAAATGGTAGAGGTTAAAGTCGGAAAAGGGACTCTTAAAATTGGCGGTATTCTCCAGGCAGGATTTACCTTCCACGTGGAAGATGATGAGGGAATGAATGCGTTCACCCTGAACCGAGCTCGCTTTCTTTTCTGGGGAGATATTGTTCCAGACAAGGTTAAATACTTCGTCCAGACAGAAACCAATGGAACTCCAAGCATTTTAGACTACAAAGCGCAGTTCTTCTATATTCCCAAGACTGAGATCGCAGTGGGCAGATTCCTCCCGAATTTTACACTTTATATGCCAGTTTCCACTGCTCTGCTGGAGATGATCAATTATCCCTTAACCACTCAGAGATTTGCCGTGTGGCGGCAGGTCGGGATTCAGACCACCACGAAAACGGATTATGTGGATTTCAACTTGGGAATTTTCAATGGATACCCCGCAAACAATTTTTCGGACGACAATGATGCCAAGGATTTACTGTTAAGAGCGGATGTCCATCCTTCTGTGGAGCAGGCTAAATTACTGTTCGGCGGTTATGCCTGGATCGGCAGCGCTTCCCCTGGCTGGGGTTTATCACCAGAAGAAGGGACGCTTAAAAGAAATCGTTTTGGCGGTTTTGCCAAAGTCGATTATAAGGCAACGGATGATGTTACTCTGAAGTTCAGAGGCGAGTTCCTGGTAGCTACCAGCGATTACCTCTACGATAACCACATCGATAGTGTGTCTACTACTGATGCTCAGGCTTTTTTCTTTCACTTTGGAGTTCAACCGATTCCGCAGGTGGAATTACTGGCACGTTATGATTTCCACGACCCCGACACAGATGTAGATGATGATGCTGAATCCTGGTTTACCGCAGGGGTGAATTACTATCTCGAGGGAATAAATTCTATGTTCTATCTGAACTATATTCACAAGATGGAGCAGGGAGTTGTGAATGTTGGTAATGACCTGATGGTAGCTCAGGTGCAGATTACATTTTAGAAAGGAGAATAGAGACTATGAAGGATAAAAAGAAACTGCTCCTGGGAATAGTCCTTTTTGGATCTATCTGGGGAGGTCTTGAGGCTTTGGGAATAAATAGCATGAGTTCTTTAGGTTTTCCTTTAAAGTCTCCCTTTTTAGCAGCCACCGGGATATTAGTCTTGGGAGCAGCAAGGATTCTATTTCCACACCGAGGCACTACTTTCCTGATGGGGCTTGTTGCTGCAGGATTTAAATTCTTGACCCTTCCACAGATATTTTTCTGTCAGGTAACTGCGGTTATTGTTCAGGGTATGGTCTTAGAAGTTGCCTTCTCTTATGCTCAGAAGCGAAATCTTTCCACATGGTTTTCTCTGGGGACAGTAGGTTTCTTATCCATGTATGTGAATTACGCTCTATTTTCGCTCATCGAAACCTACTTAGTGCTAAATCCCTTCTGGGTGGAGAAGGGTTTTTCCGGAGTTATCAGTTATACCTTTATCGAAGGTACTTATGCGGCTATACTGTGTTTCTTTTTCATCAATATAGGTTTTGCTCTGGGGAGATCTTTTGCCCCGGTTTTTGGCCAATGGCAGGCACTTAAAGCAAAAGCTTATGGGATTGCAACTCTTGTCGTTTCCCTGGGTTGCTGGATTTCCGGGTTTGCGCTTTATCGCTAAGACTAAAATCTTTAAAAAAAGGGTATGGCTTTTCAAAAACCATACCCTTTTTTAAAAGGGAGAAGAGATGGAAAAAGTGTTTAAAAAAGTTGAACTGAAAGTGAATGGCAAAGAGATTACTTTAAATCCTTTTGCCAATAACATCATAGGTAATACAATCTGGGGTATGGTCTCATCTTTGAAATTGGACGATGAGCCGGAGAAGATTGAGATTAAAATTTTACTTAAACCTTAAAAATATTTTAGATAATAGTGACGGATGTTTATGCGTCTCTATATTTTGAAACCATATGCACATTCTTTTGGTTGTAGGGAGGAAAAAAAGGGGGAAGACCACTCTGGTGGAAAAACTGGTCCCGGAGTTTAAGAAAAGAGGCTACAAAGTGGGGACTATAAAATATACCACAATGAGCCACCAGTTCGACACTCCGGGAAAAGACTCTTTCAGGCATACACAGGCAGGTGCAGGAACGACCCTGGTTTTATCGCCTGATAACATAGCACTTTTTTCCTCTGATTTGAGGAGAAAAGAACCACAAGAGCTTTTCAAGCTTTTTTTCCAAGATTACGATTTAATCCTTGGAGAAGGATTCAAAAACTCATCTTTTCCCAAGATTGAGATTTTAGATTCTTCTAAGGATACAGAGCCTTTATGTAGTGCCAAAGATAATTTAATCGCTCTGGTATGCAGTAAAAAGTCGGGTTATTCAGTTCCGGTTTTCTCTTTGGAGCAAATAGAGCAATTGGCAGATTTTTTGGATAAACGTTTAAAGGAGATAAATTGATTAAGAAGGCTTTAAAAGTTTTTGACATATGTAGAAAGTTCTTTTTGTACTCATTGTTTTTTCTACTTTTATTAGGAAGCTCAAGCAGTGTTTTTGCGGATAAACCCTCTGCTGCTGACTCTCTTCGGGTTTACTATTTAGGAGAGGTGGTGGTCTCTGCCAAGAAAGGTGCTACTGTGGCTTCCAGCGCCTTAAGGGAGATCAACTTTAATGAGATTCGAAGAGAGGGTGTTTTGAATGTAGCCCAGGCTATTGATCTGACTTTAGGGTCATATATGAGCGTAGGCTCGAGAAACGAGATGATGGTCCAGCTCCGTGGAGTAGAACAGAGACAGATCTCGGTGATGTTGGACGGCGTTCCGATTTATGTTCCCTATGATGGTTTGGTGGACTTAGGACAGATTCCAGTTACCTCAATAGGAAAGATAACTATAACCCCCGGGAATTCCTCAGTCCTCTATGGACCAAACTCTCTGGGAGGCTCTATAAACATTTTGACTTCAATGCTTGAGAAGAGAAAATCAAGATTAAGGCTCTTTTGGGGAAGCGGAGAAATGCAAAATTATTCTTTACAACAGAGTTTTTCCCTGGAAAAGTTTGGATTTCTCCTGCTTGCGGGACACCAGAGACAGGATTATTTTTCTTTATCCGATGATTTCGGCTCAACCGAGATCGAGGATGGTGATAGAAGGGAGAACAGCTACTATAAAAAGACGGATCTTTTCGCTAAGATCACTTATCATCCTGATCGGGACCACCACACCTCTGTTTCATTTTCATTCATAGATAACGAAAAGGGTGTCCCTCCGATTATCTATGCTGAAGAACGACCCCGATACTGGAAATTCCCCACCTGGAGTAAGTGGATTCTGAATTTATCCTCTCTTCAGAGGATTGGAGAATCGTCTCTTATAAAAGCTATTTTATTCTATGATAAATATGACAATGTGTTGGATGGCTATGATGATGCCACCTACACTACCCAGACGGGAAGAAGGGCTTTTCATTCCACCTACGATGATTACTCATTCGGTTCAAATATTTTTCTTGCTCATAATTTCTCCGAAGCGAACGAATTGACTTTCGGAATAAATTATAAAAGAGATGTACATAGAGAACAGGGTAATCGAGGAGAAGAATGGGAAAAATATAAAATGGATACCTACACCTTAGGCGCTGAACATGAGCTTAAAATCCAAAACAGCTACGCTTTCTCTTCTGGTTTAAGCTTAAATGTGTTGCGTCCGGTTTATGCTCATGAGCAACCGTTAAGAGATGATGTAATCACGCTGGACGGGCGCCTGGGAATTTTGCGTGTTTTTTCACCTGAGCTGGAGATATTCGGTTCCGCAGGTCGCAGGACCAGATTTCCAACCTTGAAAGAGCTATACTCCGGATATGCAGGTCGTAATATCCCCAACCCTGATTTGAAGGAAGAATCCGCATTCAATTTCGAGATTGGAACAAGATATGCTTTTTCCTCCTGGGGCAAATCAGAGCTTGTTTTTTTTGATAGCGAGGTAGCTGATCTTATTGTGGAGAAGTTGGCGATATCTCCAGATACATTCCAGTTGGATAACGTGGCAAAAGCTCGTTTTTTCGGAGCAGAGTTTATGACTACTCTGAAGCCATTAAAAAACACAACTCTTGTGGGAAGCTATTACTATTTAAGAGCAAGAAACCTTTCGAGTGATAGAGTAAGCGATAAATTGGAATATCGCCCTCAACACAGAGTGAGATTACAAGGAGAGTATAACTTTCAATTCGGATTAAGCTTGAGTTTAGCTGCAACTTATGTTGCTAAAAGATCTTATCTGGATGATGAGGGATACGATTACAAATTGTCTGATTATACCCTGATAAATGCAAAACTTAACCAATCTTTGTGTAAGAATATCGTTCTCTCTTTTGATCTGGATAACATTCTGGATAAAGATTATCAGACCGAATATGGATTACCCATGCCAGGTAGGACTTTATACGGAGGTCTGGAAGTAGAGTTTTAAATGAAAACCACCGGGATAATCTTGGCTGGAGGGAAAAACAGTCGAATAGGGACTGAGAAAGCTTTCCTTCAGCTTAAAACGGGAACTTGTCTTATTCAGCATACCCTTTCCCTTTTTAAAAAAATTTTCCCGGAAATAATAATCGTAACCAATAATCCTATTTCTTACCAGAATTTCGGAACCAAACTGGTAGAGGACCTTTTAAAAGGTAAAGGTCCGCTTGCCGGAATTTTCACCGGACTTTGTTACTCCTCTAATCAATCTGGTTTTATTATCGCCTGCGATATGCCTTTTCCCCAGATGAAGTTGATTAAATATATCCTCCGACAGCCGGAAGAATATGATGTGGTTATACCTGAAATTGAGGGGAAAGCAGAACCCCTTTTTGCCCGTTACTCCAAAAATTGCCTTCCGGTTATATTCTCTCATCTTTTGAAAAATGACTTGAAGATTCAGAATATTCTGAAAAAGCTGAAGGTAAAAAGGATCACCCCTAAGGAACTTGACAAATTTGACCGTTACCATCGCAGCCTTATAAACATCAACCGCCAAGAGGATTTTAAAAAAGCAAAGGAATTATTTTTAAAACGCAAAACAGATTATGGCAGCTAAAGTGAAAAAAAAGAATACGAAGACTTACCCGATCATCAAAATATTTGATGGTGTGAAGAACGCCTCGAAGGATGAGGTGGTGGCAGAAAAACCACTTACTATTTATCTGAATAACCAGAAGATTGCCACTCTGATGTGTACCCCTCAGGAGCAAAAATATCTTGCAGCAGGCTTTCTTTTCTCCGAGGGTTTTATCAAGAACAGCGGAGATATAAAAAGAATAGCATATAATTCACCGAAAGAAGAGGTCAAGGTTTTCTCCAGAAAGAAAATAAAAATCTCCGGGCATATTTTGCAGGACCAGACCTTTACCTCCGGCTGCGGGAAGAATAAAAGCTTTCTGAAAATCGAGGACCTAAACCTTTTGGAAGATGTTCTGATAAATCTGGAATTCACCTTGAGCTCAAAGGAAATTATAAAACTTATGAAGAAGTTTGAACTCAAATCCTCTGTTTTCAAAGCGACCGGTGGAACTCACAGTTCAGCTTTGGCGAATAAAGAAAAAATCCTGCTTTTCAAGGAAGACATAGGAAGACACAATGCGGTGGATAAAATCTTTGGAGAGTGCCTACTCAAAAAAATTCCCCTGCAGGATAAGTTATTGCTCACCAGCGGGAGAATCTCGTCAGATATTCTGCTCAAAGCCCACAGGGCAAAAATCAACTTGATTGTTTCCCGCTCCGCAGTTACCAGCCTGGCGCTCGAGTTAGCCCATAGATTAGGGATAACCCTCATCGGCTTTGCCCGGGGGAAAAGGATGAATATCTATACTTACCAGATGAGAGTGCTAGAGTAAGAATGTATCCACGAGTTATTTGTGGAATTATTCAATCTCCTCATC